>VMHT01113806.1_pt1 | contig 19050 bp, 17 predicted proteins | sample 4693611 | NCBI WGS metagenome assembly VMHT01 (sample SAMN12280063, study PRJNA550983) | marine metagenome | isolation source: seawater sampled from same location over 5 years 0.02-0.2 micron viral filtrate | place: USA: collected off the coast of southern California halfway between the port... ...
GATGGTTGGCATTCACGCCGTGCATCCTGCCGATGATCCCGATTCTTTCCGGGCTGATTGTCGGCGCCCAGGCCACCCCGGCACGTGCTTTCACGCTGTCGCTGGCCTATGTATTGGCGATGGCTGCGGCCTATACCGTATTCGGCGTCATCGCTGGCTATTTCGGTGCCAACCTGCAGGCCGCACTGCAGATGCCGGCGGTGCTCATTCCGTTTGCCGTGGTGTTCGTAGTGCTGGCGCTGGCTGCCTTCGGCGTGTTCCAACTACAGATGCCCGCGCCGATTCGCCAGCGTGCCAGTGCGATCGGCGCGCGCCGTGGCGGCATCGTTGGCGCATCGCTCATGGGGTTTTTCTCGGCGCTGATCGCCGGGCCCTGCCTCGCACCGCCGCTTGTGGGCGCGCTGCTCTATATCTCCAGCAGCGGCGACATGGTGCTGGGGGGCGCCGCGTTGTTCATGCTCGGCCTGGGCATGGGCGTACCGCTGATCGCGATTGGCGTGTTCGGCGCACGACTCATGCCGCACGCCGGCGCCTGGATGAAGGAAGTCCAGATCCTGTCCGGCGTCATCCTTCTGGCCGTCGCGCTCTGGCTGCTAACGCGCATCCTGCCCGCGCCGGTCAGCTTGGCGGGCTGGGGCTTGTTGGCATTGGCGTACGCGAGCTACCTGTCCACACTCGAAACCGCCGCCCGCGCGGGCCGGGCGATCAAGCGCGGCGTGGTATTCCTTTTGTTCGTCTATGCCGGTGCGGCAACACTTGGCCTGCTTGCCGGCGCCAACAACGCCAGCGCGTTGCGCCCGCTCGCACCGCTGCTGGGCGGCGCCGTGAATGCCGGCGCCAAGGCGCAAAGTACGACGACATCCCCGTTCACCCGCGTCGCGGATCTCGATCAACTCAAGGCCGCCCTGGCCAACGCACACGAGAACGGCCGTCCCGCGGTCGTCGATTTCTATGCCGACTGGTGTGTGGAATGCGTACAGATGGAACACGGCCTGTTCGCGGAACCGGACGTACGCGCGGCCTTGTCTGAGGTCGTCGCGCTGCAGGTCGATGTCACCGACTACGACAGTACAGACCGCGCGCTCATGCGCGATCTGGATGTGTTCGGCCCGCCCACGGTGCTGTTCTACCGACCCGACGGCACCGAAGCCGCCGATCAGCGCCTGATCGGCACGATCGATACCGCGGGCTTCATACAACGGCTGCAGCGGCTGGAGCGTTCACGATGAGTCGCCGGGTTGCCAACATCGTCGGTGTCGTCCTGCTCGTAACCGTCGCCGCTATCGGCGGATTCGCCTACTGGATGAGCGCCGACGATACGCCGCATCGTCCCGATTTCACCCTGGCCGATCTCGAAGGCCAGCCGCATTCGATCGCCGACTACGACGGCCAGGTCGTAGTGCTCAACTTCTGGGCCAGCTGGTGCAAACCCTGCCGCGAAGAAGTTCCCATGCTCATCGACGCCCAACGCGAGTATGGCGAGCAAGGGTTCCAGATTATCGGCATTGCGGTCGATACACCCGACGCGGCGCGCGAATTTGCAAACGCCTACGACATCAACTATCCCGTGTTGGCCGATGCAACCGAAGGCGCGCGTATTCAGGATCGCTATACCGCGCAAGACGCACCGGCCGGCGTGCTGCCATTCACCGCGATCGTCGATCGTGACGGGCGCGTGGTCGAACGCATTGCGGGCGCGCTGGATCATGCGCGATTGTCCGATATCGTGCAGCCATTGCTCGAAAAAAGGGCATCTGCGACGAAAGACTGAGCCGCGGCCCCGAACACCGGGTAACAGCCGCTGCCATGCGGCGTGGCTGGCCTGAACGTCGCCGAATTATCGACAATACGGTGGCGAACGGTCGCGAAAACACTTTCTTTTCGGTTGTAACACCGATTTCCTTGGGGCAGACTCCGACGATCGCCATACACGGACGGCCTGCGTGGCTCATTTTCTGCTGCTCAACGGACCCAACCTCAACCTGCTCGGCACCCGCGAGCCGGATGTCTACGGCCACGACACGCTGGCCGATATCGAGCACCGTCTTGAAGCACGCGCAGGCGAACACGGCCACAGTCTGGCCTGTTTTCAGTCCAACAGCGAAGGCGAACTGATCGATCGCATCCACACCGCACGCGATGAAAACATCGCCTGTGTGCTGTTCAACCCCGGTGCATTTACGCATACGAGCATCGCTCTGCGCGATGCGCTGCTCGGCACGGGCCTGGCCTGTATCGAAATCCATCTATCCAACACCGCGCAACGCGAAGCGTTTCGTCATCATTCCTATATCGCCGACATCGCGATCGGCACCATCACCGGTTTTGGCGCGCACGGCTACATCCTCGCTATGGATGCCGCAATGGCGCGCGCCGCCGAGACCACCGAGGAGAAATAGCACCCCATGGATATCCGCAAGCTGAAAAAGCTCATCGAGCTGGTCGAGGATTCCGGCATCGCCGAACTTGAAATCACCGAAGGTGAAGAGTCCGTGCGTATCGGCCGTTATCCGGCGCCCGGCAGTGTGCCGGCCGCCCCGGCCCAACCGGCAGCCCCGGCGGCGCCGGCGCCCGCCCCGGCTGCAGCAGCCGCCGGTAACGACGCCAGCGCGCAAGAAGAGGACGACGACACGCCGGAAGGCCATATCGTGCGTTCGCCGATGGTCGGCACCTTCTATCGTGCGCCGGCACCGGATGCCAAGCCTTTCGTGGATGTCGGCGACAAGATCGGACCGAGCGACACGCTGTGCATCATCGAAGCCATGAAGATGCTCAATCAGATCGAGGCCGAAGTCTCGGGTGAGGTCAGCGCCGTGCTGGTTGAAAACGGCCAGCCGGTCGAGTTCGACCAGCCGCTGTTCGTCGTCAAATAACGGAGGAAATATGCCCATGCTAGGCAAAGTCCTCATCGCCAATCGCGGCGAGATCGCGCTGCGTATTCTGCGTGCCTGCCGCGAGCTCGATATTCCCGTGGTTGCGGCCTATTCGACCGCCGATCGCGAACAGAAACACGTACTGCTGGCCGAAGAAGCCGTGTGCATCGGACCGGCCGAAAGCGCTAAAAGCTATCTGAACATGGCGGCACTGATGAGTACGGCCGAGGTGGCCGGCGCCAGTGCCATTCATCCCGGCTATGGTTTTCTGTCCGAAAACGCCGATTTCGCCGAGAGCGTCGAACAGTCCGGCTTCACGTTTATCGGCCCGCGCGCGGAAACCATCCGTCTGATGGGCGACAAGACTTCGGCCATTCAGGAGATGAAGGCGGCAGGCGTGCCCTGCGTGCCCGGTTCCGGTGCGCCGCTGACGGCCGATGATGCGGCCAATCGCAAGCTGGCGCAGAAGATTGGTTTTCCGGTCATCATCAAGGCCGCTGGCGGCGGCGGCGGCCGTGGCATGCACGTGGTCTACGAGGCCAAGGCGCTCGCCGGCGCCATCGATATGGCGCGCCGCGAAGCCGCCAGCTTTTTCGGCAACCCGGCCGTCTATATGGAAAAGTACCTCGAGCTGCCGCGGCATATCGAGGTGCAGGTGCTCGCTGACAATCATGGCAACGCGATCCATCTAGGCGAGCGCGACTGTTCGCCGCAGCGGCGTCATCAGAAAGTCGTCGAGGAAGCGCCGGCACCCGGCATCACCCCGGAAGAACGTGAACATATCGGCAAGCTGTGTACCGATGCCTGCAAGCGTATCGGCTATCGCGGCGCGGGCACGTTCGAGTTTCTCTACGAAAACGGCGAGTTTCATTTCATCGAAATGAACACGCGTATTCAGGTCGAGCATCCGGTGACGGAAATGATTACCGGCGTGGATCTCGTTGCCGAGCAGCTGCGTATCGCGGCCGGCCACGAGCTGCGCTACAAGCAGGAGGATATCGTGCTGCGCGGGCATGCGATCGAATGTCGCGTGAACGCCGAACACGCTGAAACGTTCGTGCCCTCACCCGGCAAGATCCAGGCGTATCATGCCCCGGGTGGCCCGGGTATTCGCATGGATTCGCATATCTATGCCGGCTACAGCATTCCGCCCTATTACGACTCGCTCGTCGGCAAGCTCATCGCCCATGGCGATACGCGTGCAGCCGCCACGGCGCGCCTGAACATGGCGCTCTCGGAAATGGTGGTCGAGGGCATCAACACCAATATCGCCCTGCACAAGCGCATCATCCACGATCCGGCGCATATCGAAGGCGGCGTATCGATTCACTGGCTCGAGAAGAAGCTCAAGGAAGAAAGCAGTCGTGGGTGAAACACGCAGCCCGGTTGCGTGGTTGCAGATCACGGTCGAAACACCCAAAGCCTCGCTTGCCGAGGCGGTGTTCGAAAGTTTTGACGCCGAGGCCGTGACCGTACTCGACGCTGGCGACGACATCACCGTCGAAAATACGCCCAACGAACAGCCGGCCTTTCAGGACTCGCGCATCACCGGACTGTTCACCGACGGTACCCGGGCCGAGCCGATCGAAACGGCGCTGCGTGACGCCCTCGGCGACGAAGCCGTGATTCGTGTCGACCGACTGGAAAATGAGGACTGGGCCAGTGCCTGGCTGGCCCAGCACCCGCCGATTCGGTTCGGCGAACGGCTATGGATCGCCCCGCATAATGCGCCGGTCGAAGCCGACGACGATGCCATTATCGTGCGTCTGGATCCGGGGCTGGCCTTCGGTACCGGCACCCACCCGACCACAGCGCTCTGTCTGGAATGGCTCGCCACGGCCGATCTCGCCGGCAAGGATGTGCTCGATTACGGCTGCGGCTCGGGCATCCTCGCCGTCGCGGCGGCCCAGCTGGGCGCGGCCTCGGTGACCGCCGTTGATATTGACGATCAGGCCGTACGCGCGACCCAGGAGAACGCCGAGCGCAACGGCGTACTGGAACGGATATTCACGCCGGCACTGGACGCGATCGGTGAGCGCGCCTTCGATATCGTGCTGGCCAACATCCTTGCCAAGCCGCTCATCGCCCTCGCGCCGACGCTGACCGCCCATGCCGCCCCCGGCGCGCCGCTGGTGCTTTCCGGATTGCTCACGCGTCAGATCGAGGACGTGAAAAACGCCTATACGCGCGCATTCGAGTTCGCCGAGCCGGTCGTCGAAGAAGACTGGGTATGCCTGAATGGCCGACGCCACGGGGCTGGATAAACAATAGCCCAAAAGTCGTCTTTCTCTGCGCGCGAAATGCCGTTATAGTTTTGCGCCTTGTCCCTGCCAGTGCGCCCGTTTCGAATGCCGAAGACCGACTCCGACGCTGCCCAGCCGCTCAGTCATTATGTCGGCGCCAGTCTCGATCGTTATTTCGAATCGCTCAACGGCTGCGCACCACCGCACGATCTGTATCAGATGGTGCTTGAGCAGGTCGAAAAGCCGTTGCTGGAACGCGTACTCGATTACAGCCAGGGCAACCAGTCGCGTGCCGCCGAAATGCTGGGCATCAATCGCGGCACCTTGCGCAAGAAACTGCGTAACTACGCGCTCGACCGTTAAGCCGCCGAACAAGGCCGTAAAGCTATCCACCCGCACTGCGGGTGTTTTTATTTCAAACGAACACAATCCGTTCTACGGACAAAGGCTATCGTGACCGCAACCGAACACGCCCCCATCCGCCGCGCCCTGATCAGCGTTTCCGACAAAACCGGCGTTGCCGCATTCGCCAAGACGCTGGCCGAACAGCACGGCGTCGAGATTCTGTCCACTGGCGGTACGGCACGCGTGCTGCGCGAAGCCGGCGTGACGGTGATCGATGTGGCCGAGCATACCGGCGCGCCGGAAATCATGGACGGGCGCGTGAAAACGCTGCATCCCAAGATTCACGGCGGCATCCTCGGGCGCCGCGGCATGGATGATGCCGTGATGAGCGAACAGGGCATCGCGCCCATCGATCTCGTCGTGGTCAATCTCTACCCGTTCGAACAGACCGTGGCCGACCCGGACTGTCCGCGCGATCAGGCGATCGAAACCATCGATATCGGCGGCCCCGCCATGCTGCGCGCGGCAGCAAAGAATCATGCCTTCGTCACGCTCGTGGTCGACGCCGCGGATTACGACGCCGTGCTGGACGATCTGAACGCACAGGGCGGTACGAGCACCGCCACACGTCGCCGTCTAGCTGCCAAGGGCTTCAACCACACCGCCGGCTACGACCGCGCTATCGCAGACTATCTGCGTGGTGACGACAGCACACCCGACAACGAAGCCGAGGACGCCCTGCCCGCACGTTTTGCGGCCACTTATACGAAGCGCCAGGATCTACGTTACGGTGAAAACCCGCATCAGCGCGCGGCCCTGTATGCGGCAGCGACACCCGTGGCGGGCAGCCTTGTGGATGCGCATGTGTGCCAGGGCAAGGCGCTCTCCTACAACAATCTGGCAGACTCCGACGCCGCACTCGCCTGCGTACGCGCCTTCGATCAGGCGCCGGCCTGCGTGATCGTCAAACATGCCAACCCCTGCGGCGTGGCAGTCGGCCCCGATCTAAAAACCGCATACGAGCGCGCCTTCGCCACCGATCCCACCTCGGCCTTTGGCGGCATCATCGCTTTCAACGAAACGCTCGATGTCGACACCGCCGAGCAGATACTGGCAAACCAGTTCGCCGAAGTAATCCTCGCGCCGCGCATCGACGACGCCGCGCTGGCCGTGTTCGCCAGGAAGAAGAATCTGCGCGTAATCGCGACCGGCGATTTCAAGCAAAGCGCCGATCCACAGCTGGCGATGCGTCAGATCGCCGGCGGTCTGCTGGTCCAGGATGCCGACGCCCTGCTCTTCGACCGCGACAAGCTCGATGTGGTCACGAAAGCGCAACCCGACGGCACCCAGTTGCAGGATCTGCTGTTCGCCTGGCGGGTGGCCAAATACGTGAAGTCCAACGCGATCGTCTATGCTCGCGACGGACGGACGATCGGTGTCGGTGCCGGTCAGATGAGCCGCGTGGATTCGGCCCGTATCGCCGGCATCAAGGCCCGCGACGCGGGCCTCGACGTGGCAGGCTCTGTCATGGCGTCGGACGCGTTCTTTCCGTTTCGCGACGGCCTGGACGCGGCCGCCGAAGCCGGCGTTAAAGCGGTCATCCAGCCCGGCGGCTCGATCCGCGACGACGAAGTGATCGCTGCAGCCGATGAGGCCGGCATTGCCATGGTCTTCACCGGCATTCGCCACTTCCACCACTAGCCCGGAAACCGTCGCCCGGGCCAGGCAACAACGCAATTCGGCTGCGCGGAATCCTGCCGATCCCGCGCCAAAGACACGTCTGGTCGGATTTTCCCAAAATTTAGGCGGCCAGCGTAACCCGTTGGCGGCAAACGCTTGTGCCGCAAATAATCCCCCTCCGAGGCGAATTTTACGTTTGCGCCAATTAATTGGCGCGTGCTAACGGTTGCTCCCGACCAATCGATTAATAAAACAACTCGGGCACAACCTGAAAGCGCCCAGAAAGTTGTCGGAGGAGCCCCCTGATGCGCATGACCCTGTCTGCGGCGACGACCGCCGCCCTGACGCTTTGCCTGACGTCGAGCCCGGCGCTTGCCGCCCTCGACGACGGCGTATTGGGCGATCTGCTCAATGCCGACAAGCCAGACACGTCCACCCAGGCAAACCCGGACGAAGCCGATCGGGCGGCCGCGGAGGACGAGGCCGCGCCATCGTCCGCCGCCTTACCCGGGAACGAGACAACCGCCAGTGCCCCGACCAACGTCCCGGCGCATATCGGCGGGCGCTTTAGCGAACCGTTTTCCGAACCCACGCTGGTGGTCGACGGCAAGGAAGTGCAGACCGAAGACCGCTGCATGCAGCGCGAAGACGGGACGCTCAGCTGCAAGCCTGCCGCCGGCACCGTCGCCAACCTCGGCGATGGCCGTTTCGTGTACCTGAACGCGCTCGAAGGCACAGAAAACGTCGAGCTATCGATCGTCGCCGAGTTCGGCGAAGTGACCGTCAACGATCAGTCGCGGGTGCTCACCCTAGACGCTGACGACACGCCCTCCTGGAAGAAGCCGACGCCGAACGACGGCGGCGCGAATCCGAACGGCAATGACAGCGAAACCATCGCGCGCGGCCTGCCCGGCGTGCCCAATGGCATCTTGTCGACGGCCGATAACACCGCCAAGAACGATGGCGCGCTCTTCTGTGCCGATGTCGTGTTCCTGGCCGACGGCAGCATGATGGCAGTCGGCGGGACCGACTACTACACCGAGCCCGGTGTCGACGGCCTGCCTGTGGGCGTGGTGGAACTCGAAGGGCTCAAGTCCTCGCGTATCTTCGACCCGCAGAGCAATACCTGGACGCAAAGCGGCGATATGACCTTCGGCCGCTGGTATCCGACGCTGGTCACGCTCGCCGACGGCGATGTCTTCGTGGCCAGCGGCGTAACCAAGTTGCTCAAGCCGGTGTATCCAGAAGAGCCGCTCAACTCCGGCCGCAACGTGGCCCAGACCGAGACCTATGATCTCGATACCGGTAGCTGGAGCGATAACGGTGAAGCGGCGCAGCGCTCCTTGCCGCTGTTTCCGCGTCTGCATCTGCTGCCCAACGGTCAGGTCTATTACAACGCCGGCGGTCAGGCATTCAATCCGTTCGGCCAGGCCTACGATCAGGCGCTCTGGAATATCGTTGCCGCCTACGATCCGGAAACGAAACAATGGACCGATCTGGGCTATGCCGGCCTACCGTTGAAGTTCAACGAAATTGGGCTCAAGGAGCTGACCAGCACGGTCAATATCACCAATGCCAACCCCGAGCAGGCCGCCAGCCTGATCGGCGATCTGGTGGGCACGACCGTGAGCAACCCGACGGCCGCACTACAGCAACTCAGCGATACGCCGGTGGATGCCCGTGCGCTCGAGCGCACGATCGGCTCCGGCATGCGCGGCTCGACGTTCTCGGCGATGCTTCCCCTGCGCCCGGACGAAAACGGCGGCTACCACGAAGCCGAATTCCTGACCGCCGGCGGCGTGCCCACGTATGTCACCGTCGGCAGCCCGGGCGGCTATCTACCGGTTTCGTCCTCGCGTATCGATACGGTCGAGGTCAACGATGACGAAATGAGCTACTCGTCGCGCCTGACCGGCCCACTCAGCCGGCCGCGCTGGTATAGCTACTCGGTGGTCATGCCCGACGATAGTGTGATGATCTTCTCCGGCGGCGATCGCGATGGCGTGGTCCTGCCCGGTCTGGAAGGCGCAATCCGCGAGGCCGAACGCTTCGACCCGGAAACCGAAACCTGGCAGGTCATGGCCAGCGCCCACCGCAAGCGCACCTACCACAACACCGCCGTGCTGATGCCGGACGGACGCGTACTCATCGGCGGTCATTCGCCGATCAACACCGCCTACGCGTCGAATATCAATTTCGACAGTATCGGCCTTGCGAACTATGAAAGCCGCGACCCCTCCTTCGAGATCTATACACCGCCCTACGCCATGCGTGGCGATCGCCCTGTGATTGAAAACGCACCGGCCGAGCTGGAAACCAACGGCGACACATTCACGATGACGGTCAGCAACCCGGCAGTGGACCAGGTCATGTTGATTCGCCGTACCGCGACCACCCATCTCGTCGACGGCGACCAGCGCGCTGTGGAGCTGCCGATCGTCTCGCGTAGCGGCAACGTGCTTACCGTGCAGACGACGGCCAATCCGGCCGTACTGCCCGCGGGCCAGTACATGCTCTTTGCCAGCTTCGAGACCGAAGACGGCACGCGTGTACCGTCGATTTCGACGCCCGTTGGCGTGGCGCCCAATCCGGCCGGCCAGGGTGAGATCAATCAGCCGGAACCCGCAGCGCAGGTTGTCGATTCGCAGGAAAGTGACGGTCTGATCGGTGGCTTGCTGTCCGGCGACGGTCTGCTCGACAGCGACGCTGCTGGCGATGATGTATCGCCGCTCATGCCGATCACCGATCTGCTGTCCGGCGTGACCAGTGTCATTCCCGGGCCGCAGACGCTGATCGACGGTGCGCCGGAGGTCGGCACAGAGCTCAAGAATGCGGGCGAACGCGCTGTCGGTATCGGCGCGGATACCGCGACCGGGCTGCCGCAAGCCGGTAAAGGGCTGGCGCAGGACCTCAAGGACGGCGCCCAGCCTGAGGCCACGGACGCAGAATGATGGCTGCGATATCTACACGCCGGCTCGCTATCGCGGGCCGGTGTTTCACCCTGTCGCTGCTGATGTGCCTATGCACACCGGCCAATGCGCACGGCGGCGGCCATTCCGATGACAACGACGCGACGGTACGCGCCGTACTCGACCCGCTCCCGGCATCGCTTGAGGGCGTACGTGTACAACTGCGCCGTACGCTAGCACCGCAACTGCTCATCAGTAACGAGACCCGACAGCCGCTGACCGTGTTCGACGATGATGGACGCGCGTTTCTGCGCATCGGCTCGGGACAAGTCGAGGCCGACCTCGGCGCGGCCGCCTTTCATCGCAGCAACACCCTCATGGCGCCGGGCGCGTTTGCCGCCGATGCTTCGCAGGCACCGAACTGGCAGGTGGTCGAGCCGGCGCCGCACTGGGGCTGGTTCGATTTACGGCTGCGCAGCAGTGACGTCGCCGTGCCCGACGATATTCAGCGGCACGGCAAACGGGCGCAAGTTGGCCAATGGCGCGTACCGGTACAACTGGGCGATGAAAGCACCGCGATCACCGGCCGTTTCGAATTCGTGCCAGAACCGCGCGGCATACCGGAAGCGCGCGTAACCGCAACCGGTCCGCTGGCATCGAGCACGCTGGTTCGTGCCATGAACGGTAGCGCGCGCAGCGGTGTCTTTGTGTCCTACCGCGGCGAGCAAGCGCTGGTGGTCTATGGCGCCTACGACGAGCCCATGCTGCGGTTTGCCGATAGCGGTGTGGACGTCAACCGTCATAGCGAAACCTGGCAACAGATTGCGCCAGCCGGCGCGCCGAACTATATCGCCGGCGAAGATGCCGACTGGGCCACCGTTTCAACCCAGCCCAACTATGGCTGGGTCGATCCGCGTATCGGCTTCGTCGACGAGGTGGCCACAACCGATGAAAGCGTTGTGCTCAAGCGATGGTCGATACCGGTCAAAGTGGGCGAACAACGCGCTACTATCGACGGGATTACCGAATGGAAACCGGTTACACCGCTCGCCAAGGCTGAATAAATATGGAAAAGACCGGCTACGCTGCGCTGGTAGCGCTTTTACTTTGCACCAGCGCTGCCGCCAACGAGACTCAAGCGACCCTGCATCGCCTGAGCGTCGACGGCGAAGCCGAGGCGGTCGGAACCGTATTGTTTTCGGATACGGAGCACGGCCTGCTGATCACGCCGGCCCTGCACGGCTTGGAGCCGGCTGGCGCACACGGCACGCATATTCATACGAAACCCGCCTGCGGCGCCCGCTCCAAACACGGCCGCATGATGGTCGGCGCCGCCGCCGGCGCTCACTACGACCCGGCGGATACAGGCCAGCACGCCGGTCCGTATGGCGAAGGCCACCTCGGCGATCTCCCCAACCTGATTGCCGAAGCCAACGGCGAAGCCACGATTCCCGTGCTCGCGCCGCGACTGACCGTAGCCGATCTCAAGGGACGCTCGATCATGATTCACTCGGCGCCGGATCATTACAACGATTATGGCGACCCGCACCATGGCAAGGGTGGCGTACGAATGTATTGCGGCGTGATCGACTAGCCGCGTGATCGATCACCGCGCTCTGTGCGTTCTTATCGACAGAGCCGGAGGCCCGTTTCAGCCAGCGGCCGGCAACAATGTTACGACGACTTCACGCCGGTGCGGCGCGCTGCGGTGTTCGTAGAGATAAATGCCCTGCCAGGTACCGAGATTGAGTGCGCCGTCGGTGATGGGCACCGTCAGGTCCATACCGGTCAGAATGCTGCGGATATGGCCGGGCATATCGTCCGGGCCTTCCATGTCATGTTCGAACATCGGATCGCCATCGACGACCGCCTTGGCCATCCAGCGTTCGACGTCTTCGCGCACATCCGGATCAGCGTTTTCGCAGATCATCAGCGAGGCCGAGGTGTGGCGAATAAACACGTGACAGACGCCCGTCGCGACCCCCGCCTCGCGCACCACGGCGTTGACATCCTCGGTGATATCGCGCGTCGAGCGGCCTGGGGTTTCGAATGAAAGCGTGCTTTGCATAGCTCAAACCATTGCGACGGCCGACGCGATTACAAGCCCGTGAAAGCGTCGCGAAAATATTGTCGGCCGGGGCACGCCGCCCCGAGCCTAGCGCGCTGAACTATTCGGCGAGCTTCGCCGCCAGCATCTGGTTGACCTCTTTCGGGTTGGCCTTGCCCTTCGAAGCCTTCATCACCTGGCCAACGAGAAAGCCAATGACCTTGGTCTTGCCTTCACGGTACTGCTGCACCTGATCCGGGTTGTCGGCGATCACCTGGTCTACAAAGCCTTCGATCGCGCCGGTATCGGTAATCTGCTTGAGGCCTTTCGCTTCGATGATCGCGTCGGCTGAGTCGCCCTCACCCTTGAACAAGGCCTCGAACACGTCCTTACCGATCTTGCCGGAGATGGTGTTGTCGGCCACGCGTGCGATCAGGCCGCCCAGCTGCTCGGCACTGACCGGCGAGTCCACGATCGCCAGTCCTTCACGATTCAACGCGCCGGACAAATCGCCCATGATCCAGTTCGCTGCCGGCTTGCCGTGCTGAGCAGTGTCGCCACCCACGGCGGCGACCGTGGCTTCGAAATAGTTCGCGAGTGCGCGCGAGCTCGTCAGCGCCGCGGCGTCTTCGCGGCTGAGGCCGTATTCGGCTGCGAAACGCTCACGCTTGGCATCCGGCAGTTCAGGCAGGTCTGCACGCGCGGCTTCGACGAATGCCTCGTCGATGATGACCGGCAGCAGATCCGGATCCGGGAAGTAGCGATAGTCGTGCGCTTCTTCCTTGCTACGCATGGAGCGGGTTTCGTCAGCGTCCGGGTCGTACAGGCGGGTTTCCTGCACGATCTTGCCGCCGGATTCGAGCACATCGATCTGGCGCTCGACCTCGAACTCGATCGCTTTCTCGAGAAAACGGAAGGAATTGACGTTCTTGGTCTCGGTACGGGTGCCGAACTCGATCGAGCCGACCGGGCGTACCGACACATTGGCATCCACGCGGAAAGAGCCTTCCTGCATGTTGCCATCGCAGATACCCAGATACTGCACCAGCGCATGCAGCTTGCGGGCATAGGCCACGGCTTCTGCCGCGCTGCGCATATCCGGCTCGGAAACACATTCGACCAGCGGCGTGCCGGCACGATTGAGATCGATCCCGGTATCGCGGTCGAATGCTTCGTGCAACGACTTGCCGGCATCTTCCTCGAGATGTGCACGGGTGATGCCGACACGTTTTTCCGTGCCGTCAGGCAACACGATATCCAGATGGCCGTTGGCGACGATCGGCAGCTCGAACTGGCTGATCTGGTAACCCTTGGGCAGATCGGGATAGAAATAATGCTTGCGCGCAAATACGGACTTCGGCGCGATATCGGCATCGATAGCGAGCCCGAACAGCGTGGCCATACGAATGACCTGGCCATTAATCACCGGCAGCACGCCGGGCAGCGCGATATCCACCGCGCTGGCCTGCGTGTTCGGCTCGGCGCCGTACGCGGTGGGCGCGGTCGAGAAGATCTTGCTTCGAGTCGCGAGCTGGATATGCACTTCCAGCCCGATTACGGTTTCCCAGGCCATTATTCGAACCCTGCCGGACGCTTGGTGTGCCAATCGGTGGACTGCTGATAGGCATGCGCGGCGCCCAGCAGTCGGCTTTCCTCGAACCACGGTGCGAGCAGCTGAAGCCCCACCGGCAGCCCGTCGACGAAACCGGCCGGTACCGACATGCCCGGCAAGCCGGCCAGGCTCGCCGGCAGCGTGTACACATCGTTGAGGTACATCGACACCGGATCGTCGAGCTTTTCACCGAGCTTGAAGGCCGGGGCCTGGGTTACCGGTGCGGCGATGAGGTCCACGTTTTCAAACGCGTCGCTGAAATCGCGCGCGATCAGACGCCGTGTTTTCTGGGCTTTCAGATAGTAGGCATCGTAATAACCGGCCGACAGCACATAGGCGCCCACCATGATGCGCCGCTGCACCTCGCGCCCGAAGCCTTCGCCACGCGAGCGGGTATACAGATCTTCGAGATCCACCGGGTTCTCGCAGCGATAACCGTAGCGCACGCCATCGAAACGGGCCAGATTCGAAGAGGCCTCGGCCGGCGCAAGCACGTAATAGGTCGAGACCGCCAAATCAGTATGCGGCAACGTAATTTCCACGATCTCAGCGCCGCGGGCCTCGAACTCGGCGATTGCCGCCTCGATAACCTTACGGCTGGCGTCGTCCAGACCTTCGGCGAAATATTCCTTCGGCAGCCCGACCTTCAGCCCCTTGAGAAAATCATCGCCCTGGCTATCGAGCACGGCGCTGTAATCGGGAACCTCGCGTTCGACGCTGGTCGAATCGCGCGCATCGAAGCCGGACATCGCCTGCAGCACCGCGGCACAATCCTCGGCCGAGCGGGCAAAACAGCCGCCCTGATCGAGGCTCGACGCAAACGCGATCATGCCGTAGCGCGACACGCGCCCGTAGGTCGGCTTGATCCCGGTGACACCGCAGAGCGCGGCGGGCTGGCGGATCGAGCCGCCCGTATCGCTGCCGGTCGCGGCGGGGACAAGGCCCGCCGCGACGGCCGCGGCCGAGCCACCGGATGAACCGCCCGGAACATAATCGGTATTCCAGGGGTTGCGAACCGAGCCGTAGAAGCTCGTTTCGTTGGACGAGCCCATGGCGAACTCATCCATATTCGTCTTGCCAAGCGTCACCGTGCCCGCGCCAGCCAGGCGCTCGACCACGGTCGCGTCGTAGGGTGCGACGAAGTTGTCGAGCATGCGCGAGCCGCAGCTCGTACGCACGCCACGGGTACAAAAAATGTCCTTGTGCGCGATCGGCAAGCCGGCCAGGGCCGCGCCAGCGTTGCCGCCAGCATCGATGGCCGCGGCGCGCTCGCGTGCGGATTCTTCGCTGCGGCTGATCAGCGTATTCAAACGTTCGTCATGGGCAGCGATACGCTTGAGAAAGTGCTCGGTCAGCTCGACCGCACTGATCTTTTTCGCGGCTAGATCGCTCGCCAATTCGCGGATACTGCGGGTGTGGCTCATTCGATCACCTTCGGCACGAGATAAACGCCTTCGGCAACCGCGGGCGCAATCGCCTGAAATTCGTCGCGCGAACTCACCTCGATGGCGTCGTCGGCGCGCAGACGCGCGGCCAGATCAAGCGGATGGGCCATCGGCTCGACATCCGTGGTATCGGCTTTTTCCAGGCTCGCCACAACATCGAGAATATTCGACAACTCGCCGACATAGTCGGCGATCTGGTCGTCATCAAGGCCCAGACGGGCAAGGCGGGCCACATTGCGGACCTGATCTTCGCTCAGACTCACAGCAATTCTTCCAATGGGTACGGGGCGTGAAAAACACAGCGCACACGCGCTTCGCGGGGCTAAAACTAGCATAACTACGCCCTCTTCCGTCGTCAGCGTTGCCGTCACGCAAGCCCGTTGCTAGCATTGCGATCTTTCGTGCGTCGCGACGCGACTTCGCGGTGCCCGCCGCGCGTGTTGATCACGCGCTTTTTTGTACTTGCCCTCGGGTGTGCTCTACATGTTCGACAATTTTCGCGGCCTGTTCCTCAACGATCTTTCGATTGATCTGGGCACAGCCAACACGCTGATTTATGCGCGCGACCAGGGCATCGTGCTCAACGAGCCATCGGTGGTGGCCGTACGTATGGACGCCCGCGGTGGCAAACGTATCGAAGCGGTCGGCCACGACGCCAAGCGCATGCTCGGGCGCACGCCAAACCACATCACCACGATCCGTCCGCTCAAGGACGGCGTGATTGCCGATTTCACCGTCACGGAGAAGATGCTCCAGCACTTCATCCGCAAGGTGCACAAGAAACGCATGCTGCGCCCGATGACGCGCGTACTGGTCTGTGTGCCCTACGGCTCGACCCAGGTTGAACGCCGTGCGATTCGCGAGTCGGCTTCCAATGCCGGCGCGCGCCGCGTGTATCTGGTGGAAGAGCCGGTCGCTGCGGCCATCGGCGCGGGCATCCCGATTGGCGAAGCGCGCGGGTCGATGGTGCTGGATATCGGCGGCGGCACCTCGGAAGTCGCGGTGATTTCACTTAACGGCATCGTCTATGCCGAGTCGGTTCGCACCGGTGGCGACAAGTTCGACGAGGCGATCGTCAACTACGTACGTCGCCAGTACAACATGCTCATCGGCGAATCCACCGCCGAATCCATCAAGCAGCAGATCGGCACCGCCTTTCCGGGCCACGCGGTCAAGGAACTCGAGGTGGTGGGCCGTCATCTGTCAGCGGGTGTGCCGCGCGCGTTCACGCTCAACTCCAATGAAGTGCTGGATGCGCTGCAGGAACCGCTGTCGAATATCACCAGCGCGGTGAAGCTGGCGCTGGAGTCCACCCCGCCGGAACTGGGTTCGGATGTGGCCGAGCGCGGAATCGTGCTTACCGGTGGTGGCGCGCTGTTGGCCGATCTGGACAAACTTATTTCCGAAGAAACCGGCCTGCCGGTGATCGTTGCCGACGATCCCTTGACCTGCGTGGCCCGCGGTGGCGGCATTCTCCTGGAAATGATCGACCGCAAGACCGGGCAGCTGCTCGCGCTGGAATAAGACAGCGGTCTGTCGCCTTCGCGACTGCATGACAGTTGCGAAGGCCCGTGCGCCAGCCTAATCTGGCGTGATCATTACGGTTTATTCCACGGTTTCAGGGGCGTTGAGTGCGCGGACTCGCCGAGGACGACAAATCATCGTTGCTGGGTCGCCGCATTACGCCGGGCCTTCGAATCGTCGCGATCGTGGTCATCTCGGTTATCCTGATGATGGTCGATCACGCGAGCACGTCGCTCACGCCGATTCGAAGCACGCTCGCGGTCGCTACCCAGCCTATTCAGATGATCGCCGAAATCCCCGGCGAAGTCGCGCATTACATGGGGCGCTACTTCGATCGCGGCCAGCTCATTTCCGATAACGAAGCGCTGGAACAGAAAGTGCTGCTTCTGCAGGCGCGCCTGCAGCGTCTGGCCTCGCTACAGGCGGAAAACGAGCGCATCCGCGCCCTTCTCGCTTCGGCCAGTTCGCTGGACCAGAACGTGCTCATCGCGCGCATTCTTTCAGTCAGCCCCGACCCGTACCGCCACTACATCAAGCTCAACAAGGGCTCGACCGATGGCGTATTTGTCGGCCAGGCACTAGTCGACGCCAACGGCATCATGGGTCAGGTGACCGACGTCACGCCCATGGGTTCACGTGCGATTTTGATCACCGATGCCAATCACGGTATTCCGGTGGAGATCAACCGTACCGGTTTGCAGACGATCGCCCAGGGCAGCGGCAAGACCAACGAGCTGCGGCTGCCGTTTCTCGCCAACAACTCCGATATCCAGATCGGCGATCTGCTGGTGACATCGGGCTTGGGCGGGCGTTATCCATCCGGCTATCCGGTCGCCGAGGTCACGAGCGTGGTTCACCAGCCGGGCGACGAGTTTCTCGACGTGGTAGCAAGCCCGACCGCGCATCTCAATCGCGGTCGTGAAGTACTGCTGGTCTGGACCGACAACACGATCGAGCCGGTCGCCGCGGCGCAAGCCGAGGGCGCAGCCGAAGTCGAGGGCGATGCACGCGGCGATACGCCGGCTCCATGATTATCGAGCGCCGCGTCAGCGGCCTGCTGATCCTCGCCACGCTGGGCGGCGCGCTGTTTCTGGCCTTGCTGCCATTGCCGGACGCACTGTCGGCCATACGCCCCGCTATCTATCCGGCCACGGTGCTTTTCTGGGTACTGATGCAACCGGCAAGCTTTGGGCTTCTGGCCGCCTGGGCATGCGGTATCCTGATCGATGTCATCTACGGTACGCCGCTGGGCGAACACGGCCTGGCGCTGGCGATCGCGGGTTATGCGGTCATTCGTATGCGCGAACTCCTGTGGACGCTGCCGATCTGGCAACAAGGCATCCTGCTGCTGCCGGTATTCATATTGTATGAATTCGCGCTGTTCTGGATCGACGGTGTGGCCGGGGCCGAGGTCAACCAGTGGTGGCGCTGGCTGCCGGTGGCGACAACGACTGTCGTATGGCCGTTCTGGGCCTCGTTGCTGGAACGCATCGCCGAATTAGAGGTCGGATAGCCCAGGGAATTCAAGATATTCGCGACAACCGCCGAGCGCACCGGGTGAAGTGCCACATGGCGGCCTCCACGCACGTGTTTTAGCCACACGATCGCGCCGCGGTGCGTCGCACCATACGTCAGTACATCAATACAGGCCCTTGGGGGCACGGGAGTTATTCACGCCGCATGGTCTCTGACAATGCCATCAAGAACCATGCCGCCGAACGGCGCATGTTTTTGCTGCGCACCGCGGTCGCGGGTGCGGTGGTGACCGTGCTCGTGGGCGTACTGGTCTTTCGCGTGGGTTTTCTTCAGGTATTGCGTCACGGCTACTACGAAACCCGGTCGCAGGATAACCGCATGCGGGTGCAGGTCATGCCGCCGGTACGCGGGCTGATCTATGACCGCAACGGCGTGGTGCTTGCAGATAACCTGCCGGCCTATCGACTCGAAATCGTGCCCGAACAAGTCGACAACGTGGACGCCACGCTCGATCGCCTGTCGCGCATCGTGGAAATACGCGATGCCGATCGACAACGCTTTCGTGACCGCGTGGCCAAGACGCCACGTTTTCGCGGCGTGCCGATTCGACTCAACCTGAGCCAGCGCGAAGTGGCACGTTTCGAAGTCAACCGCGGCGACTTTCCCGGCGTGGAAATCCGCGCGGGCCTGACCCGGCATTACCCGCTGGGTGATGTCGCGGCCCATCTGGTCGGCTATGTCGGCGGTATTACGTTGCAGGATTTGCGCCGCGTGGACGAAAAGCGCTATCGCGGCTCCAACCACATCGGCAAGTCGGGGGTCGAATACAGCTACGAATCACGCCTGCACGGCGAACCGGGCTCGCGCGTGGTCGAAACCAATGCCAGCGGGCGTGC
>VMHT01039819.1_pt1 | contig 19046 bp, 17 predicted proteins | sample 4693611 | NCBI WGS metagenome assembly VMHT01 (sample SAMN12280063, study PRJNA550983) | marine metagenome | isolation source: seawater sampled from same location over 5 years 0.02-0.2 micron viral filtrate | place: USA: collected off the coast of southern California halfway between the port... ...
AAATGCACTACTGGAGGAATCAGATGAATTTAGACCATTAGTATTCCAAACAAAATAATTATTTATATAACTTGAACAATATCCTGCTGCATTCATTTTCTTTCCTTGAGAAACGAAATCATTAACTTTATTGGCTCTCTCATCAGGTGTTGATTCATCAATGGTGGAAAGAGCGTTGAATGATTCCGAAGACTCTGGAAGACCAGCCCATCCTTTATCTAATGGGCTATTATTTAGTGATTCTATTGCTCTAGAAACAAAATCCTTTGGATTTTTTAATGCAGTTAAGTTTGTTGAAATAGTTATAGTTTTAGAGTCCTTATGTAGTGTCAAAAACACATCAGCAGATTCTTCATCTACATTTTGATGAATTTGCGAATTAGCAAACCTAGTTAAGGCACTTTTGGAGTGCATCATTTTTAATTCACATTCTGCCCCAGATGGAATATTTTTTTCAATATCTTGCAGCAAGTCCTCCCAAATTTTCATCCTCGTACTCCAATTCGTGTATTTTTAAATCTAGCGGGTGATGCAGGATGTCCGGTATGTCCTATCTGGCTTGGCTGACCTTTGCCACAGTTTGGAGTTCCCCAAAAAACCCACTCATCTTCTCCTGATAGCATGTCCATATTTCCCCAAAATTCAGGAGTAATTCCTGTATATGTTGGGTTTTTTACCATATCTATAATTTTTCCATTTTTTACTAACCAGCCAGCCTCACAACCAAATTGAAAATTTAATCTTATGTCATCAATAGACCAAGATCGGTTGGTTTCCATATATATACCATTATCAGTTGCCTGTATAATTTCTTCTAATGATGAATCTCCTGGAAGTAGCCCTACGTTTGTCATTCTTACCATTGGTAATCTTCCAAAACCATCTGCACGAACCATACCTCCGGGATCTACACCTGCAACAGCTGCACTGTCACGTCCTGAAAGTACTCCCGTCCATATTCCTTCTTTAACAATGTCTACTCGTTGAGCTGGGGTTCCCTCATCATCATACTTAAATGTTGCTAATGCTCCTGGAAGAGTTGCATCTGCAACAATGTTCATTAAATCAGAACCATATCTGTGTTTATTTAATTTTTCTAACTCTAAATGAGAAGTCCCAGCATATGCAGCTTCCCAGCCTAAAATTCTATCGAGTTCAATTGCATGTCCAACTGACTCGTGTATTTGAAGAGCTAGTTGACTTCCTTCTAAAATTAAATCCATTGTTCCTTCTGGACATTGTGGAGCAACCAATAATCTTTGAGACTCTTCAGCCAATCTTTCTATATGATTTTCGAATTCAAAACTTTTTACTACCTCCCAACCCCCAGTTCTGTATTCACCAAAAGATTGTGGATAAGATCTAATTTGAGTTTCTCCATCACCAACTGATAGAGAAGAAATCCCACCACCTGATTCAATTATGTTTTGATAAATTTTATGACCCTGACTTGATGCAAACCACTTTTCTGTATCCCAAAAATCAAGTCTTCCAAACGCACGCGAACTACCTAGCTTTTTCATTTTTTCAGTAGATTCAATTAATAAATTGATTTGGTCAGAACTTGACACAGAAAAAGGATTTTCATTATGAGGTGTGGTGTAGCTATCTTGAATTACAGGCACATCAGCAAAAGGCATATCTTTACCAGAAACCATAGCTGATGCTTTAGCAATTTCGTACGATTTCTTACCAGCAAGCTTTAATGATTCATTTGATAAGTTATAAGTTGAATAAAAACCCCAGGATGAACCAACTAATGCTCTAATTCCAATACCTATTTTTTCATTTTCATTAAAGTTTTCAATTTCTCCATTTTTTGCTGCAATGCTTCTGGATTTTGAAATCAATACTCGCGCGTCAGAGTATTTTGCACCACTTTCAATAGCTGAATCTATTGCGATATCGAGATATTCGAACATGTAATATAGATTAACAATTTAACAAAAAGTAATGAAATTAAATAATAAAAATTAGACTAAGTCTTGTTCTCTGATTCCAAATGAAGGGTGTCTTAATCTACACAGAGCTAATTTTTCAAGCTGTCTAATTCTTTCACGGGTTAAATCAAACTCTTCACCTATTTCTTCAAGTGTCCTTGGTACTCCATCATAAAAACCATATCTTAAAGCGAGGATTCTACCTTCTCTATCAGGAAGTCTACTAATACTGTCCCTTAGGCTCTCAGCTACATCTAAGTCTTGAACAATTAAAGATGGATCACTCGCATCTTCATCTTGAATAAAATCACCAAGTTGTGCTCCATCTTCACCAACAGGCTGTTCTAGTGAAACTGTATCAGCAACACTCAAGGCTAGTTCAACTTTATCAACACCTACACCAGCTTCTTTTGCAATTTCTTGGGGTTTTGGATCTCTACCCAATTCTGCTTTTAGTTGAGCTTGTGCGGCTCGAACAGCCGCCATTGTGTCATGAAGGTGAACTGGAATTCTTACAGTCCTAGATTTGTCAGCTATTGCTCTTGTAATTGCCTGTCTTATCCACCATGTTGCGTAAGTCGAAAATTTAAATCCTTTACGCCAGTCAAATTTTTCAACTGCTCGAATTAAACCGAGGTTTCCCTCTTGAATTAAGTCAAGAAAGTCAATACCAGAGGTGTTTGCATATCGTCTTGCATTTGCAACAACTAATCGCAGATTTGCTGTAAGAAATGCATCTTTTGCTTCAGCGCCTTTTTTTCTATCTCTCTTTAATCTTATTTCACCTTTTTTATCCTTGAATTGTTTTTTTCCAAGCTTAATAGATGCTTTTTCTCCAGATTCAATTTTTTGTGCCAACTCAACTTCTTGCTCAGCTGTCAAAAGATCAAAGTTTCCAATTGCTGTTAAATATTGGCTTACTAAGTCAGTTGTTAGCTTTCCTTTATCATCTGCAAGTTTTTTTGTAAGTGATTTAGCTTTTTCTCTTGCTGCTTTTTCTTGTTCAGGAGTTAAAGTTGTATCTTCATTAGAAAGGTCAGCCTCTTTAGTGTTGGGCTTTGGCTTAGAAGGTATTGTTTTTGTTACCATTATTATTTTGACTTCCCATAGTTGTATCTAGTTACAGAGATGAAGTTTATAACTGTGCTGTAATTAAAGCTAATTAATCGCTGATTTATTTTTTATCTTATCCATACTTACATATATATATGTAATCCACAATAAATCAGCGATTGCAAGATGGAAAATGCTCAAGAAAAGTACAATATTAAACAAAACATTCATTATGCCAAGAGTTACGGCAATAATTACGAGTAATTGTAAAAATTTAACATCAATTTTGTAATCTTTTTTAATTTTTCTTGATTCAATTATTAACACTGCTGATAAACCAGAGGCTACTACTGGGTGAAGAATTCTTAATCTTGTTAAAAGCTCCGAGGTTCTATCGAAGTCTTCCATAAGTCCCTCGTAGAATGAAGAACTTGGAAATAAAACATCTGCTAAAGCTGTGATTGAACCTGTTGCCCCGCTAAGTAAAAATAAAAAAGCTACAAAAATAAATCGTCTATCCCAAAACTGGTTAATATTTTTAAAATTATTAAGTAGAATTTTATAAAGTATGGCGTAACTTGCAAGCAATCCAAAAGTATTGACTAAATGTATTGGAACAGCAATGATCCTAGGAAGAGAACTATTTAACCCAACCCATTCATATAAAACAATAACTGCTCCTATAGCAGCCTCAAAGACAACAAAAAATGTTAAAAAATTTACAGTTCTTCTGGCAATACTTCCTTTACTAATTTTTCTTGATTTAATAAAAATTAAGAGTGTAACAATGAGTAAGATTCCACTAATTGACCGGTGAGAAAATTCTATTACTTCAGATGTGTCTGATAATTGGGGAATAATTTTTCCTTTACATGTAGGCCATGTTGAACCACAGCCATCTCCCGAACCAGTGGCTCTAACAAATGCTCCCGCCAAAATAGATAGTACCGATAAGGCAATACCAAGCTTTGTATAGATAATTAACTTCACAATAAATTATTAATGAAGAGATTGAATGATTCCCAAAAAAGTCTGAAAAAACTAATAATTACTACACCTAAAATAGCAAGTAAACCCAAAGTTTTAATATTTCTAGATATATAAAATCCAAGTTGCTTATCATCGTACAAATACGGTTGTTCTGAATTGTTTTCTTCATTGACTATTGCTCTTTTTGGAAGCGCTTGATTGTCAAAAGAGATTTCAAAGTCTGAATCGTAATTAAAGTCGTTATTAGATTGAGTTTCACGTTGAAAAATATTTCGAAGTCTGTCAATTCTTGTATTAGAAACCTCAAGCTTTTCATTATTAACTTTAAATATCTCATCTTCTGAACCAATTAAAGAAGAAGATCTATTCTCTTTAGTCTTAAAACCTTCAAGAGACTTGGTTATCTCGGTTCCCAATATGCCCTCTAAAGCATTAACAACTTTAATATCTGTAGGAAAACTTGTACCTGTCTCCCATTTCTTAACTTCTTTAATCTTTACACCAGTAAATGAGGCTACCTGCTTATTACTAAGCTCTCTTTCCTTTTTTAATTGATTAAAAGTATTTTTAAAATTACTCATCATTCTTAATTCTATTCCAATAATATTTTTTTATATAACTAGTCTTAATAATGGAGGTGAATGAGCGCCTGGTGGGCTCCACAGTCTTCAAAACTGTTGAAAGGTGTAAAAGTCTTTGGCGGGTTCGATTCCTGTCCACCTCCGCTAATTTATAGTTTTTTTATGTTTATTATAAGAAAATGATAGAAGATAACAATTTACTCGAAGACATCCAGTTTGCTCCGGCAGGTTTTAAAGTTTCTCCAGGTTGGAGAGTTGGACACTTAAGAGAAGAAACGATTACAAAGTCGGGGCTTTTAGTTCCTGCAGGAAGTGAAAAAACTTCAGAAGCTCTTCCTCTAATTGATGTGGATACTGAAAAGCAATTCTGGGCTGTTGCAAGCGGTGCTTGGAAATTTATATGGCCACCAACAGGGAAAGTAGTTTTAGCTGTAAGAGAATCACAAATTATTGCAGAAGAAGAGATTTCAAATACATCTGATAATGGGCAACTACCAATAATGAAATAATTGAATCAAAGAAATAACCCAAATCAATCTGATAAAAAGTTACTTACGGTATCAGATAGAGATATATTTGTAACAACTCAAAAAGCCTTGTTAGTTGGCATAATTCTTAAAAACGAAACAAGGGCAGACAAAGAAGAATCCTTAAAAGAATTGGTAAATTTAGTCAAGACCGCAGGATCTAGTCCCACTATCATACAAACAAAACGAGTAGAAAAAGTTGACCCAAAGACATTTATTGGAAAAGGGTCAATTGCTGAATTAGTTGATATATCAAAAGCAAATGATATTGATGTAGTCTTATTTGATTGTGAGCTAACACCCAATCAGCAAAAAGAATTACGAACCCTGTTTCAATGCGATGTTGTAGATAGAACGGGCTTAATTCTTGATATATTTGCACTTCATGCCCAATCGAAAGAAGCAACCTTGCAAGTTGAATTGGCTTTAACTACTTATTTAAAACCACGTTTGGCTGGTTTGGGCAAAACACTAAACCAACAAGGTGGTGGAATTGGCACAAGGGGTCCTGGGGAAGCAAAGCTTGAAACTGATAGTAGATTAATTGACAATAGAATTAACAGACTAAAAAGAGAAATTAAAAAAGTTGCAAAACAAAGACAGGTTCAATCTAGTTTCAGAAGAAAAAATAATACACCGCTTGTATCAATTGTGGGTTACACAAATGCAGGAAAATCAACTTTGCTTGAAAAGATCACATCCTCAAAAACCTACGTTGCAAACGAGTTGTTTGCTACTGTTGATTCTCTGCAGAGGGAATTAAAGATAGATGAAATAACCGAGCCTATAATTATCTCAGATACAGTTGGCTTTATTCAAAATCTACCTACTACATTAATTGAATCTTTTAAGTCCACGCTCACCGTAGTTAAAGATGCTAATTTACTTATTCATGTAGTCGATGCCGCATCAGCAATCCCACAAATGCACATAAATACAGTTCATGAAATATTAGATCAGATTGAATCTAACGTTCAAGAAATACTAGTTTTTAATAAAATAGACAGAATTGATACAGCTTCTTTAAATTTTTTAAAAGAAAAATATGAAGATGCATATTTTATTTCATCAACAGAGGGTACGAATTTAGATAAATTGGTTTCAGAAATTACATTTCAAATTCTTGGAGATTTACAAACAGTTACACTTTTAACCTCTCCAAAAAATCTTGACTCTCTTCACAAGTACTCAAAAATTAAAAATGTCATTAATAGTGAGAATCAGCTTGAAGTTGATGTTGAAATAAGAAACTACTATCTTAACAATTTACTTGAAAGAGAAGTTGTTAAAATCTTATCATGAACAACCACATTGGAATTGTTGGAATAGGAGTAATGGGCAGTAATATTGCTCTTAATTTTTCCGACAATGACGCAAATGTGAGTGTTTATAACAAATCTCATAACAAAATTAATCAACTCATTTCAGAAGACTCATCTAATAATATTTCTGGTTTTACAGATTTAGAAGAATTTGTTAAAAGCATTCCAAAGCCTAGAAAAATTTTAATACTTGTTCCATCTGGAGAAGCGACAAAGAGTGTTGTAGAAAATTTATTTAATTTTATAGAGGAGAAAGACACATTAATTGATGGGGGTAATGCATATTACCTAGATAGTATCGATTTAGGGAAGAGGTGTAATGAACAAGGAATAGAATTTATTGGAATGGGTATTTCTGGTGGCGAGACAGGGGCTAGGACAGGTCCTGCATTGATGCTTGGCTATGAAAAAGAAATTCCTGAAGATTTGATGTCTTTGATTAGGAAAGTTGCAGCAAAAGCTGACGGTATAGAATGTGTTGGGCTGTATAAAGGATTCGGTACTGGGCATTTTATTAAAATGCTTCATAATGGAATTGAATATGCTGAAATGCAAATACTTGCTGAAGCATATAACATATTAAGAAATGCAGGATTTAATAATATAGCTGCATCAGAATTTTTTAATAATTTAAAAAAAGAACAACAGTCTTCATACTTGATTGAAATTACATCTAAGATATTAAAAACTCAAAAAGATGGTGAATACTTAATAGATAAAATTAAGCCCAATGCAAACCATAAAGGAACAGGCAAGCTTACTATTGAGACTAGTTTAAATTATGGTTTTCCGCTTCCAAGTATTTTTGAAGCGTTCAACGCAAGGGTGGAAAGCAATTACCAAAAAATTTGGCCAATCGCTACAAAGAATATAAAAATAAAAATTGATCCTAATGAACTGAAAGAAGCTATTTATTTTTCTCGCCTCTCAACACTAACTCAAGGCATCTTATTTGTTGAGTACTTTAGTAAACAAGAAAATCTTGAAATTAAAATTGGGGACGTTATGCAAAATTGGTTAGAGGGGTGCATTATTCGTTCAGACCTATTAAAAGAAATCAAATCATTTTTAGAAGATAGTCCTCTTAATAAATCTATAGTTGAATTAAAACAAATTCAAAACAACCTAGATTCAAGACTCAAAAATACAAAAAATTTATTATCAAGTTGTATTGAAAATAACATTCCTACACCTGTTATGTACTCATCTCTTAACTGGTATATCACTTCATCTTCAGAGTTCAATCCATCATCTTTGATACAAGCTCAAAGAGATTACTTTGGTGCTCATAGAGTTCAGCTTCATGAAAGTAATGAATTTTTACACTTGAACTGGGATTGATTTCAAAATTAACTAATATTTGTAAATGAATCAAAATATATTACTTCCAAAATTAGCAATTCCAAATAGGTATGAAATCCATTTAGATATTAACCTTGAAAATTTTACATACAATGGTTCAGAAACCATCTTTATTGAAGTTGTTGAGGACACAACAGAATTACAACTTAATTCAGTAGGGTTAACAGTAAATAGCTGCTTTGTTGAAAATGACAACGGAGCACATATTGATGGATCAGTAAACTATCTCAAAGATGATGAGAAAATTCTTCTTAACTTTGAAGATAGCATAGAGACTGGAGACTGGAAGCTATACATAGACTTTACTGGAAATGTTGTTGATGACTTAAGAGGTTTTTATAGAAGTAAGTTTATAGATAAAAATGATGAAGAAAAGTCGATTGCAACAACACAGTTTGAACCAACTGCTGCAAGAATGGCTTTTCCTTGTTGGGATGAACCTGAATTTAAATCAGTATTTTCTATTACGTTAACTTCAAATGAAAGCGATATAAGAATTAGTAATGAGGCTGTATTGAGTCAATCAAATAACGAGGGTAGAACTACTACGAAGTTTGTTGATTCAATGCGAATGTCCACTTATTTAGTAGCTTTTATTGTAGGACCTCTTGAGATTACGGAAATTGGAAAATCTAGATCAACTAATGTCAGAGTTGTGCATAGACCGGGATTCAGTCACCAAACCAAATTTGCTGGAGAAGCTGCAATAAAAATTTTGGATTTTTTTGAAAACTATTATGACATAAAATACCCTGGTTCAAAACTTGACTTGATAGCAATTCCTGATTTTGCAATGGGTGCTATGGAAAATGTGGGTGCAGTTACATTCCGAGAGACCCTTCTCTTGATTGACGTAGAAAAAGCTACAAGAGCAGAGCTTTCAAGATCTGTAGAGGTAGTTGCACATGAACTAGCACATATGTGGTTTGGTGATTTAGTAACAATGAAATGGTGGGATGGGATTTGGCTTAATGAAGCATTTGCAAGTTTAATGGAAGTCATAGCATCTGAAGCTACATATCCAGAATTCAAGTTATGGAATGAATTAAATTTGGCAAGAAGTCAAGGCTTTAATGTAGACTCACTGAAATCATCTAGGCCTGTTGAGTTTGAAGTAGCAACACCAGAAGAAGCTGAAGAGATGTTTGATGTTTTAACCTATCAAAAGGGCTCAACTGTTTTGAGGATGTTTGAAACATTTATTGGAGAAGATAATTTTAAATCTGGAGTCAGGAATTATTTAAAAAAATATCAGTTTAAGAATACACACTCAACAGATCTTTGGAATGAGTTAACTGAAGCTTCGGAGTACGAATTAAATAAAATACTTCCAACATGGATTAAGCAAGAGGGGTATCCAATTGTGTCGGTAGAAATCCAAGATTCTTCTTTGAAATTATCTCAAAGAAAATTTTTGATTGATGGAAGTACTGATGACTCACTTTGGCACGTACCAATAAATATTAAATATTTAGATACAAAACGTGAGAGTAAATTATTGCTTGAAAGTGTATCTGAAAATTTTGAAAGTAAAGGAAGTGTTCCTTACATTAACAATGGAGGGTGGGCTTTTTTTCATACTGCGTATAGCAGTGAACTTCTACAGGAGATATCTTCCCATTTCAAAGAGCTTGACATAAATGAAAAATATCGACTTTTAGAAGATTCCTGGATGTCATTAAGAATCGACCAAATATCTTTTGATGACTTCATGGAATTATTAGCTCTATATAAACATGAAAAAGATAAAAATATTTGGGCCCTTGTCTCGGGAATATTTTCAACAATGTATAAAATTTGTCCTGATAAAAACTTAGGGTTATTTATTGGAAAATTTTGTAAACCAAGCTTGGAAGTGTTAGGTAAAGAATACAATGAAAATTCAAGCCAAGAAGAGTCTCAACTCAGATCAATAGTATGTGGCCTGTATGCAAAATATTCAAGTGATAAAGAATTTAATAATTATTTTGTAGATTTATTTGAGTCTAATAAATATGAAGAATACAATGATGGAAATTACTACAATCTTGTCCTTTCAATAGCTGGAATGGATCAATCAGTGTCTGTTACAAAATATCTTGATAAATTCATAGAAGCAGAGACTCCACAAATTGAAGGAAGATATAGATCAATGTTGTGGGGATTAAGTGACCCAAAGACTCCAAAAACTGTTTTAAATGCCATTTTAGAAGGCACTATTAGAGGAGCAGATGCACCATATATTATTTCTGGGTTAATTTCCCATACAGAAAATGGAGAGGCTGCTTGGATGATTGTAAAAGAGAACTGGGACGACCTGTTAAAAGTTATGCCTGAATGGACATCCTCAAGGATACTTGATGGTCTTCCGTCAATTTATAACGAATTACTTGGAAATGATATAGAGAAGTTTGTGGAGTTAAATCCTCTTCCATCAGCTGAAAAAGTTACAAAACAAAAAATTGAACGCTTAAAAGCAAATATTAAATTTAAAAATTTTATTATTAATTCATTAAAAATGACTAGATTTGAATAATAGAGGAGAAAAATGAAACCAAGAATAGCCGCATTTTTACAACCACAACATGCCGAATATGATCAAATTAGATCTGCTGCTTTAGAGGCAGAGAAAATTGGAGCTGATGTAATTTATAATTGGGATCATTTCTACCCCCTTTATAAGGAAGATGGGACTCAGTGGTCTGAAGGTGAAAGAAGAGAAGGAAAACATTTTGAATGCTGGACCATGCTTGCAAGCTGGGCAGAAGCTACCAGTGAAGTTGAGATTGGACCACTTGTTACTTGCAATTCTTATCGTAATCCAGAATTACTAGCTGATATGGCCAGAACTGTTGACCATATTTCTGATGGTAGATTGATCTTAGGAATTGGCTCAGGGTGGTTTGAACAAGACTACGAGGAATATGGATATGAGTTTGGGACAGCTATCTGGAGATTAAAAGAGCTTGAGAAGTCCCTCGCACGGATAGTAAGTAGGTTAGAAAAATTAGATCCTCAACCCAAAAGAAAAATCCCAATATTGATTGGTGGAGGCGGGGAAAAAGTCACACTGAGACTAGTAGCTCAATACGCTGATATATGGCATGGGTTTGCAACAAAAACAGAAGACAGGAGTGGGATTGAAACAGTTGCTCACAAAAACTCTGTGTTAAACAAGTGGTGTGATGAAGTTGGCAGGAATCCAGATGATATCCAAAGATCAATTGGTATAGACATAAATAGAATTGACTTAGCAGATGAACTTTTAGAAGCTGGTGCCACTGAGATTACTCTTGCGGTTAATGGACCAGGCTATGACTTAACTAAAGTTAAAGAATGGATTTCTTGGAGAGACTCAAAAGAATAGATTACTAAATATGGACATATTGATTCTTTTATTTGGTTTTGCGCTTGGTTTAATTTTTCTTGTTAAGGGTGCTGACGAAATGGTCAGCTCAGCTGTCCAAATTGCCGTTAAGTTTAAAATTCCTAATTCGATTATAGGAGCTACCTTTATCGGGTTTGGTACTTCTACACCTGAACTCTTTGCAAGTACAGGGGCAGCCTTAAACGGTGATTTGGATCTTGCAATTGGTAATATTGTTGGCTCGAATATTGCCAACTCTTTATTAGTAATTGCTGTTTTATTTTTAGCTATTCCAAAGGACTTCAATAAAAAAATTAAAATTAACCACACAAGTCCATTATGGATGACTGTATTAACAACTATTTTTGTTTCAACATATATTTTTACTAAAAATTTTCCTTTTGAATTAGGTGTTGTTTTATTGATTCTCATAGTTTTTGTAACATACAAAATGGTTAGTAGTGAAGGTGTTGAAGATGATGAAATGTTTGTTGATGAAAAAAAATATATATGGCTGAGAGGATTTTTATCTCTTGCTGCGACTCTGTATGGAAGTCAGCTTGTTGTTGACAACGCAGTCAAACTTGCTGAAGTATTTGGAGTTTCATCTCTAGTTATTGGATCTACTATTATTGCTATTGGAACAAGTCTTCCTGAGGTTGCTGGGACAATAGCTGCAGCAAAGTTAAAGAAACCAGATATTGTATTTGGCAACATATTCGGTTCAAATCTTTTTAATATCGGATTAGTTGGTGGCGTTGCAATAGTAGTAAGTCCTGGTGAGATTGAAACACAAGTTGACTATCAGTTATTTTTGATGTATATCGTTTCATTTTTAGTAATATTTTTATCAAGAAATACCCTCAAAAGAAATCCAATTTTAGGTTACGTACTTATTAGCCTATACGTATTGTTTCTAATTAGTTTGTTCTAATATTTTTATTTTTAAAGAAAAATATTATTCCTAGTATTGCTAAAAGTGTTCCACCAACTTGGTTCCACGTAAGGGTACCAATGGTTGCATCACCCATTCCAAATCTTAGTGTGTCAAGAAATGCCCTTTGGGTTCCATACCAAAAAGCCCACAAGCCAATCCATGCACCCTTGCCAAATATAAATTTTTGTTGGAAATATCTAAAAATAAAAAATACTCCTAATGCAAGAAATAAATCATACATAGCTACGTGATGAAAAGATCCGCAAGTAATTAAAGGTTCCGCACACTCCAAAGAATTATGCTGTGGGGCTAAATCATAACCAGGTTTAACTTCATATCCTAAAAAAAAGTCTGTTTGCCGACCTAGGTGTTCTACTATCGCTAAATCACCAATTCTTCCTATAACGGTTCCCAATATAAGACCCGTAGCCGCGTAATCACCATACTGTTTAAAATCTTCTTTATTTAAAATACTGATTTTAATGTAAGCAGCTATTATCCCACCAGCCATTCCTCCCATAATTGAATAGCTTCCAGTGAGAGTAAATATATCACCCCAACCATAACTTGGACTGTTATACAATTGAGCTGGTATTGTAAAGAATCTTGCACCTAGTATGGCACCAAAAATTGCCCAGGTAAGAGCATCAGAAAACAAAATGCTATCAGCACCATCTTTATCAGATAGTTTTAATGCATGACTTGCCCCAATATAAAAACCGATAGCCGCAAACACTCCATGTAATGATAAGGACACGGGACCAACTTGAGTTATTGGAATTGGAGGATAAGTTATTGAAAGCAAAACTTCTTGCATATTTAGATACTACCTAATGTTATAAATATGTCACCAACCATTGATAGGAATATAGCGGCCAAGTAAGTATTTGAAAATATAAAGTAGGATATAGGTTTTACTTTATCGAGATAAAGTCCATAAGATTTATACATTAAATATACTCCAAAGATAAGTGCAAGAACAAGATAGGTAATTCCTAATTGGAGAATTGGTGCTAAAAGTATTGAGGTTATGACTGTTGCACATGAGTAAACTCCAATAAAGATAGTTGTTCTCTTTTTAGATTCTTGAGTTGGTAACATTGGGAAGTCAGCATCTTTATAATCATCTATGTTTTCTAACGACAAAGCCCAAAAGTGAGCCGGTGTCCATAAAAAAACCAGTAAAAATAATAACCACGAACCAATTTCAAGCTCAGAACCAGTTGCAGCCCACCCAATTAATACTGGGGCTGCACCTGCTGCACCTCCTATAACAATATTTTGATTTGTTCTTGGTTTGAGAATTAAGGTATAGATAAATGAGTAAAAAATATTTGCAGATAGTGCAATATTTGCTGCAAGAATTGTTGATTGAGTATACAAGATCAAATATCCGATAAGTCCAAGAGAAATTGAGTAAATATAGGCATTTTTTTTACTTACTTCTCCAGTTACTAATGGCCTGTTAACTGTCCTTTCCATTAAGCTGTCAGTTGAGATTTCTAATATCTGATTTAAAACATTTGCACTTACGGCAAGTAGAGTTCCCCCAAGTACAGTAGCTAATATAAGCTCTAGAGGCGGGAATCCGTAAATAGAGACAACCATAGAAGGTACTGTGGTGATTAGTAATAATTCAACTATGCGCAATTTGGAAAGTTTAAGATACTTCGCTGCAACATTTTTACTATCGGATCTCATAATGACATTGTACTTAAAATTACACTATATATTGTTTCAACGCTATCCTTAAATATTGTTAATAAAATATGCTTGTGAAAAAAATTTTAAATATTAAAAACCTGAAATTTGCTCCATTTATTCTTCTATCTGCTTGTATAGAAAACGCTCCATTAGACTCTCTCAGTCCTGAAGGACCGTATGCAAGATCTATAGATGAACTATTTTGGATAACTTTCTGGATTGCTGTTGGTGTTTTTGTAATTGTTCAAGGAGCACTACTTTTGTCTGTTTTTGTTTTTAAAGAAAAGCCAGAAAGTCCAGAACCTAAGCAGATTCATGGAAATACAAAATTAGAAATATTGTGGACTGTAATCCCTGTTTTAATTCTGGCAGCAATTGCTGTTCCAACAGTTCAAACGATTTTTGATTTGGCAAGAGAACCTGAAGACGCTTTGAAAATAGAAGTAATTGGCCACCAGTGGTGGTTTGAATATAAATATCCAGATTATGGGATAACAACAGCAAATGTTTTAGTAATACCTGCGGATAAACCAGTGAGGTTAGAGATGTGGTCGAATGATGTTCTTCACAATTATTGGGTACCAAAGCTAAATGGAAAGAGATACCTTGTGCCCGGACAAACAACTTATTTGAATCTTCATGCTGATTCCCCCAATGAATTTTGGGCACAGTGTGGAGAATATTGTGGTTTAAGCCATTCAAAAATGCGAGGTCGAGTCTTATCACTATCACAAAAAGATTTTGAGAACTGGGTTGCAAATGAACAAAAAAACGCGACTGCGTTCAGTAATGAAGATATGTCTTTAGCTGCTGAAGGACAACAGGTTTATTTAAATGCTGGGTGTACTCAGTGTCACGTTGTAAATGGTGTTTGGGATGTTCAAGGAGATAGAATTGCGCCAAACCTTACACATTTTGCAGTTAGAAATGTATTTGCCGGTGCTGCGTTAAAAAACAATAGAGAAAATTTAACTAGATGGTTGGCCAATCCCGCAGAGATAAAACCTGGTACATTTATGCCTAACCTGGAATTGACCGAATCAGAAATAAATGCTTTAATTGCTTATCTGGAGACATTGAAATGACAAAAATTATTGAACCAAAAAAACAGAGTAATATATTTCGAAGGCCATCGTCTGAAACAGGTATTTGGAGCTGGATTACAACTGTAGACCATAAACGAATTGGTATTATGTATGGATATGCTGCATTCTTTTTTCTTCTAGTCGGAGGGCTTGAAGCATTGGTTCTTAGAATTCAACTTTCACAACCAGATAACAATTTTCTTACAGCAGCTGAATATAACGCCATGTTTACAATGCATGGTACAACGATGATTTTTCTTGCAATTATGCCTATTAGTGCTGCTTTCTTTAATTATTTACTTCCACTCCAGATTGGTGCTAGGGATGTTGCTTTTCCAAGATTAAATGCATTATCTTTCTGGATTTTTATATTTGGTGGTGCCTTTCTTTATTCAACATTTATTTTTGGTACTGCTGGAGCCCCAGAGGGAGGATATTTGGCTGAGGAGGTTGGTTGGCTTGGCTCAGCTCCAAATGGTGGTTGGTTTGGTTACCAACCAAATGCAGGAATGAAGTATTCTCCTGGAACAGCAATGGATTTTTGGGCAATAGGTCTTCAAATTCTTGGTATAGCTTCCCTAATTTCTGCGTTTAACTTTATAACTACAATTATTAATATGCGTACAGAAGGCATGCGTTTTATGAGGATGCCAGTATTTACATGGATGACATTTGCTGTTTCATTCCTTTTAGCTTTCTCGTTACCAATAATTGCTATTGCTCTTTTTTATGTAACGTTTGATAGAAAATTTGGAACTACATTTTTTTTAACTGAGGGTGGCGGTGATCCAGTTTTGTGGCAGCACCTTTTCTGGCTATTTGGGCATCCGGAAGTTTACATTTTAATCCTTCCAGCATTCGGAATAGTCTCTGAAGTCTTACCAACGTTTTCAAGAAAACCACTATTTGGATATGCAGCAATAGTATTTGCTGGTTTTGGAATAGCTTTTATTGGTTTTGGAGTTTGGGCACATCACATGTTTGCATCTGCAATTAGTCCAGTTGCACAAGCTGGATTTGGTTTGTCAACGATGGTAATTGCGGTACCCACGGGTGTAAAAATATTTAATTGGCTAGGCACTATATGGGGAGGCAAACTTAAATTGAATACACCTATGCTGTTCTCTCTGGGGTTTATAGGAATGTTTGTAATTGGTGGCCTCAGTGGAGTCACCCACTCTGTAGTCCCAGCAGATACACAACAAACAGATACTTATTATGTGGTTGCACATTTTCATTATGTATTATTTGGTGGTGCACTGTTTGGAATATTTTCTGGACTTTATTACTGGTTTCCTAAAGTGTGGGGAAAAATGTATAACGAAACACTTGGAAAAATACATTTTTGGTTAATGTTAATTGGTTTTAACTTAACTTTTGGGCCTATGCATTGGCTTGGGCTACAAGGTCAAGTAAGACGTACATGGGTCTATGCGGAAGAAACAAACTTAGCATTTTGGAATGTTGTTGTTACTGTAGGAGCTTTCATAATTGCGTTATCAATTATTGTATTTATGATAAATTGGATTTTTTCTAAACGAAATGGTGAAAAAGCCCCTTTCGATCCATGGGATGCGAGAACAATTGAGTGGACAATTCCGTCTCCAACTCCTGTATGGAATTTTTCAAAGGCACCAGTAGTAAAATCTTTAGATGATTTTTGGCATGCAAAGTATGGCGAAGATGACGAAGGAAGATCAGTAAGAAGAGACAGTGCTGACCAGCTTCTACAAGAACTAGAGGAAGAGGGTCTTAATCCAAGCGAAGATATTGAACTACCTAATCCATCTTATTATCCGATTATATTGGCATCTGGATTGCCATTTTTAGGCTATGCAGTTATTTATTATTCTATACCTCTAGCAATTGTCGGCACACTTCTATTATTAATCGGAGGTTTTGGCTGGGGTACCGAGCCATTAGAAGAGGCTATAGAAGAATTAGAACATGAGTAGTTCTCACTCATATCCTCACGAACCAACTGGTGTAGAGACTAGAAAACTTGGCATGTGGGTGTTTTTATCCACTGAAATTTTATTTTTTGGAACACTTATTACAACATTTATGATATTTAAAGGAAGAGATTTTCCTGGAATGAAACTGACAGATGTTTATGACATTCCTTTTACATCAATTAGCTCTTTTATCTTACTGATGAGTTCTTTAACAATGGTGCTTGCTCATAATGCCCTTGAAGCAAATGATCAGGAAAAAACAAGAGTTTGGCTACTAGCAACAGCAATGCTTGGAGCTGTTTTTTTAGCTGGTCAAATATATGAATTTACTGAGTTTTATCATAAGGGCTTTGAATTAGGCACTAACATTTTTAGTTCTACTTTTTATGTTTTAACAGGTTTTCATGGACTACACGTTTTCATAGGTGTTGTACTTCTCTTAGCTTTATGGAGTATTGGACAAAGACAAAAAGGTTTGACTCTAGAAGGTGGGATGAATCTAGAATTTGTAGCTCTATATTGGCACTTCGTAGATATAGTGTGGATAGTGTTGTTTACAGTTGTTTATTTGATTTAGTATGTCTGAAAACCACATAGAACACCCCTCACCAAAAAAATATGTACAAATAGCTATTGTTCTTGGAGTTCTTACGGCTATCGAGATTGCCCTCTACTACACAGAAGATATTGTTGGTGTGTTTACAGATCCTTTATTAATAATTTTAGCTGTTGGTAAGTTTGTAATTGTTGTTGGTTGGTTTATGCACTTACGTTTTGAAAATAAACTTATTAATAGATTCTTTACCGGTGGGATGATACTTGCATTAATCCTATTTGCCATTGTTATGTTTGAACGAGCATCAGCGAATTTTTTATAGAATAAATGCAAAACTTACCATGGCACCCACACTACGATGTCTGGGCATTAATTTTCTCACTTATAATATTTTTTGAATTTTCTACAAAAAATAATTTTATTAAAAGTGAGAAAAGAAAATTGTGGTACTCAGGAATAATTATTCTTTGGGTTTTTACTGATTATCCATTACACGATATTGGAGAAAAATATCTATTCTCTGTCCACTCAGTCGAGCATCTAGTTTTAGCCTTAGTCTCTCCACCTCTGTTATTGCTAGGAATGCATAAAGAAATGAAAAAAATAATAGCAATAAAACCTTTTATTTTCGTTTTAAAAATTACTTCAAAGCCTGTTGTTGCATTTTTCTTATTTAATTTTGTTATGGTAGGAATGCATTGGTCTTCCGTTGTAAATTTAATGGTAACAAATACTATTTTTCATTTCTTTATACATTCAATCATGCTTCTTGTTTCTTTAAATATGTGGGTTCCTGTAATTGGATTTAATGAAGAAATAAAACCAATAAATTCAGCAGCAAGAATAGGTTACCTATTTCTCCAGTCCCTCCTGCCAACTATCCCTGCAAGTTTTCTTGCTTTTGGAACAGAACCTTTATATACGGCTTACTTGAATAATGATAATATTTTTAATATTTCTGTTATAAATGATCAAACACTAGCTGGGTTGATATTAAAACTTGGTGGCGGAATTATTTTATGGATTTCTATTTTAATAATTTGGATGAAGTGGTATCAGGATGAAAAAACATTTGACGATGTAGTTAGAAATAACACATCTGACTAGACTTATATTGATTTTTAAAAAATGGATGAAAAACAATTAGAACAATTAAGTAGTTCGAGTGGAATACCTCTAGAACTTTTATCTAGATCAGTTCAAGCAAGAGCTGAATCCTCTGGAGTATCTCCAGCAGATATATTAAATAGTTGGTCTGGTGGTGGGGCTATTGATCCTCTTCCTGCTTCTAAAGAAAAAGTCATTGTAGTGGAAGAAGCTGCAAATGAAGTACCCGATAATGCTAATACTGCTGGTGAAACTATAGAAGAACAACTTGAAGAACCCGTATTTGAAGAAAATACAAATCATGAGAGTGCTTCCTCAGTTGCAGTGATTCAAGAAGATATATCTGCTCCTGTAACAATAGGTCAAAAAATAATTAAATCTCTAAGATACGGTGTAGGTTTTGGAGTAGTTGCAGGTTTTATTCAAGGTCTGTTAGCAAGTTCTTACTTATATGACGGACTCATTCTTGAAGCTGAAACACAGAATTTGATTGCTGAATATAGTCCAGTACCATTTGTAGCAATCGTATCTCTTTCTACAGCATTTTTTAGTATTTTAAACTCACTAAATCTGAAAAAGAT
>VMHT01083105.1_pt1 | contig 19043 bp, 16 predicted proteins | sample 4693611 | NCBI WGS metagenome assembly VMHT01 (sample SAMN12280063, study PRJNA550983) | marine metagenome | isolation source: seawater sampled from same location over 5 years 0.02-0.2 micron viral filtrate | place: USA: collected off the coast of southern California halfway between the port... ...
TCCTTCAGACCCTGCCGTTGGCCAGCAACGCCCTTGCCATTCGGATTATCTTCCCCTCAGTCAGGGTGATCCAGGCTTCTCACAACCTGGCGGGTTTGCCAGCTTCGCTGGGCAAACAAAAAAAAGCCCGCACCATAGCAGTGCGGGCAAGCGTTGCATGGGGCAAAGGGGAGCCCCTAGAGGGTTTACGACAGTTTGCGTGCAGTTAAAGCTGCATTAAGTACCGCCGCCAACTTAATGGATGATTGAATCGCTTGTGCTGTTACGTCGTGTTTCAGTAACGTTTGCACGTGCGAGTCAATGCACATTCCACATCCGTTCAGTGCTGACACTGCCAGTGAGAAAAGCTCAAAATCGGCTTTATCAACACCTGGGTTAGCCATTGCGTTCATGCGCAAACCGGCTGGCATTTTGCCAAACTGCTTATCGCTCGATAAGTGCAGGAACCGGTAGTACACGTTGTTCATGGCCATTAAAGACGCTGCGGTTTTTGCCGCTGTCTTCACATTGTCTTCGATTTTACCTTCGGCTTCTTCTTCCACAGCTTCGATAAGTTCGTTATCCGCCAAGCTGTACACCAAAGAAAGCGCTGTTCCGTAGAACTGGTCAGCCGTTAAGCCTGACGCTTCCACATTCGAGAACAAACTCGACAGGTTCAGCTTGGTATCCTTGCTGTGGTCACCGAGTAATTGCTTGTAATCGGCAATTGCCATGGGTTAACTCCTATTAAAGCGTGTCGCCACCAACTGCGCGGTTACATGGGCACAGTTCGTCAGTTTGTAAACCGTCTAAAATACGCAGAATTTCTGCCGGGTTACGGCCCACGTTCAGGTTGTTTACCGATACGTGTTGAATCACGTTGTGCGGGTCAACAACGAAAGTTGCACGCAAAGCGACGTTTTCTTCTTTGTCACGTACGCCTAAGCCGTCTACTAAAGAGCCGTTGTCCGCGAAAGAATACTGGTTCAGACGGTCAAGGTCTGGGTGCTCACGACGCCATGCTAATTTCACAAATTCGTTGTCGGTGCTGCCGCCCATAACAACCGCGTCACGGTCTGCGAAGTCTTCGTTCAGTTTTGCGAACTCAACAATTTCGGTTGGGCAAACAAAAGTGAAGTCTTTTGGGTAAAAGAAAATAATTTTCCATTTACCGGCAAAGCTGCTGTTGTCGATGGTTTCGAACGCGCTTTCGCTGTTTTCTTCAGGCATGTTGAACTTAGGTTTTGCTGCAACAACGCTGAATTCTGGTAATTTATCGCCTACTGTTAACATAAAGTGTCTCCTTGATTGGGATTTAAATCTATTCGTTCCTTAACGAGTCGAGAGCTAGTGTACGGATGGAGACAGATTGGATAAAACGAATAAAACGAATTATGATAATCGGAAATACCAATTAAGTTCGTTGCAAAGGGAAAACCATGAGCAAATTACCCAGTTTAAAAAACCTCAGTTATTTGCTGGCGTTGCATCAAGAGCAAAACTTCAATCGTGCGGCGGCTGAATGTAATGTCAGCCAATCGACGTTAAGTAGCGGTATTCAAAACTTAGAAGAGCAATTGGGCTGCCAGCTTATTGAACGTGACCATAAGTCATTTTTGTTTACGGCATTAGGCGAAGAAATTGTCGAGCGCGCACGGCAAATTTTAAGTGCCGCCGAAGAGCTCAGCCACTATGCCCAGGGGCAGGGCAATGTTATGGAAGGCCCGTTGCGTTTAGGCGTTATACCCACCATAGCCCCTTTTGTTATTGGTCAGTTAAGCAAGCGATTGCAGGATGCCTATCCGAAATTGCTACTGCAAATTTCCGAGGACACCACGCAAAACCTACTGCTTCGCCTTAAAAACGGCGAGCTCGATATTTTACTGCTGGCGTTACCCATGGATATTCAGGGCAATCAGAAATGGGTATTGGGTCGCGACCCATTTAAGCTGGTTGTGCATAAAGAGCTAGCGGATAACATTGGTGAGCCGGTTGACTACGACAAGCTTCCGGACAGAAGCATCTTTTTACTGGAGAAAGAGCATTGCATGACAGGACACGCGGTAGCCGCTTGTCAGTTAACCGACTCAGTAAAAATGAACCCTTTTACTGCCACCAGCTTACACAGCCTGGTGCAAATGGCTGACGCTCGGTTAGGCGCGACCTTTATTCCGCAAATGGCGATCGATCAGGGGATTCTCAGTAACACAGACTTAGTGCCGTTAAAACCGACCGGACAAGAAGCATCTCGTGATATTGGCTTGGTATACCGCCCTACGACCAGTCGTCGTCAGACATTCCGCAAGGTTGCGGAAGAAATTGCTCAACTACTGCCAATTAATACCTTACGCTAACAGCGCCTGTTAGCGTCTTCTTGCCGGCGGCAATGGGTATCGCTCTGCCAGACTGATGCTCTCGCCGTCCGGCTTTATAACCCGGGCATGGCGGCGGTTAAGCTGGCGCGGGTCGGTGACACCACAAGAGTGCGCAATAATATTCACCCCGTATTCCATGTACTTATGATAGTTCGCCACGCGCTCGCACTTATCAGTCGGATCGAGCCCCTTCATCAGTTTAGGATCGTCCGTCGTAACCCCGGTCGGGCAAGTGTTTTTGTTACACTGCATGGCTTGTATACAGCCCAGGGAAAACATAAAGCCCCGTGCCGATGTGACAAAGTCAGCCCCCATTGCAATAGCCCAGGCGACATCAGCCGGGGTTATCATTTTACCTGAGACAATAACTCGCACGCGCCCATGCAACCCCGCTTCTGTGAGCTTATCTATTAACACCGGCAGGCTTTCAGATACTTTTAAACCGACGTAGTCCATCAATGGTTGTGGTGCAGCACCAGTGCCACCGTCAGCACTATCGAGCGTAATGAAGTCCGGCGCTGACTCAACGCCGCGTGTTAAAATTGAATCTATGAGCTCATCTATCCAGCTCGGATCGCCCATAACGAACTTAAACCCCGTGGGTTTGCCGGTAATGCGCCGAACCTTACCGATAAAGTCGAGCAGCTCTTCGTTATTACTGATTTCTGGATGGCGGTTAGGGCTAATAGCGTCTTTACCGACTTCGATGCCACGAATTTGCGCAATTTCCTCATTCACTTTGACGCCCGGTAGAATACCGCCTTTACCCGGCTTAGCACCCTGGCTCAATTTTATTTCGAACATTTTTACATTGTCGTGACGGCCAAGTTCCGCCAAACGGTTTTCATCCAATCGACCTTCTTTATCTCTCACCCCAAACTTCGCTGTTCCCATTTGGAATACTATGTCGCAATGGCCCATAAGGTGGTAAGGCGATAAACCACCTTCGCCAGTATTCATCCAGCAACCCGCCTTCGCAGCTCCTTGCGACAATGACTTAACCGCCACCGGCGATAAGGCACCGTAGCTCATACCTGAAATATGAAAATAAGAAATTGGGGAATAGGGTGTTTCACAGTACGGCCCAATAAGCACAGGCTCAGGAGCGGCCGCTTGCTCTGCAAGAGGCGGATAGGGCGCGTTACTGAAAATAATGGTGCCGGTACGGGTTAAGTCTCGTGTCGAGCCAAACGCGACATTTCTGTCTGAGTTTTTTGCCGCGCGGTAGACCCAGCTCCGCTGCGCCCGATTAAACGGCATTTCTTCGCGATCCATCGCGAAAAAATACTGGCGCATAAATTCGCCCATGCGCTCAAAAATATAACGAAAACGACCGACAACGGGGTAATTACGCCGAATCGTGTGCTTATTCTGAGTTTTATCCACCACATACATCACACCAACGGATACAATCAGCGTGATAATAAGAAGAACAAAAATGGCCGCTAACCATTGCGCTAACACCAGAAGAGAGTCCGTACCAAAAAGCTTCTCGCTCATTCCATTCGCACTTATTTTGAAAGTTAATACGTCTATTAACGACTAAAGCCATAAACAGGTCAAGCCAAGAGTCATCAAAATTTCAATGAATGACGTATACTGAAGATAATGAAAAACAAAGGAGACCCTTATGTTTAACCGAAAACTCGTATTAACCGCACTTCTGGCAGCCTCTGCCAGCATGACAGCAGTAGCCGATACCGTCGAAACAGAGCGCCATAAAGTCACCGTCTCCACCTTTGCGGATGGTTTCACTAATCCCTGGGGCATGACGTTTTTGCCAGACAACAGCGTGTTAGTTACCGAGCGCTCGGGTGATCTTTACTGGGTGTCAGAAAACGGTAAATATCGGGAAAAAATAAGTGGTGTGCCTGAGGTTGTTGCAAAAAGCCAGGGCGGTTTGCTGGATGTCACCATTGACCCAAACTTTGATGAAAACCAATGGGTTTACATTAGTTATTCGGAGCCGGCGCAAGACGGTGGCAAAGGTAATAGCACAGCCGTTATGAGAGCAAAGCTGGTGGACAAAGCCTTTACCGATAAAGAAGTGATTTTCCGCCAGGCTCCGAAATATGAAAGCAACGCACACTTTGGTTCGCGTTTGGTGTTCTCGCCTGAAGGGCATCTGTTCGTTACTTTGGGTGACCGTTATTCGCGTATGGATGACGCTCAAACTCTCGATAACCACCACGGTAAAGTCGTACGCATTTGGCCCGACGGCAGTATTCCTGAAGACAACCCCTTTGTTGGTGAAGATAACGCGTTAGACGAAATTTGGTCTTACGGTCACCGCAATGTCCAAGGTGCAGACATTCACCCTGACACGGGCGAATTATGGACAGTAGAACATGGCCCACAAGGCGGCGATGAAGTGAATATTCCTGAAGCCGGCAAGAACTATGGCTGGCCAGAAATTACTTATGGTGTTGACTACGGCGGTGCCATTATTAGTGAAGACGCAGTGAAAGAAGGTATGGAACAACCGTTTTATTACTGGGTACCGTCGATTGCTACAGCTGGCGCAACTTTTTACACTGGCGACGCTTTTCCTGAGTGGAAAGGTGACTTTTTCGTGGCGGCACTGAAAAGCTCGTTAGTGGCTCGGTTAGACTTGTACGAAGGTCGAATGATGCATGAAGAGCGCCTGTTCGAGGATGCTGTTGATGCGCGTATTCGCGACATTAATCAAGGGCCGGACGGTTATCTGTATTTACTGACTGACGAGTCCAATGGCGCAATCATTCAAATTAAACCGGCAGATTAACGATGTTGTATTCAGCGGTATTTAGAAAATTGACTTACACGGGGCTGCCTTTACTGGCGGCCTCTTTCGTTGTGCAGTCCGCCGAAGTAGACGAAACCGTTGTCGTGACAGCAACAGAGAGCGAAACGCCCTGGCTGACAACGGCGGCGAGTATCGACCGGGTGAACGTAGAGAATACACTGCCATCGATGAACATTGATGCTGGCGATGCCTTAGCCGGTGTGGCAGGTATTCAGGCAGATAATCGTTATAACTACGCGCAAGACGCACGCCTCGTCGTACGCGGGTTTGGCTCAAGAGCCGCCTTTGGCGTGCGCGGTTTGCAATTGAATGTCGATGGTATTCCGTTGTCCATGCCTGACGGACAGGCACAAACATCCAGTTTCATTCTCGACAATGTTGATTCGTTAGAAGTGCTCCGTGGACCATTGGCGACTCTTTACGGCAACTCCGGGGGCGGAGTGGTTGAATGGTTTAGTCGCCAACCCACTGAAACGGCATTAAAGTGGAAAGGTCAGTTCAGTGAAAACGATACACAACGCTACAGTGTCAATGCGCAATGGGCAACAGACACCAAGCAGCTGCAGCTTATGGCAACCGACTTTCAGACCGACGGACCACGTCGCCATAATTCTGCAGAGCGCCAGCAACAGGCCGTACGCTGGTACCATCAATGGGACGACCAAAACCGGTTTATTCTGCGTTATGACAATAATGACGCGCCGCTACTGCAGGACCCCAGTGCATTAACACCGGAAGCCTGGCGGGAAGATCCGACACAGACCGTGCAGCGTGCTATCGACTTTAATACCCGCAAAGACATTCATCACCGACAAGGCTCTTTAAGCTGGTTTCATGAACGCGACAGCGGCGAAGGTTTAGTCTCTGTTTGGCAGGGCGACCGTGACATTGAGCAGTTCCTGCCATTTGCCGGAGACGATATTAATGAACAAGGCATTTACACCAGCTCCGGTGCGGTCATTGATGTCTCTCGCCAGTTTGAAGGAGCGCACGCGCGCTGGCGTCAGCTAGGTCAGAACTGGTCAGCAACACTAGGCGCACAACTTGAACGACAGCAAGATCATCGTTTTGGTTATGTGAATGACAATGGTGAAAAGGGTGAGTTGCGCCGTGATGAGTTTAACTGGATAGATAACGCTTCGGCCTACTTGCGCTTTCAATGGCAGTTAAGTGCTGAGTGGTCAGCAACCGGTGGTGTGCGTTACAGCGATATCAGCTACGACGTTAAAGACTACTTTACGGAGCTTGATGGTGCTGATGACAGCGGCAGTAGTGAGTTTCAGGAAACCACCGCCGCAGCCTCTCTCACCTGGCAATTTTTGCCCAGCTCAGCCACTTATTTCAGCGTTGGGCAGGGGTTCGAAACACCGACATTAACAGAGCTTGCATATCGTAACCAAGGTTCCGGATTAAACCGCGAGCTAGGTCCTTCGACTAACGAACAGTGGGAGTGGGGTATTAAGCACCAACTGCCTAGAAACTGGCGTTTACACTTGGCCTTTTTCGGTATTGAGAGCGACAACGAGATATTGGTTGATCAGTCAACTGACGGCAGAACGACCTACCGAAATGCATCAGAGACCTCTCGCGAGGGCGCCGAACTAACCATTAACGGTGCGCTGACACAGCAGTTAAACTTACTGGTCTCGTACAGCTATATCGATGCGGTATTTGGCGAAGGTCCGTTACAAGGTAATCAGCTGCCCGGTGTTGCCGAAAGCCAGGGTTACTTGCGTTTAAACTGGCAGCCAACCGAACAATGGCTCGTTCAAGTTTCAGGTCAGTATCGTGACGATACCCCGGTTAATGATGCCAACGACACGTTCGCACCCTCTTATACCACCTGGAATTTTGCGGTGAGCCGCGAGTGGCAATGGACAAACAGCGAATTAGACGTATGGGCCCGGGTCGACAATATCACCGACAAAGACTACGTCAGTGCGGTTGTAGTGAATCAGGGCAGTGGGCGCTCGTTTGAACCCGGAATAGGGCGACAAGCAAGCGTCGGCATAAGCTGGCGCCGACGCTTTTAAATGGTTTTAGACCATAGCTCTTAGTACATCGAGCAGGCGCTGAGCCGTCTGCTCCGATGACGCCGGGTTCTGACCGGTAATCAACATACCGTCCTGAACCGCATAGGCTTGCCAGTCATCGACTTTACGGTAGTGACCGCCTTTTGCTATGAGTTCGTCTTCCAGTAAGAAAGGAACAACATTGGTCAACTCGACGGCAGCCTCTTCTGTGTTACTAAAACCTGTGACAGTACGGCCCTGAACAATGGGGTCCCCGCTTGGCGTTTTCGCATTCAGCAATACCGCCGGCGCATGGCATACCGCCGATACCGGCTTACCTTTACTCCAGAAGTGCTCAATCAGCTTAATAGACTGCTCATTGTTGGTTAAATCCCATAACGGTCCGTGTCCACCTGGATAGAAAATAGCGTCAAAGTCGTCAGGGTCAACATCGTCCAACGTGCAAGTTGTTTCCAGCTTGTGTTGCGCTGTTGAGTCTTTCTCTAAACGCTCAGTAGCCTCGGTTTGCGCATCCGGCGCTGTACTGTTCGGATCCATTGGTGGTTTACCGCCTTTAGGAGACGCCAGCGTTACATCGACACCTGCATCCACAAAGACATAGTAAGGCGCAGCAAATTCCTCGACCCAAAAGCCAGTTTTATGGCCAGTGTCGCCAAGCTTGTCGTGTGAGGTTAAGACCATTAATACTTTCACTGGGTACTCCTTAAATTTCGTGTGAAATTCTCTGTAAACTTACGTGCATTTTACGCAAAAAGTCACCACTTTGATCACTCCGCCTCGTTATCAAGCCAGCGATACAGCGTACGGCGTGTAACACCGAGTATTTGTGCCGCCTGTGACTTATTGCCACCGGTATGCTCTAAAACTTTCCTTATGTACTGGCTTTGGTGCTCATCTAACGTTGGCCAGGCTGACGTTGCCGCCGGCTGACTGGTATCACTTTTCTCGACTATACGCTGCGGAAAGTCGTCTACCGACAGGGTCTCGTCACTGGAAAACGCAAACGCCCGCTCTATGGCGTTTTGAAGCTCCCGAACGTTCCCCGGAAATGGATACCGATACAGCAAATCTAATGCTTCCGCTGAAATTCCACGTACTGTTTTATCACTGCTTTTCTGTTGCTGCTGAAGAAAGAAGTTTGCCAATCGCTCGATATCCTCTCCTCGCTCTCGTAACGGAGGAACTCGCAGGCTAAACGTCTCCAGACGATAAAATAAATCTTGCCGGAATTTGCCCTCTTCAACCAACCGCTCTAAATCCTGGTGCGTCGCAGCAAGAATGCGAACATCAACTTGCTCTTCTTTGTCGCTACCAACGGCTCTTATCGTGCCTTCTTGTAAAACACGCAATAATTTGGCCTGAAGCGCCATTGGCATTTCGCCAATTTCATCCAACAATAAGGTGCCGCCGTCGGCTTGCTTTAAAAGCCCCTGCCGCTTATTCTGCGCGCCGGTAAAAGCCCCCGCCGTGTGACCAAAGAACTCACTTTCCATTAAGTCGGCTGGAATACCCGCACAGTTTACCGCCTGGAAAGGCTTGTCAGATCTATCACTCAGCTCATGTAAGGCTTTAGCCACTAACTCCTTACCTGTACCGCTTTCGCCGGTAATAAGAACACTGCCGCCGGTTGGCGCAATGTGTTCAATTTGGTCATAAAGCTTGCGCATAGCCGGGCTTTGTCCGACCAAGCCACCGGGACCTTTCTGCTGCTGTTTATAACGTTTCAGTTCCCGCTGTAATGAGCGATGCTCTAATATCCGTTCAACGCTCAACAGCAAGTGCTCAATATCCAGCGGTTTTGTCAGAAAGTCATCGGCACCTTTTTTCAGCGCATCAACCGCCTGGTCGACCGTGCCAAATGCCGTTATCAGCAGTAGCGCAGGCGGGTTATCGTGCTGCTTCAAGTCTTCCAGTAAGGTTAAACCCGATTCTCCGGGCAGGCGTATATCGCTGACAATTAAGTCAGGGCTTGCATTGCTGCTCTTAAAGTCTTCTAAACTTCCCCAGGCATCCACCTGGTAGCCTTCCGCTTCAAGTTCTTCGACCAAAAGCTCCTGTAATGCAGGGTCATCTTCAACAACACCTATGACAGCTTTAAGTACCGCCATTATTGACCTCCTAGTGCAGGCTTATCGGCCAGACTCGATGCCGGCAAACATAAAATGACGCGACAGCCACCCTTATCGTTATTCGTTAACGTCAATTCGCCCTGATGATCACTCAAAACATGTTTCACTATCGTCAGCCCCAAACCGGTGCCTTTACCTTGTGGTTTATTGGTCTCAAACGGGTGCAAGGCTTTTTCTTTCATATTGTCAGGCAGACCTTCACCGTCATCATCAATAATTATTTTCAACGCGCTATTGCTGTCGACCTCTGCGTTTATATTCACCACGTGCTGTGCTGCCTGTAGCGCATTACGCATCACGTTGACCAAGGCCAGTTCCAACCGTTTAATATCAACTTTTAGTGTGACAGCAGGTAACTCACCCAGTTCGACTCTGGCGGCGCCTTTGTCTTGCTCAAACTGAATGCTGGTTATTGCCGTATCTATCAAGGTTGCCAGCGCTATAGACTCTCGGTGCTGAACTGGCGTTCTGGAGAACGCGAGCAATTGGTTGACCAATCCGGTTAACCGCTGCACCTGACCGCGAACGGCCTGCAATTGACGCTGACTCTCTTCATCTTTATGGGTTCTTAGTAGCCGGCTGGCACGTCCGTCGATAACGGTAAGCGGAGCCCCAAGTTCGTGTGCAACGCCGCTGGCAACGCTTCCTATTGCCGCCATCTTTTCTTGTTCGCGTAATGCTTGCTGAAGCGAGGCTTCGTGTTGTCGGCGTTGTTCTAATTCTTTTTCGGCTTGCTCTATGCTGTCCAGCATTCGGTTAAGCCCTTGCGCAACCTCCTGCAACTCAGAAGGTCCCTCAGGTTTTACACGGGCTGTACGGTTCCCCCCAGCCACTTGCAACATGGCGTCTTTCAATTGAACCACATGTCGCCCAACGCCTCGATAGTGTCCAAAAACCAGCACCGCTATGGTAATGAGCGCAAAGGCTCCCCAGGTTAGCCAAGCATATTGGCTAAGCTCTTCGAAAGACTCATCGAAGTCACTCGCCCGGCGATTAATTTGCAGTAGCCCGATAATTCGGCCACCTCTATCGACAATGGGAAGAAACTGAGAAAAGACATCACGTCCCTCTACGCGACGGTAATCGTCCTGTTTGATGCCTGTTTGTACGGTTTGCAAAGCAAGGCGGCTGTTACTTAAATCGGTTTCCGTTACGCCCGCTTCAGCAACCTGCTCACCATAGACGTTATATACAGAGGCTCCATAAACCCGGCCAATGCTAAATACTGAGTCCAGGTTGGCCTGCACCGTATCTAAGTCGTTATTCAGCAACGCATCACTAATAGGTAAGCTAATCGCGCGTCCCAATAACTCTAAGTCGCTTTTCAGGCGGTCATTAGCATTTTCTGAAGCTACCTGAAGACCAACGGTGATTGCCGCGCCCGATATCAGCAGCATAGGAACCACAACATAAGCCAGTAGCCGCCGTTGCAGGCTCGATAGAGACCAATTGTATACTTTTGTCACACACGCCTCCTTTGACTGTGTCTTCAGGATACACATTTTTAAGGATTCTTTCTGTTGCTTTTAATCGAACTAAATAAAGCACTTTAAAAACAGTTACTTGTAAAGTTGGCACAGTCTTCGCTTTAGTAAGAGCGTTAGTAAATCTGACAGAATCAACAAGGAGATTATCATGCAAAAGACAATTATCGCATTAGCAACGGTATTCGCACTGGGTAGCACTGCAGCTATGGCTCAACAGCAACAAGCTCAAGGCAACATGGCTCAGCAACAGCAGCAAACTCAGGAAATTACCGAAGGCATGTTAGTTAAGTTTGTTTCGGCAATGGAAGAAGTACAAGGCGTTACTGAAAAGTATCGTGAAAAGTTCCAAAACGCTGAAAACCAAGAAGAAGCTCGCGGAATTCAGCAATCTGCTCAAAAAGAAATGATTGCGGCTGTTGAAGACGCAGGCCTTACTCCTCAAGAGTACAACATGATTATTCAGCAAGCTCAGAACGACGAAGAACTGCGTGCTCGTTTGGAAGAGTTAACCTCTGATTCTTAATTCGTTTTAGCGAACCCCCATTGAGAAACGGCCGGCAATTTAGCCGGCCGTTTTTATTTGTAACTACGACTAAAGTCGTAGTGGTCCCACCATAATTACCACCTATCCCCACAATTTAGCGTGTAACGCTTGATCATTTGTTAATTTGGTGTAATAACAACTAAGTACTATCGTCGATAGTTACAAGAAAAACAAAATGTTATCCATCGCGGGGAGAACAACAATGAAAACAGCATTTAAGTACTCATTATGTGCTCTAGCTGTTGGCGCACTGTTTCATTCGCCAAACAGTTTTGCACAAGAGGACGCTCAAGCAGAAGACGAGCGTTTAGAACGAATTCAGGTTACAGGTTCACGTATTTCGAGAACCGATATGGAAGGCGCTTCTCCAGTCGAAGTTATCGACAGGGAAAGTATTGAAGCTTCCGGTTTTAACAACCTTCAACAACTTTTAGAGCGTCTGCCATCTGCCGGTGTAGGCACCTTCTCAACTCAGGGTAACAGTCAGGACACCACTGCAAACGGTGCCGCTGCAATCAGTTTGCGTGGCTTTGGTGCCGATTCGACCTTAGTTCTGTTAAATGGACGTCGTGTCGCTGTATCTTCGTTCGCAGAAGGCGTTGCTAATTCATTTGTCGATATTAACTCGATTCCAGTCGCAGCCATTGAACGTATCGATATTCTTAAAGACGGTGCGTCGGCTATTTATGGTTCTGACGCCGTAGCCGGTGTTGTAAACATTATTCTACGCGACGATTTCGTCGGTACTGAATTAACAGCTAGTCACGGTGGTACCACCGGTGATGTGAACTACGAAGAAACCAGCATGAGCTTAGTCTGGGGTACCGGTGGTGATGACAGTAACACCACCATGATTCTAGACTACTGGAAAAACACCTCTATAGTCGGTGCTGAATTTGGTCGTAACGGCACAGCAAACCAAGCACCTTGGGGTGGTAACGATTTCCGTTCTTCTCGTGGTTTCCCAGGAAGCTTTATCGTTGACGGAGCTGAGCAACCCGATCCAGATTGCCCTCCTGGCTCTGAAGTAGGTACTCGCTGTGTATTTGATTACGGTCCTTATGCTCAAATCTTCCCTGAAGCAGAGCGTGTGGGCGCAATAATCCAGTCTCGCAAAGAGTTTTCTCGTGACGTCGAAGGTTACATTGAAATAGCCGCTCAGCATAACCGCTCTAAAGCCGGTGGTGCACCAACACCTTTAGATGCTGACGCTGGTCTTTATGTGCCAGCAGACCACCCTAACAACCCTTGGGGTGAGCGTGTAGACATCAACTTTTTCCGTACCGTTGATGCAGGCCCTCGTATCTGGGACGTTGAGTCGGATACCTTACGCTTTATTGCTGGTTTACGCGGTGATTTAAATGGCTGGGGCTGGGATGTTTCTTACCAGAAAGGCCGCAGTGAAGGTATGCAGACAGGTTCTCGTGAACAAGGCTGGGTGCGCACTGACTTCCTACAAGAAGAAATTAACGCCGGGAACTACAATCCATTTGGCGGTACGATTAACGACCCTGAAGTCATTAACGACATAACAACCTCTTTGGTTCGTCGTGGTGAGTCACACTTAACGGCTATTGATGCAAGCATCGCGGGTGAAGCTTTCCAGCTAGGCGATCATTATGTGTCTATGGCGGCCGGTCTTGAGTATCGTGAAGAAGACGTATTTGACCAGCCAGATGATCAGTTCCAACGCGGTTTAATTTTTGGTACTGAGTCAGTACAGGCAGAAGCAGAACGCGATCAGTGGGCAGCTTACATGGAGTTCTTAATTCCAATTACTGACACACTCGAGCTGACTGCTGCTGGTCGTTATGATGATTACAGTGATTTTGGATCAACCTTTAACCCTCAGTTTAAGCTTCAATGGCGTCCAACAGAAGACGTAACCCTTCGCGCGTCTTATGGTGAAGGTTTCCGCGCACCATCACTGGCTCAAATTGGTTTAGGTCCGTCTCAAGTATCGACATTCTTCACAGATACCTACCGCTGTGAAACGGATGGTGAAAGCTGTGTCCCGCTTGACTACACTATTGTATTCTCAGGCTCAGACGGCTTGCAGCCAGAAGAATCATCTAACTATAACTTAGGTGCTGTTTGGCAGATTACAGATGATTTCGATGTTTCAGCTGACTACTGGTCCATTGAGCAAGACAACAAAATTGTTCAAAACGATTTTGAAAACGTTTATGACGAAAATTGTAATGACCAAAGTAGCGACGTCTGCGTTCGCCGCGCCCCTCTACCTGGCGACGAGTTAGGTGAGCTCGCAACGCTGTATAACACTTATGTCAACTTATCAAGCCAGGAAGCTGCCGGTCTTGATTTATCAGCCAACTACAACTGGGATACTCAAGGTATGGGTACGGTTCGATTTGGCTTTGATTGGTCATACATGAGTAAGTTTGAAAAAGACGGTATCGACTACGCCGGTGAATATGAGTATCCAGAGCATCGCTGGACAGGTCGTGCTGAGTGGAGCCAGGATGCGTTAGGGGTTAATTTAAACCTTAACTACATTGGTGAGTTTGAAGACTACCAGGCACCGGCTTTAGTTGAGAGTGAAGAAACTCGTATGGTTGATAAACAACTACTGGTTGATTTACAAGCTTACTATGACGTGACTTCTCAGCTTCGCGTTACTCTTGGTACAACTAACCTGTTTGACGAAGAGCCACCAGAAGCGTTTAACACTGACCTTTACGGTTATGCTCCAAGCGTTCACAACCCTCGTGGTCGCTTTGTTTATACCAAAGTCAGTTACTCGTTTTAATAACTAAGTCTTAGCAGACTGTAAAATCCGCAATCAGTTAGGTCTGATTGCGGATTTTTTTGATCATATCTCCTATGCTTTACGTAACTTATTAAACTAAAAAGAATTAACGCAAGGAGACAGCGACGTGAAAGCATCCGATTTATTCGTAAAAGCTCTGGAGAACGAAGGTGTTGAATACGTTTTCGGTATTCCGGGCGAAGAAAATCTGGACTTATTAGAGTCTCTTTCAAAATCTAATATCGAGCTTATTCTAACTCGTCATGAGCAAGGTGCCGGCTTTATGGCCGCCACTTATGGTCGACTTACCGGCAAACCAGGTGTTTGTTTGTCGACGTTAGGACCGGGCGCGACCAACCTGGTCACTCCGGTCGCTTATGCGCAGCTAGGTGCTATGCCTATGGTCGTAATTACAGGCCAAAAACCTATTAAAGAGCGCCAGCAGGGTCAGTTCCAGATTATCGATGTTGTCGACATGATGACGCCTATTACCAAATACACCCAGCCTATTATTAGCGCTAATAGTATTCCGGCACATATCCGCGAAGCCTTTCGCCGAGCGGAAGATGAACGCCCCGGTGCTTCACACCTGGAACTATCGGACGACATTGCTCGTGAGGAAGTGAGTGCTAACCCAATAACTCCGAGTTTCTCGCGCCGCCCTATAACTGAACATAAAGCGGTTCGTCATGTTCTGCAATTACTGAAAGATGCAAAACATCCGGTGTTACTTATTGGTGCTGCGGCAAACCGAAAAATTACGGCGAAAATGTTAAGAGCCTTTGTCGATAAAACCGGCATTCCGTTTATTACGACTCAAATGGGTAAAGGGGTTATCAACGAAGATCACCCTCGCTGGTTGGGCAACGCTGCGGTTTCAGACGGTGACTACCCGCACCGTGCCATTGAAAAAGCAGACTTAATTCTTAATGTGGGGCACGATGTTGTCGAGAAGCCGCCCTTTATGATGAAAACGGGCGTAAACGACGACAGAAAAGTGGTTCACATTAATTTCCAGGGTGCCCAAGTCGACTCTGTCTACTTCCCGCACGCCAGTATGATTGGTGACATTGGTAACAGCATTTGGCAACTGAAGGAAGGTATTGAGCCACAAGAGCACTGGGACTTTGACTTTATGCTGAAAGTCCGCGATCACATGCGTGACCATACCGACGAAGGTGCCGATGACGATCGCTTTCCAATTCTACCTCAGCGTTTAGTTGAGGATGTTCGTGACGTTATGCCAGATGATGGTGTTATTGCACTGGATAACGGCATTTATAAAATTTGGTTTGCCCGTAATTATCCGGCGCGTGAGCCGAATACCGTATTGCTGGATAACGCATTAGCTTCTATGGGTGCGGGCTTACCTTCGGCAATGGCTGCCAAACTGGTCAACCCTGAGAAAAAAGTCATGGCAATATGCGGAGACGGTGGGTTCATGATGAACTCACAAGAGCTTGAAACCGCAGTGCGCATGAATCTGGACATTGTCATTGTTATTCTTAACGACAGTGGCTATGGCATGATTAAATGGAAACAACAGCACATGGGTTTAAGCGACTATGGTTTAGACTTCAATAATCCGGACTTTGTGAAGTACGCTGAGTCCTATGGCGCTAAAGGGTATCGCGTGGACAGCACCGAAAACTTGATACCACTGATGAAAGAGTGCCTGGACAAACCAGGTGTACACCTCATTGATGTTCCCATGGACTACTCACAAAACGACCGACTGTTGAACGAAGAAATTCCTGAACGCAGCCGGGCGATAAAAGCCTATTAAGCTTTAGATGGGTCGGTATCCGCGAAGTAGGGGTAGTCGTTGAGCTTATCAACGAAAGCCTCAAGTCGCGGGTACTTATCCAAATTAAAACGCTGACGGAATAACCCCCAACTTAAAAAGCAGCCCAACCGCAGCTCGCCATCACTGAATGGATGTGGACCCTCGTACGCCACTGCGTGATCTTTTTCTTCCATCAACTGCAATATATCATTGATGCGCTCTTGCTGGCGCTGCAAATAAGGCGCCTGTGAACTTTTTATACCATCTTTTTCCAGCAAGAAAATATTGATGGCAGCATCCATTGCCGTATTGACCAGACAGTATTGATCGAAGTCTTTTGTATCGGCAAAGAAACGCTCACCAGCTTTCTCCCGCACGTACTTTAAAATACTGGTTGAATCATGCAGTCGTAAATCGTTATGGTGCAAAAACGGGACCTTTTTCGCCGGGCTCAGTTTTGCGCTTGTGTCGAAGTCAGTCTCTGTTAGCGAAAACTTCGTGTCCGTTTCTAGCAAGGCAATACGGCAATGTCTTACATAAGGTGACGTATAACTGCCAAACAATTCCATGGTAAACCTCCGTTAATGATCACGACAGGCTTCGTCCGGATATTCCAGCTCTATAGTGGTATGAGCTAATTCAAACTCGGCCAATTGTTCTGATATTTTTTCTTTTAACACCGCTCTCTCAGTGCTGGTTAACTCCTTTGATACCACAATATGTGCTGTTAATACATGGCGTTCACCATCAAGCGACCAAAAATGTAAATGGTGTGCGTTATCGACTAAATCCAACGCCACCAACTTTTTATGGATTTGCTGATATATTTCTGGGTCAGGAGAAGCCTGAACAAATAGCTTAATAGTCGACCCTAAGTGGCGTATTACGTTCACTAAAATAAACAGGGTAAACGCAATAGACAATAAAGGATCTAAAATAGGCCAGTCGACAAACAGTAAGACAATAGAGACAACCAGCACTGCAAGCCAACCGAGAACATCTTCCAGCAAATGCCAGTTCAATACCCGTTCATTAAGTGACTGACCTTTCGAGAGTTTGAATGCCGCATAACCGTTCACAATAACACCAAATACGGCCAGCAAAGCCATGCCTTCAGCCATAGGCATAACCGGATTCCACAGCCTTGGAATCGCCTCAAACAGAATCCAGATAGAACCGGCTGTAAGAATAACTGCATTGATAAAGGCGCCGACTAAGGAGAGACGACGGTAGCCATAAGTAAAGGTATTGGTCGCGTCTTTACGACTGAATTTATCCAGCAACCAGGCCATACCAATAGAGATACTGTCTCCTAAGTCATGAACCGCATCGGCAAGTATCGCGGTACTGTTGGTCAGCACTCCGCCAATAAACTCGATAACTGTGAAGCACAGGTTTAAGAAGAACGCCCAGCCAATGCGCTCTGAAGCCGTATCATGATGATGATGGTGATGCATAGTGCTCCTAACTTAACAATTCTTTGTTCTAATAAGACTCTCAAATAGTATAAGCAATCATACCGCCTGCTAGCCAAAGAACACTGACTACACACAAAGCATTCATTACTTTATCCCCAACAGACGACCCGCCGTGGTCATGATGATGGTGGTGCTCATGCTCTTTTTGTTTCTTACGCCAAAGTACAACCATGACAGCGCTAAGTAGTAAGAAAATAACATTCAGCACAAAACCATAATTGAGTTTGAAGTGTTCTTGCTTAGCCGGTGAGGACCATTGAGACGCATCGGGTAAGGCATCAAAGGCCAACAATCCGTAATGCATAGCAAGAGACGCCGCTACCAGGCAAATAAAAAGCATTAAAGCAATGTACAGAGCCATTTTCCAACCATAGTAGCGGGCATTAATTTTCAGCACTGGCAGCACAATTAAGTCAGAGAAAATGAATGCCATAACACCCGCGAAGGCAACCCCTTCACCAAACAGAACAGCTGCCAGCGGAATGTTCCCCATGGAACCTATAAAAGTAAAAAACGCGGCAATAGGACCTACAACAGCCTGTTGCAATAATGACCAGAAACCTGGCTCACCTTGAGTACCCACACCAATAAACAGCCACTCGAAGAAAGCACTGGGCACAAAGGCAGAAATAACACCAGCTACGGTAAAACCAATAAGAACATCCTGCCAGACCATCTGCCATTCCATCACATATTTCTGGCCAACTTTTTGCCAGGTATCGACACTGAGCAAATCGGAAAGCGTACTTTCATGATGGTGCTCGTCGTCTTCATCTTCCTCTTTACGGGCACTTTTAATGAGGTTTTGGGGGTTGGTTAGGGTGATGAATAACCAGACGAAGAGAATAAGCAACAATCCGCCGACATACTCACCAACGACAAATTGCCAGCCTAGAAATATTGAAATAACAAAACCCAGTTCAATAACCAGGTTTGTAGAGGCCAGCATGAAAGCCATAGAGGCGCTAAACGCTGCGCCTTTGTTAAATAAAGCCCGGGTCGTTGAAAGTGCAGCGAAACTACAGGAGCTAGAGATAAAACCAAAGAAGGTACCCAGCGACACAGACTTTAAGTCATTGCCGCCCATTGCTTTGCGCATGCGCCGCTTAGTAATAAGCACTTGGATTAAGCTACTGATCAAATAACCTAATACAAACGCCCATAACGCCATCCAGAAAAAGCCAAGGCTGGTGTACGCCGATTCGCCCCATAGCGATATGAAATTATCCATAATGGCTCCTTATCGTTACGCTCTTCTATTATAGCTACGTATTTTTTAAAAGTTTGATCGCTTTTCGGGTATTTACTGTGAGAAGAGACGGCAACCAACAAAGCACGTTATGACAATTATCCAACTAAGCTCTTTCTTTATTTTCACTAGCTTTTAACCAATAAAGAAAAACATCCACCGCTCCACTGAGAGAGGAAAACAAAAAGATAAATTTAGTTGCCTGCCATGAAACTAGACTAAAATGTTGCACAGTCAACTCTTCGTTTAGTCCAAGTTTAATAGCGAAAATAGTGAATATAATAGCAGCACTTATGACTAACCAGTGTAGTGGCAGACTAAACCCGAACACTCTTTTAAGTGGTAGTATTACCCTTAACGAAGAGGTGTTCAATGGCAAGAAGACAACGTCGATCATTTAGTCCTGAGTTCAGGTATGAGGCCGCTAA
>VMHT01001511.1_pt1 | contig 19035 bp, 22 predicted proteins | sample 4693611 | NCBI WGS metagenome assembly VMHT01 (sample SAMN12280063, study PRJNA550983) | marine metagenome | isolation source: seawater sampled from same location over 5 years 0.02-0.2 micron viral filtrate | place: USA: collected off the coast of southern California halfway between the port... ...
TCTCCCTAATATGGGTGGTGGTGAGCGTGGTTATGTTGATTGTTCCTTGACACTAGGTGTATACCACCCCGGTGCTCACGGTTACATCCAAGCTATATCTTAATTATTAACCAAGGAGAAATATAACTATGGCACAATTAACCGTAAACGAAGCCGGAACTTCCGGATATACTCACGTCATCTCATTATCATTTGATGATTTAGCAAAAATTAAACTAGGCACAGACCCATTCAATGGTGAAACATTAGGTACAGCTGGTCAACTTCCAATCGCATCCATCCCAGCGGGTGGTGCTGTTGAGTTAGCCGGTGTCTTTGAATCAACTGCACTTGGTGGTGCTTCTGACATCACTTTAGATGTTGGTACTACAGCTGGTGACCCAGATGAGTTCATTGATGCTCTTGATGTTGATGGAATGTCAGCTCCAGTATTTAACTCTGGAGATGGATTCACTGGTAACCAATCACAAGCGGTTCCTTACCAAGCAGCAACTACTATTCTTGCTGAAGTTAACGGAACAACTGCTAGCTTAAATGCTGGTAACATTGTTATCGGATTACGCATCATTGATCTAGGATCATTTGCATAATACAAATTTGGTCGGGGGCGAAAGCCCCCTACCTTTTTTTTAATTTAAAACTACTTAAATACTTATGGATATTATTACGGACTTACCAAAAAGTTTTACAACTGGTGAAATAGACGCAGCATTTATGAATGAAATCAAAAGTGGTTTCAAATTAGAAAAAGAAACTGAGCACTTACGAGTTGCTCAAGCAAAAAAAGAAGCTAATCAATTAAGAGGAAAAACGCACCCAACTTTGGGAAAGCCAGTGGCTACTATTCCGGCTCGTGACTTCTTTCGACTAACTCAAAAATACGGACACGATCAAGTCCACTCAAAAGAATTTTTAAAGTACTACAATAAAAAGTTCCCAGAACTTAGCCCTAATCAGATATAATGCAAGACAGAAACTATAGTGGAGTCGGAGGATTAAAAGCTTTAATACAAGCACTAGCTGGAGTCAGTTCTTTTACTACAGAAGAAGAAGTTAATATATTAGATTTTGTAAATAGAAGAGCTTCTCAAGCTTACAATATGAGTCCTTCTTGGTCTAGGTATTTAGTATCTTCAGAAGGTAGAGATATTAATGCTTATACTTTATCTGGAGCAACTGCTAGTACAAGTACAAGTGTTAATCAGAACTATAAATTTTTAGGAACTAACGATGGTAATGTAGGAACAGTTGGTACAAATGTTTACCAAGGTGTAACTACTGCAACTGTAATTATATACAAGGATTCAAACAATTCTTGGTTAGTAGATACCGGAGCTTCAGCCGCGATACAATCCGATGGTCAGTACAGAGTTACAGCTGGTACTACTCAATTTACAGAAGCTGATACATTGAAAAAAGATGTGTTAGAAAACGTTACAACTTGGACACCACGAGGTGGATCGGATTCATTGCTAGTAGAACCAAAGAATTTAATACCTTACGCCGAAACTGGAAAAAATACAATCGGAGAGTTTACTAGAATACATAGGAAACAAGCATTTTATAATAACTCTGCACTTGAGTACGACTTCTTTGTGGATGCAACCGGTGCTAATGTTCTTAATATAGTTTCCGGAACTGATAGTAAAGCATTCGTAACTTACAAAAAAGAGTTAGCTCTATTTACAGACACTTCAACTGATATTCCGGGAGAGTTCTTTCATTACTTAGCTCACGCAGCTTACGCTGATTTCTTACGTATGGATGGTCAACACGGAAAAGCTTTAACTGAAGAACAAGTAGCAGAAGGTTATATTGCAATGCAGTTAGAACAAATAGATATTCGCAATAATAATAACTCAATCAACAAGAAATTTTCAACTTACGTCAATCGCCAAAGTCGCTGATTGCGTTGACACTTAATGTAAAATACTCATATGGCAAACTCATTTGTAACTAACCTATATCCAAAACCTACTCCCGGTATTGGAGATCGTCAAGTAACTTGTTCGGGAACATCCGGTGATTTTTCTGGAACCGGTGGAACAACTGTAACCGGTGGAGATAATTCTGCAGCTTTCAATAGCTTAACTAAGTACGTTGTACTAGATGTTCAAGTTGCTGATGCTCGCGTAACTTATGATGGCACCGCTCCTACCGCATCAAAGGGTCACATCCTTTATTCTGGACGTTCTTATACTTGGAGTAAACAAGCAGCAACTGCAGCACTTGTAATCAATGACGGTTCTTCAAACTCTGTAATACAGATCTCAGAATTTACTGATTAATTATGTCCTCCGAACATCTAGCCTCTGCCCAGAATGAACTCAAGGGCAACCTTGGTGGTGCTTGGAATATACTTGACGGTGCCCAAGGGCAATATCAAGATCTAGGAATATCTCGTAGATTCGGTGGTGCCGCCGCTGCGTACTCATTGCGAGATATTGGTGCAATGAATGGAAAAGTTGTAAAAGTCCGCAGAGACCTAGCTGGAGAAGAGGCAGACCCAGAAGAAAATTTTTCAGCCAATCAAGTTTCTAGTGGTGCATTAGAAGATTGGGTAAATGGTAAACTAGAAAGTACACTACCAGCAGATGTAGCAACAGCCGCAGCTGCTTATAGTCTTCGTAAGGTAAACTCTAGTTATGGAATACCAGTAACTGAGGTAAATGGTACAGAAAACTTTCCAGCTACTGTACCTTCAAGTGGAAGCCCAGCAGATATAGGTAATGGATTTACTGTTAATAGATTTTCCGATGGTGTTGCAGATTCTGAAAGTGTAACAGTTAGTGGAGAAACTATTACAGTTACAGCAATAGCTTCTGGTACTGGTACATTCTCTGCTGGATGCAGAATTAAAGGACTTTCTGATAATAAACAATACACAGTAAGTGGAGAATTTAGGGTAACTTCTCAAGGTGCAGATGGAGATGGTGTAGCACTTGTGGATATATCTGATGCAACTGCTGGTACTGACGAAGACAGTATAACTACTTCATCTACAACATTTACTCCTTTCTTTATAGATGCTGGTTATAATGGTGGTAGTACTAATAATTTTGTAGACCTTCAAGCAAATTCAAATGGAAGCAATAGTGGAACACTAACAGCAGAGTTTCGCAATGTACAAATAATTGAAAACAATAATAGTGCAGTTCGTATTCGTAGAAGCTCAGACGATGAAGAGGTAGTGGTAGGATTTGATTCAGATAACAAAGTAAGTGCAAGCTCACCAGTAACTGCTACTCCTAGTGGAAGCACAACTGCTACTGACCTTAATGGATTTTTAAATGAAGTCCTAACAGTAGGTACAGCAGTAAATGGTACTGGTTCTTTTGATAATTATACTGTAACTAATGAAACCACAACTGGTTTTTCTGCTGACAATAGTTCTGGAGGAACTGGTTCAGCTGGATTTCCTTATACTTTTGCTATCAATGATGTAATTGTAGTAAAGTATACAGTAAGTAATTTTAGTAGCACATCTAGTTTAAGTCCACAGATTAGAGGTACAACTGCAACTAGTTCTGTTACTGGAGTAACTTCTGGTGGTACTACATTCACTGCTAATGGAACATATACAGATACACTTACAGCCACTGCTGATGGAACACATTTAATGTATGCTGATGGTAATACTGGTTCATACACAATTAGCGACTTTCAAGTAGTATCTCATACTCACCAAGCCTTTGTCCACACTTGGTACGACCAAGCTGGGTCAAACAATGCAGTTCAAGAGACTGCTGCTAACCAACCAAAGATTGCAGAGAATGGAGCATTACTTGCTGATGGTGTAAGTTTTGATGGAGATTTATTTCTCCAAAAAACCACAACCGACACAACAACCGCAGCTAGTATCTTTGGAGTTCATACTAAAGGAACATCATCTAGTTCTGGTGCTAGACCAATAGGATACCAAGAAAGTGCTACTTCTGGCACAAACTCATTGGCATTTTCTATGGATAATAGTATTCGCTTTGATGGAGATGCTGCAACCACAAGCACTCAGACTATACCAACATCTGGATTATTTTTGGCTACTACTATTAAAGTATCAAATACAGAAGCAAATAATTTTATTAACTCTGTATCTAACATTGCGGATAGTTCATTAACACTAAACGACACAGATGTTCGTTTTACTTTAGGATTCGCTAGTACAACTCCAGATTATGCATACAATGGCAGTATAAAGGAAGCAATGTTTTACACTTCAGACCAATCAGCCAATCGCTTCAAGATTGAGTCCAACATCAATAACTATTATGGTTTGTACAATGATGCGAATGAAACCAATGGAGACTTTGATAAAACATTTAGTCCTACTGCAGATGGAACATTTACCCCAAATGGTAAAGATGGATTCACATTAGCTGTAGTGTCTAATACAGTATATGCTGGCATTAAATTAAATGCAGATGTTACAAGTGGAGATGCTATATATGTATCATTTAATTGTTCTTTTGATGCTGGTAGCCCATCACCAAAAATTGCACTACGAAATACTGATTCCGATTTCTTTGGAAGTGGAACTTTAATGTCAAATGAAGGAAGTGTAGTAAATGGATTTAATGCATTTACACTAACATCTACTAATAGTAGTGCTAGTGGTGTTGTATTATCTGAAGCTGACAATAATTTAACTTATAGCATATCTGACTTTAAAGTATCTCGCATAGCTCGTAATGGTTTCGTAGAAACTTGGTACGACCAAAGTGGTAATGCTAATAATGCTAGTCAAACAACAGCTAGTCAGCAACCTATGATAATTATAAATGGGGGACAAATAAAAATATTAAATGGTACACCATCTATTGCTATAGATAGAAATTCATCCATAAGACAATTAGAAATAGGCACAGAAATATCCGCAGAGCCTTATACTTTCTTTTTAACTGGACTTGCTCCTACTACTAGAAAAACACAATTTTATGCTGAAGATTCTAGTGGAAATAGACCAAATTTTTTAGTAGGAACTGATGGAATTGCTTTCAACCCAGATAATTCTACAACCAGCGGAACTGTAACCTCTGGTTCTAATGGAGATACAGACTTTTTTGCTACTGCATTTAGTGGAGCAAATGGTGGTGCGGACTATATAATAAGATTTAATGGAACTCAAATCAAAACTGCCGCTAGAGCTGCCGCTGGAGATGGTATAAAATTTATAGGAAGATTTGATACTACTGAAGCTACTTTTGGACATATAGAATCTTGGGTGCTTTATGCTTCTGATTTAACAGCGGACTTTGATGAAATAGAAAACCAATTAGCACAACCAATAGGATTAATTTAATTATGAGCGAAGAAACAATAAATTACTTAGTATACGAAACACTAGACGATGCTATCGCTAGAGCAGACACAGAGGGTGCTAGACGAGGCTATGCTTACCACAGAGTAGGTTCTGGCACTCGTTATAGAACTTACCCTCAAGAGACTGCTGATGCAAAGTATGCACTAGTTGTGGACGGATACGAACTAACAGAAGATGAAGAGTCTTCTATTGTTACAAGTGTAACATTCCCGGAACCAGAGGAAGTATAATATGGAAGAAACACTACAGAGATTATCAGTAGGAGTATTTGGTTGGATCGCAACTGATACACTACAAGACATCGATTTAATGATGGGGATAATGTCCAAGGGTGTTATAATAGCCTTAACTACTTTATCAATACTTAAACTAATCAAAGAACTAAGATGAGCACAGAATTATTAGCAATGCTAGGCGGAGGAGCAAGTGGATTCCTTTTTAAACTTATTGGTACATTAGTACAAAATCAAGCAGCTGTTACTGAGGGCTTGATTAAGAAACAGCAAGCAATGGATACAAGTGCAGATGCAGCCGCAGCTAGGGTGGATTCATTTGGTGCTTGGACACGTAGAATAATTGTTTTTACAGTCCTCTTTGGAGTAATCATTGCACCTTTTATTTTAGCTCATAGTGAAGAAGGAGTTACAGTTGCTACTGATTACAGTAAATGGTTTGGCTTCTCTAAGGGTACAACCTATGAAACTTTACACGGATATATAATCCTACCGGAAATCAAAACAGCTATTATCAGTATCATTTCCTTCTACTTCGGAAGTGCCGCTGTAAGTAAATAATTATGAAATGCAAACTTTGTAAATGGATAACAAAACTGCCAAAAATAAACTCCGAGAACTGCGAGATTCTTTGTCCAAAGTATTGGACGGAAAAGAGTACAGCTCTTCTGAAGAGATTAAAGAGCAGTCCGCTGAAGCTATACAACAAGCTAGAAAAGCTAGTTCTACGCTTAAAAAATCTTTTATTGAAAAAATAAAAGACCTTCCGGTTGTACAGAAGGTAAGTGAATTAGGAACTGCTGGTAGTGTCGCTGTAAGTACAGCCGCAGTTGCTCAGACAACGGTTGCTGTAGATCAAACAGAAGTCTTCGTGGCTAGTGTCGCAAACGATGTTATAGAGGAACGTATCGAAGTTCCTATGTTCATTGATACCTTTGTTGATTTCCATTATTTAAATGATTGGGGTCAAGTAATAATGGCGGAGAAGGTAGAGATCGCTCAAGACTTTGTAGAGAAAGCTGAAGCTATCGCCGCACCTTCCGCACCCGCTCCTTCACAATATCAAAGTCCCTCTTCTGAGGGTTCCAAACCTTCATCTTCCGAACCTTCACCATCCCAAGAGACCGGCGGTAAGAGCGAGCAGCAGCCATCTGATAACAAATCAGAAGAGCAATCAGAAAAGGAAGCCAAAGCAGAAGAAAAAAGTCCATCAGAAGAAACTAAAAACGATTCAGAAAAAGATAAAGGAGATAAGCAAGAACAAGCCCCACAAGAAAAAACTGAAGATAAACAACCGTCTCAAGAAAATAATTCATCCTCTGAGCCTAGCACAGAATCCAGAGGTGTCAATAATCAATTGCCTATAATAGAAACTCCTATTGATATGAATGACACATCAATAAGACAAGTATCACCAACAAGCTAATGGAATTTTTTAAATATATATTCGATAACTACAAGGACAATATGCTAGGTATGGTATTTGCATACATTGGTATAATATCTATAGTAATGATGTTTCTACCTAAGGATAACTTCATTTCTAAACTCTTTAGAGAGTTCGCTTCAATCTTTACATCCCTTTTCAAAAAATGAGCCACGAACTAGATTATCCCCTATTTCCAATAATTGAACCAGAATATCCATTGTTGCCTATAGAACAACCTATTGAGCAACCTATTGAGATAGAAGAACCTATATCTATAGTTATATCGGATACACCATTCTTTTATATTCCGGATATGCCGGAGTTCATCAGAGAAGATTTTAAAGGACTAGAGTTCGAGGGAGTACAATACAGTTGGAAAGAGTTCGATTACAGACTTTCAGTGGATTACAATAGTGTTCCGGAACCAGCATTTGTTGGTTTATTTATGGGACTCTGTCTACTAACATTAACCCTAATTAAGAGGAAATAACTATGCCATACGGAAAAGGAACATACGGAAGTAAAGTAGGAAGACCACCTAAAAAGAAAACAATGAAGAAAAAGAAGTAATGCACGGTCGAATGATGTCAGTTGTAGTCCTCGGTAAAAAGGACAAGAAAGGTGCGTGTTGCCCAGCTTGTGCTGCCGAGATGCAAGCTGAACAAAGCAGACGTAAGTTACCAAATTATAATAGAAGGAAAGTATAATGCCATTTGAAAAATACAGTGCAAAGCAAAAGAAACTAGCTAGAATAGCAGTTCCTAGAGATAAGATAACCGCAGCGGATTTGGAGGTCCTTAGAGGTGAAAAGAAAAATACTAAGCGTAGCTAGAAAATTAGAACAAGCTAGTAAGGCACACGCCGGACAAGCTAAATTATTAAAATCATTAGTCAAAAATGGCACCAAAAAGAAAAGGTAATAAAATCTGCCCAGCTGGTATAGCTTGGGCTCGTAGAACTTTTGACAAGTATCCTAGCGCTTATGCGAATATGGCGGCTAGTAAATATTGTAAAGATCCCAATTATGCAAAGGGAGCTAAACGTAAAAAGAAGAAGTAATGGCTAAATACATACAAGAAACACATAGATTCCAAAAGAAGATAAACGATAAAAAAGATCCTTACGGAGCTGTAGGAAGAGTTATGGTTCCCGGAGATGAAGTAAAATCCGTAGGTCGAGTTATTGAACCATATACGAATAGTGTAACAAACAGAAAGCTTATTTAATGGCTGAATTAACAAAAAGGCAAAAGAAAGCTATGAAAGAACATTCAGTTCATCACAGTGAAAAGCATATGAACTTTATGCGTAAACTTATTAAAGAGGGTTCTACGTTTACACAAGCTCATACTAAAGCAATTAAAAAAGTAGGAAAGTAATGGGTGAGCTTAAAAAGTGGAGAGAACAAAACTGGGTACGAATCGGAATTGATGGATCAATCCAAGGACCTTGTGGAACCTCAAAGAACAAGAAGCGACCAGACAGATGTCTTCCTATGGCTAAAGCGAAGAGCCTCAGTAAATCTGAAAGAGCGGCTACAGCTCGCAAGAAAAAAGCTGGCGGAGCAAAGGGAAAACAATTTGTAGCAAATACCCCAAAAGCAAAAGTAAGAACCAAGAAATGAGTTTAAATAAAAAGAAGATGAAGTGCAACGTACCTCGCCGAGATGTTCAAGGCGGTAAGAAGTTCGTAGTGAAAGCTTGTGAAGGTGGTAAAGAAAAGATTATTCGTTTCGGAGATGCGAATATGAAAATCAAAAAAAATATACCAGCTCGTAAGAAAAGCTATTGTGCTCGTAGTGCTGGCATCAAGGGCGGCAAAGGAAAGATGTCCGCTAACTATTGGTCAAGGAGAGCTTGGGGTTGCTAGATGGCAAGGTACGATACATACACCTCTAAGGATGATGTAATCCGAGAGGATTTAGATATTGGATTCAAAGGATTCAATAATCGTTTACGTCCGGATCAATTAACTGCTGGTATTTTATTCGATAGCCAGAACGGTAGAATGGCACAGAACGGCGAGTGGCAAACTCGCAAGGGTATTGATAATATCAAGGCACCTTTAAGTACTGGAGCAGCATCTTTAACTCTTCCGTTTTACTTAATGGATTCAAATATTACTACAAACACAGTAGCGGTTACAAGTAATGAATTGATTTTAAATTTTTCATCTGCTCACGGTTTAGGAACATCTGGTAGTGGTCAAGTTCAATTAGATACAAGTTCTTTAACAGTAAGTCCAGCAACTACATCCGGATTGTACACAGTTACTGTCGTAGATGCAGATACTATAAAATTAACCGACAAAACATATAGTTCTGCAAGTGGCAGTGCAACAGTTACAAAACCATCTTTAGCTGATGCAAACGTAAATGAAGTATACGGTTCTTGTATATTCTCTGACCCTAATGCGGATTCAGAAAGCTATATTATACTAGCTGCGAACACAAAAGCCGTAGCTGTAAAAGTATCGGACCCTAGTACTAGCTATGATTTAGCGTATCCAAGTGGTGAAACCATTTCATCTCAAGTGGAAATGATTCAAGCCTTTAATAAGTTGATTATATTCAGAGAAGGAGATACACCCTTTGAAAAAGATTTAGCCAGTACTAATATATCAAGTAGTCCAGCCCTAACAAAAGTATCAAGCGGAACTTATACTCAGCCCATTCCTATAAGTATTACAGATTTAGATATAGCGAGTGGAGTTGCAACCGCTACCGTAGGAAGCACTGCTACTTTAAAGAGAGGAGATTCTTTTACTATTACTGCTACTAATTCAACTATAGCAGTAGGAACTACCGCAACTGTAGATGAAGTAACTAATTCAACTACTTTTAAATTTATAACTAACGTAGCGGATCAAACAAATAAAACCGCTACTATCGAAAAACCAATGTCGGAAGGACTTGGATTCACTCATATGCCGGCACCAGCTTATGGTGTATATCACCAGAGAAGATTAGCTGTTCCGTACAGATATAGTGTAACTGCTGGCTCAAGTGATACATACGCGGACCGTAAGATTTTTGACGAAATATTATTATCTGACATTTTGGACACTGATACATACGATCAAATATTTGGACAATTTAGATTCAATGCTGGTAGGTCCGATTTTAACGTAGGTATGCTATCCTTTTCTGATGATAAGTTAGTTGTATTCAATAGGAACAGCATTCATATCGTAGTAGGAAATGGAGATTTAGCTAACTTCAAGGTTCAGCTACTAACGGATGAAGTTGGATTAACCGCTAAGAACTCGGTGATCCAAGTAGGCAACCAAGTTATATTTTTATCCGATAATGGTGTGTACGGACTCAATTTCGTTGACTTGTATAACCTTCGCGGAAATGAAGTACCACTGTCCGAAAGTATTCAGAAAACAATAGATACAATAAATCAAGCCCACGTAGATAAAGCCAGTGCTGTATACTTCGATAATAAGTACTACTTAGCTGTTCCTACTGGAACCTCTACAGTTAATAATACTTTATTGATTTATAATTTTTTAAACAAAAGCTGGGAGTCCATTGATAACGTAAACAATGTAGATCTATCCGGTGCTACATTTTCATCCTTTGAGTTTACTAAATTATTAGTAGCCGGTAAAGGAATAGATAGAGCAGTTTACGTAACAAACACAGATGGCGGTATACATAAACTAGAAGTATTTGAAGATGGTATAGATAGAGTTATTACAGATATTGGAAGTACTACAGAAGCAGAAACTAGAGTTCAAGGTTCAGCCAGTACTAGAATGTTTACACTAGGTTCTATAGACCGCAAGAAATTTAATAACTTCGAGCTTCATTTGCAATCCGGTCTAAATAACTCATCTAATGTTTCTATATCTGCTACTACTGAGAATTTAGATTCTGAGCCAGCTCTAGACCTTAAGAACGCTAGTGATTATCTTGGCGGATCAATAGCTCCAGACGAGGACGTATCAATAAGAGGGCGTATAGGAAACAAAAGAGCTTACGGATTACAAATGACTTTAACAAGCATTGAAGGTAGACCTAGATTTAGGTCACTCAAGGTAGCTGGAGCTGAAACATTCCGCTCGACAAGTAGTGTACAATAATAATAAATAATTTATATAAAGTATGGCAGTTTTAAGTAAAGGTACAGATTTTAGTGCAACTGAACAAGTAACATCAACTAAGCTAGATAATTTAGTAGACGCAGCAACTTTTGTAAGCGGAGGAAGCGGAACTTGTGAAACTGGAGGAGGTCTTAATTTATCCAGTAACGGAAGACTTCAAATAGAAGACGGTGAGGTAGACTTAGTTAAGTTATCTACTAACAATTCCTTAAACTCTGGTCTATACGGAGTTCTAGATAAAGTTTATCCAGTTGGTTCTATATATCAGTCAACATCTCAGTCCACGACTCCGGATGCGTTATTCTTTGGCGGTAGTGGTTTAACAACTTGGGCTGCTGTAGGTGAAGGTAAAGTACTTGTTGGTAAAGCATCTAGTGGTACATTTGATACAGCTGGAAATACTGGTGGTGTAGAAACAGTTCAACTTACTGCGGCACAATCTGGATTACCTTCTCATAGTCATACTTTACTTGGTGGTAGTTTTGATGGTAGTAGTGGTGCAGAACCCGGAAATAGTAGAGCTAGTGATTTAGGTCAAACTGGCACAACTGGTGGGACAGACGCATCATCAGCTCATACAAATTTACAACCGTATGAAGTTGTATATATGTGGAAAAGAACAGCGTAATAATTTAAATTATGGCAATAGGAACAGCAATAACAGTAGGTAGTCAAATACTAGGAGGTATCTTCGGAAGTAGTAAAGCAAAGAAAGCAGCTCGTCAAAGAGCGGCGGCAATCAAAAATGCTTACGGACAGTTCAGAGATCCTTCTGAAATATTTGGTCAACAGTACGGAGACACTGGTATTTACGGAGATCCGGCAATGTCTACTATTTTAAGTAGAGAAGCGGAACTTATTCCTCAGTTTCAAGAGTTAGCCGAACAAAGAGCACGAGGAGTGCGTGACATCCAAGAAGAATCTAAGCTACGTCAGTTAGGTTTATTAGGTCAATACGGTGCAGACATTAGGTCAACCTTAGAGGATCCAAGAATGGCACAGTTAGCCGGTTTAGATTTAGCCGAAGCGGAAAGATTAACCCAAGAAGCAGCTGGTCCACTCGGAGTAGAAGCAGCTAGGTCCGCAGAACAAGCGGCATTATCGATAGGTCAAGCAACTGGAAGACTAGGAGATGCTAGTACAATAGCTAGAGCTGCTCAAAGCAGAGAGGGAGCACAAAGACTTCGTAGACAAGAAGCCGCCGGAGCACGTCAGTTCGCTTTAAGATCAGCTAGTCAAGCCGCTGTTGATCCATTTAAATTTATGTTTGGTGCACCTTCTGTAGAAGAACAACAGTTCTTAGCAGCTGGACTTGGACCACAAGTAACAGACCCCGGACAAGCTTACAATATAGGTTCCGCCGAGGACTTGAGAAAAGCACAAGCAATTTTAGGACAAGGACTAGCACAAGCTCAAGGAACTGCGGCAAGTGGACAGATACTAGGAAGTATGTTCGGTTCAATCGGAAGTACTTTAGGTAATATGAACTTCGGACAACCTACATCTATGATAAATAGTCCTATGACTCCCGGATACGGAACAGTTCTAGCACCACCATCTGGAGGATTTCCATCAGCAGCACAACAAGCTGGAAGCAATTTAATAGGTGGCTTCCAAAGATTATTTCAATAATTAATTATGTTACGAGGATCAACACCAATTCAATTATCTCAACTCGATATAAGCCCCGCGATTCAAGCTGGGGCTTTGGAGCAACAAGCTGCTGTGAACTTAGCTGGTAGTGTGAATCAAGCCGTCCAAGATTTCCAATCTAAACAGCAAGAGAAAGAAATGACTAAGATGAGAGCTCAAACTATTGAGCAGTTTTTACCTAATCTTGGTATTGCAGCTGGTACAGCAGAAGCTAAACAAGTTGCAAATGTATTAGCAAAGGATCCACAAGCACTGAAGTCTATGTCTGATTTAATTACAATCGGAGGTCAAAGACAAAAGCAAGAAATATTAACATCTGAATTTGAAGCTTCTAAAGCAGACGAAGAAGCACTACAAAAAGCAATCAGTGTAAACATAGATACAGAAGGCAATCTTGATAAATCCGGATTGGAATCATCTTACTTAGAATTAGGTGGAACAAACCTAAAGGTACTTGATTTATTTAAGGAACCCGGAGAAGTGAAGGTAGATCCAGAAACTGGAATCATAACACAAGACGGTGTTTATAAAGGACAAGTAGCTACTAAACTTTTACTCAAAGACGAAGATAATGATACTGAACCTTCTGTAGATGTTACTCCTACTTTTAATACAATAGAAGAAGCTGAAGCTGCTAACCTACCTTTAGGTACTAGAGTAATAATAGGTGGTAGAGATGCCATCATAGGTTAATTTAATTTATGGCTATTCGATTTTTAGATGAAGTCGAGGAAGAGCCAAAGGCTGGCAAAGCTGTATTCCTTGACAAAGAAGACCCATCACTAGCTAAACTTGGTGCTGGATTTATTACTGATATTGCTATTTCTGAAAGTTCTAGACTTGCTGGGGCAGCTGCTGGGGCGGCTATAGGTACAGCTTTTGTACCCGGAGTAGGTACAGCCATAGGAGGGGCTATAGGATACATTGTAGGAGGTCTTGGAGGTGGTGCAGCTGGTTCTATAACGAGACAAAGAATTATTGATCCAGACGCGGAGATAGACCAAGGTCAACTTGTTGCTGATTCTTTAATTAATTTAATCCCGGGAATCGGAGTTGGTAAATCCGTAGTAAAAGGTATAGCTTCACAAGCTGCAATCGGTGCTGGTATATCTGGAGGTGCAGAGGTTATAGAATCTGTAGTAAACAAACAAGAATTACCAACTTTAGAAGATTTAACAAAAGCTGGAATCACTGGTGCTGCATTAGGAACTGGATTAGGAATCACTGGAAAAGCATTTGAAAAAGCGTACACTAAATTTGCTGGTATGCCTACTCGTGATTTTACAGAAGCATTTCGCAAAGGTGATCCAGATGCTAGACTCATTGGAGATGCAGTAGAAAAAACCTCTAGAGACTTCTCTGATGAAGTAGCAAAAAGATACCAAGATATTGGTATCAGTATCAGAGAAAAATACGATGATGAATTTATTAGAGCAAAGGTATTACAAGATATATCCGCTGGTGGTCAGTTAAAAACTGAAGGAGGAAAACTAAAAGTTACTTCAGATGAAACAGATTATTATCTGCAAAGAAGATTAGCAGAAGGAAAGATTGATTCCAAGTTACAAAGAGTAGAAGACGAAATTAATTTAGATAGTGCATTTTTATTAAATAAATCAGACGAGATAGGCAAAACTCCAGCTGAGTTATCGAAAGGAATCAATGATTATTTGTACGCCAAACACGCAGTTGATTACAATAAAGCTAATCGCTTGAAGTTCGGAGGAGATGGAGCTGCTGGTATATCTACAAATGAAGCTAAAACAATAATAAATAAATTTGAAAAGAGCGGATTAGATAAGTCCTTAGATTTTTCTATCAACAATAGGAAACAATTATCTAGAGAAATACTAAACACTATTGAAGAAGGTGGATTAATATCAACAAAGGATGCAGATAGATTACGCAAAGAGTTTCCGGACTACGTACCTTTAAATAGAATAATGGAAACAGATGACGTAGCTGATGCGTCAAATATACTTACATCTAGCTCAACTAGATATGAAACATTAGCTAGTGGAGTACGTAGAGCATTTGGTTCTAAGAGAGAAGTATCTGATATAACTCAGAATATCGTAGATAATTTAGGTGGTGCCGTTCGCCGAGCTGAAGTAAATAAAGCCAATCAATCCTTTGTAAAACTTCTTATGAACAACAAGAAGCAAGCTAAAGATTTAGGTATCCGAGTAAGAAAACCTAATATAGTTGGAACCAAAGTTGTAAAAGATATGTCAGACGAAGCTCAACTTGCTAGGTCCTTAGGTCAAAAACCGAAGTCATTGAAAGTTCCTATCTATGAAAGAGCTAATGAAAATGTATTAACTGTTTTCCTTGATGGTAAAAGAAGATTTTTGGAGTTCAGTGATCCAAACTTAGCTAGAACATTTAAAGGTTCCGACAAAAAGGAACTAGGAAGTATAATGAAAGGTCTGTACGGAATGAATAGATTCCTTGGTGGTATGTATACTAGATTATCGCCGGAGTTCGTTATACCTAATTTGTTCCGTGACCGATCTGAAGCTCTTGTAAATAACTTAGCTAAGATGAAAGGTCTTCAAGCAGTTAAGACTCTTAATCCTTTTCAAGATATGAGAGTTATCTTTAGAAATATATTCGGAGGTATAACTCCAGATACTCCTCAGAAGCAAGAGTTGGATAGATTGTACAAACAATTTAAAGAAGATGGTGGAAGCACTGGAGGTCTAGGTCTTGATACAGTTAAAGATATAGAAAAGAGAATGGATGAGCTATCTAAAAACCTTAGAATGCCTACGAAAAATAAGGTAAAAGCTATAAATAATTTAATAAATAACATTAATGAAATCGTTGAGGACTCTACTAGATTCGGAACTTACCGACAAGGATTAGCTGATGGTATGACTAGAGATCAAGCTGCATTTGCGGCTCGTAATAGTTCCTTTGATCCTAAGTTGAAAGGTAGAGAAGGAGATACAATCAAAGCCTTATACTTGTTCTCTAATCCGGCTATTCAAGGTGCTAAGAACTTCTTAAGAAGTATGAAGAATCCAAAGGTTGCGGCTACTGTAGGTGGTGGATTGGTAGCTGTTACTACAGCTTTAGATAAGTACAACTCAATGATAGATGAGAACTACAGAGAGAAGATTCCTAAATGGAAAGTAGACAAGCACTTAACTATAGTCAAAGGTGTAAATGAAGATGGTTCTCTAGATTATTTTTCTATTCCTATTGGTTACTCTATGGTTCCATTTAAGATGGCTGCGGATTTAACTCAGCGTATTGTTAGACAAGACAAAGAATTAGATAATGTAAAAGAGGTTGCTTCTAGTTTTGGTCAAGCAATGATAGATTCTTACAATCCTATGGGAGGATCTCCAGTTCCTACTATCCTAAGACCTATGACTGAGTTAGCTCAAAATAAAGATGGATTAGGTAGAGACATTAGACCTTCTTGGTTGGAAACTAAAAACATCAGTGCAACGGAACAGATATTTCCTTGGACCGCCGATACTCAAGGTGGCGAGTTAGCAATGTCATTAGCCGATCAACTAAAAGATATGGGATACGAAGTATCTCCAGAAAATCTATTGTACTTATACCAAACTTATACTGGAGGTCCCGGTCAAACGGTAAGGAGATTGTTAGATTTAACATCAAAGTTGTATAATAATGAGCCAGTAAATAGATCTGATTTTCCGATAGCAAGAAGATTTTACGGAAGAACTTTCACTGATGTATTTGAAAAAAGAACTGGTGATAGAGCTATCATAGAAAATTTAGAGAAACAAGAAAACACTGATTCAGCTAAAGCAAGTAGACTAGCTTACAGTATTATCAAAAAGTACGATGCTGCTTCTGATGTAGATAAACCTTTTGTTCTCAATGAATTACTTTCACAACCAGAGGCTAATGAAGCCGTAGAAAAAAGAGTTCTAAGAAAGCTAGAAGATAGAGCCAAGGGATTAACATCTATAGACAAGCAAGCAAAGAATCTTACTGTAGCAAAGAGAGCTGAGTACTACTCAGAAAAACTAGAGACTTTACCCGAAGATAAGAGGTTACTTTATATACAAGACCAAATACAAAAACGTGTAATGACACCAAGAGTTCTTGATATAATAAGAGACACAGAACAATTCAAGCAGTTCTTTGGACAATAAAAAACCCCCACCGGAAAACAAACAAACGGTGAGGGCTCGTAGATAATGGTTAACAATAAACCTAACCCCTAAGACATATCTGAAATTAATTCTTTGAGGTATTTTTTTTGATCTTGTAACTCCTTGCGGCGTTCTTCAAGAGCTTCTATGCGATATGATATAGTCCTAGATTCTTCTCGGATTAGATTTATCCTAGTGTGTATTCTTTCTACGTTTTCCTTCATTGCTTTATTTATCGTTTAGTTATTTGTAGGCTGAATGTAAAGTTCAAGACTCCTACTGATAGCCAAATAATTCTGTCCCCTTTGAATCCATCCACTTCTACGAAGATAGAAGGAATGATATATATCTCCGGAACTTTGAATATATGAAACCTCATAAATGTAAAATAGTTGCGTCCTTTGCCGAGAGGTACCCTATTGGTTTCTCCGACTTCCCTTGTTTGGTGAACTCTGTGGAGTTCGGTAATAGTTTCGTAGTCCATTTGAAATCATAATCCTTTCTAGTTAATTTGCTTATGTTATAGAGGTATACAGTTTTGTTTACTTCCGTCAAGAAAATAAAATCCTTTTTGAGATTTTTTGCTATCTCCATATTTGAACTGTATTTAATAGCTTCTATAAACCACGGATCCCAAGCTTGAGATCTGCACTTCACTTCGATAATGTATCTATCGCACTCGAAATCGAATGGACTGAACTGGTCTTCTGGTTCAACCAAAGTACCAAGTTCGGGGTAGAGTTTTTCGAGTCCTCTTGCGACTGCTCTTTCTTTATTCTTCATAAATTAAAAGATGTAGGCGGCGAAAGGGAATATGATTAACCCACCGCCATCTTAATAGGCGGACTACCTACATCAAAGTATTACATAAACAGACCTTTATTAGTGTAGAACTTGAACTTACCTTTTACGTCTCTCTCTCCTTCTCTGTTCTTTGCTACATTGTATTTCATACTGATATAAGATCCTAATCCGTCAAGTCTTTTTGATGCTTCTATGTCATCATTTTCTGCCCACATAAGAATGATTACATCTGCATCGTTCTCGATGTCACCGGAATCCTTGAGGTCGTAGATAGCTAGACCACCTTCTCGGCGAGCTCCTTCTCTATTTACTTGAGAAAGGAGTAGAACTCCTACCTCTAACTCAAGAGCTAGTTGCTTGATAGTATGAGAGATGTTAGCTATAGCATCGTTCTTACTTTGATTACTTGTGCTGAAAGGGATAAGTTGTAGATAATCAATCACTAAAAGTTTTACGCCGTATCTGCGTACCATAGTTCTAGCGTGCGAGCAAAGCTCTCCAATGTTCTTGATGCTGTGCACTGTATAGATGGGCATATCCTTTAGGCTATCGCATCCTTCCCTAATCTTTTTCATCTTGTCATCAGCAATTACTTTGTCCTTAATTTGCCGTAGGTTCGCCCCGGATTTACAAGTGAGGATACGTTTAAGGACTTGCTTCCTAGGCATCTCTAGGCTAAATACGCCGCATCCTATGCCATCTTTATAGGCTGATCTAGCTACAATATTTATAGCTAACTGGGATTTACCACAAGAAGTAGGAGCAGAGATAACCACAACCTCTCCAGCTCCAATCCCTCCGTTCCCTAACTTGTCGTCAAGGTGCGGAAGGTGAGTCTTGATTACGTCCTCTTTCCATTCGCCGGATAACTGCTGCTCGAACTCCATCTGAAGTTCGTCAATAGCAGAATTGATGGTCATATCAAAACCAGTAGTAGTCTCTAAGTCCAAGAGGTTACCCTCTACATCTGCACGAATACTATCAGTACTATCTGATTCGTCCTCGGCTTTCTCAAGAGCAACCTTGAAAGTTCTAATCATCTTCCGAAGGTTTGATTTTTCCTTTACAATGTTTACGCAGTTCTGTGCGTCTAAGGTAGTAGTTTGTTTATTAACTAAAGTACCAATCATTGTCATCCCATCAACGTCATCAAAGGTAGAGGAACGTTTAAGCTCCTCTATCAATGATATTTCGTTTAAGGGTTCGCCTTTCTTGGCGAGAGAACTGACACTTTGAAAAACTAAGTTATGTCTGTAAAGATAAAAGTCATCTGAATTTATCTTGTGCGCGATGCTATCGAAGAAGTCAGAAGTGTCATCCGCTAGGCACTTCGCAAGGACTCTCTCCT
>VMHT01039548.1_pt1 | contig 19035 bp, 23 predicted proteins | sample 4693611 | NCBI WGS metagenome assembly VMHT01 (sample SAMN12280063, study PRJNA550983) | marine metagenome | isolation source: seawater sampled from same location over 5 years 0.02-0.2 micron viral filtrate | place: USA: collected off the coast of southern California halfway between the port... ...
ATCTGTTTTGATTTCTGCTATATCAGCAGTATTCTGTTCAGTTTGCGATTTTGCCATCTTGCGATTCCCTTTTTGTAGATTTCGCCAGCAAAAAACCGCTATCTTCAGTGTTATTTCTTGCTGTCATCTGTGCTTTCTTCCCAAGGTAATATACTGTTTGAGTCCTCTGTAGGTGGAGCATCCTGGAATCCAAGATAGTTTTTACTCAACCAAATTTGCATTACAGCATTGTCTTTTTCTACTGCATTACGATACATAGCTCTTCTTAACTTGATTTTACCTTGAGCTTTTCCCTCTTGTATACAGTCTTTGTGATGTCTATCTAGTGTATCCACACTACATTTCATAACATAAGCTATTTCTGTTCTTGAACATTGTAGCTCACTTAATCTACGTATTTGATCACAATCCAACTGTAGCTTGGGTCTGCCCTTTGTGTTTTTGTCTGACTTTTCTGTCATTGTAACTTCCCCTCGACGCCTGGAATAGGCTAAAATATGAACTGATATACTTTGTATAACAGCCAACAAGCATAATGTAAGAAACCAATGCTTAATATTGCATTAGTTAATACCATACTGTGTCTTGCATACTTCCAGAATAAGTCTTGATTATATTCTCTTGATTCTCTCATCTTGTATACTCCTTTATTTATCGTATGAGTTAAACTATTATTGTATAGTTTAAATACTTGTGAGCGATGGGGGTCGCTCTGGGGGTTAAAGTTCGCCTTTGCCCCCACTTTTTTTAGCTTGGCTATAATTCTTACGAGCTTTCCTATCCCACCATTCGCCCACTAGAACTCCATCTTTGTGTATGGTATAACCTGCTAATTCATCAGCTATTCTATATATCATAGCTTGTTTTGGTATGTCTAATCTATTGGCCACAACCACTCTTTCTCGGTAACGAGTTTTATCTCTATACAAATAGAAAGTTCCGTTATACATCACGTCCTCTGTTTGACGCTATGTGACGCTTTTTAACTGTTTTACGCAATACGGGTGCGTCCTTTAGTAGTGCTTCTCGCATAGCTATCAGCTTTTGGGTTTCTTCTCTGTGCTTGTTCTGTTTAGCATTAACTATATCATACACACGTTTACAGTTATATCTGGGAACTTCATACTTTGAATGAAAAGCTCTGTTGTATATGGTGTATACTACCTTTTGTTGATTTTGATCACCACGCATAGCAACAGTTTTTGACGCGAATCTCATCCATTTAAGAATCATCTTCTTACGATCTTTGTATGGGTGACGATTCATTCCTTTCCACCAATTGCGAAAGTTCTGTCTCTTGTATCTTTTCTTTATAGGGTTGTCCATCATTGTTTCTCCTTTGTTCATTTACTAATATAGTATTTATACGGCTGTAATCCTCTGGATTTAGCCACTTAATATGTTTATCGCACAGTTTGCATCGCAGTTCGTATTGATGCGGCTGTGTGTGCGTTATACGCAGTCTTACAGGGTGGTTTAGGTGCCGATCTTGATTCTTATTGTTCAACTGCATAACCATTATCCACGTAAACAACTGCTCCTGTTTTAGCCACTGGTTGCACCTTGTCTAACATTATATCAAACTGGTGTTCTTGTATACGCAACTGCACACCCATTTCACTGCTACTAAAATGAGTTATATGAGCCGCAAACTGTGGTATGTTGTGTGCTCCAAAACCTTTGCCTGTGGTGTGTGTTTGTGTTTTACCCAAACAACCACTGAATGTGTTGGGAACTGTTGAATGTAATTCCTTGGCTTCTTCTACCAATTGAACATACCAATCTCTGTTGTGATCTTTTTCACTTTTGTATCGGTTGATACGAAAGTTTTTGTATTGTTGCATATAACCCCAGAGTGTTTCTGATGGTTGTTTTATATCTGTCAATGATGTTGGTTGCTGGTCATAATACAATTTCAATGCCAGTTTGTATCTCTTCTTAAGATACTGTGGGCTGAGGTCTGGTTGATTGTCCCAAACTTCTGCTTTGATAAATTTAACTCTATCAAGATGTATTGGTGCGGAGTTATACTCCCACTCCCTACTGATCCCATTTGATGCTACTATTTTCATTTCTATCTCCTCTCAAGACTAGGTCTTTAGACCTGTTATTGGGTTTATATGGAAGTTACTGCGAAGCAGTAAGTTCCTTGTTTGAAATCGCATACTTGCGATTTCCATACTTATATGTATATTAGTATATAAGTCTTTATAAGGCTTATAAGGATAGTTTTCACACCTATAAGCCTTAAAAAAAGTCATTAATTTCCTTCTATATTATCAATTCTTTGTTCAAGCAATTGAATAATATCATCTAATTCTTGTTCTGCTTCTTTGTGATGCTTGTAACGGATACTTCTGCTTAATCTTAACATAGCAAACATAGCCGCCACTTGTCTAGGTGTTGTATCCTCAAAATTACTGCAAACCCACTTGGTTAAATCTTCACTTTCTTGTTGCAGTTCATCAAACTCATATTTTTGCATTCCTTTTTTTAATTTCTTCCACATTTCTGAGTTTTCCTCTTGCTTGTCATTGGCAATTTTATCTTGTAATTGACTAGCAATATTACCTTGTTCTGCTGAATCAATCAGTTTTTTTAATCTATCTTTTTTATCCATTTTAGTTTCCTTTCTTTACTTCATAGAACAAACCAGCCTCATAACCTTCTGGTTTAGATTTTGCTTCCTGTTCTTGTTCTTTTTTGTCTTGTATTTTAAACGTTTCTTGTATAGCCTCCATCACAAATTTACGCATACTGTCTCGTGGTTCTACACATTCTACAGTAGGAGTTTTATCCAAGGGATAATCAGCATCGGCTAACCGATCAATCATTCCTTTGGATATTTTATTTGGTGATGGTGAAATTACTTTATTGTAGTTTGTTTTTTCAATTAGATCAGATATAACATAATAATTGTTTTCATCTTTACAAATATGCTCCCATCTATGAAAGTTTTTATTGCCTCTGTCCACATAAGTGATTACTGAATACAATTTCTCTGGGCTTACAAATGTTAGTTCATAAACACCCAATGGTGATATATCTGTTATTTTAAATTGATTGTCAATTTGATACAGCGGGTCTTTAAAACCAAATCGCTCATAATCAAACTTCTTTTTGTATGAATGTCTCATAATCCACCTTTCTAATTAAAATACTGTTCTAGTATATACTATATTTACCTAAAAGTCAAGTTTTTTCAATGAAATAGGGGTCAAAACCGTAATTCTGACCCCTAAAGGAAAACAACTATCAATTGTTTTGGCAAACGAACTGGATAGTTATTAATAATAAATTGTATAAACGCAATGGGCTCTAGGAGCAGTATTTTGAAAGGAGCCATATCATGGATGATATGCTGTCGTTTATACCAAATGTCAACTTTTAGATTGTAATGGGTGCAATAACGGAGAGTCGTTGCACAAAACTATTTATGGTTGCACTCGCAACCTGATAACACTCGTTATCAAATTCTGTAAGTGGAAGGTAATGCTATGAGCGTATATTACCATGGAAATAGAAATAAGTGCAAACCTTCCACTATATGTATTTATACTATATTATTATGCTTCTGTCAAGCTCTTTTTGTAATTATTTATATGTCTATATACTGTTTGTCGAATAAGGTTTAGTTCTAAACATATTTCTTTTGTGGTATAACCTTGATTATGCATTTCAACAACCCTGTATTGTATATCGTGGTATTTGGGTCTCTGTGTCCACTTGGTAGGATCTTTTTGACTGTAATGTTTTACCCAATCCCAAGGATCGTTACCAAATCTTTTTTGTAGGTATGTTTTCTTTCTGGTTACACAACGTGGATTATAACTTAAATGTTCTACGTGTTTGTAATTGTGCCAATTTTCTAATTCTAATTTTAAACAACTGGTCATAACAAACCATTGACCTGGTGCACATTGATGTCTGAAAGCATAAGCACCTTCATAACCTGTGGGACAACCCTGTGGATATTTTGTTAAGAAAAAAAATCTAAAATGTTTTCCTTCTGTTGCTATGCTGTGATTTCTTAAAAATCCACCGCATCTTCTTTCTACATCTTTTGCATTTTTTGGGGGTCTACTTTTATTCATCTTATCTTTCTTATGTTGAACATACTGTTCTGTCTGTTACTCTACGCCAAGCACTTCCATCATAGAAACAAGGAACTGCTCCGCCTGCATCATTTGTTACATATGCCATAGCACCTGCACCAATACCTGCTGTTGGTAAATCTGCTACTGTATAACTTTGTAATTCAAATGGTTTATTTACTTTACCTCTTTTAGGACTTATATCTATCTGTCCATTTACTGCACCACTTGTAGCATGATCAATAGCAATCAATTTCATTTTATTTGCACTAGCATCTGTGCTTGTAAATTCACTTGTGAATCTACCTGCTTGTCTATCTACTGCATCATCTTTAAATTTAAATACAACTGATTGTTGTCTAGTTCCACTACCAATAGTAGATCCAGTATAATCAAGTTGACATTCAATGGCATTGGCCAAGTCATCACTTGTATCACTGCTCATGTCTGTGTCAATGAATAAACTTGCTCCAGTTCTATTTCCATTTATATCTGTTCTACCATCCAGTATTATTTTACCTGTGCCATTTGGATCCAGTTCAATGTTACCATCACTAACACTTACTATCTGACTTATAACAGGATTTGTTAGTGTTTTGTTTGTTAGTGTATCTGTTGTATCTTTCAATACTACTGTTCCATCTGCATCTGGAAAACCAATAGCTCTAAAACCTGTGGGATCTGTTGCTGTTACCAATGTTACAAAATGATCATTATCTGTATCACCTGCTAATGCTAATTTATTACCAGCCGCCATAAACAATCCATTTCTGTTCATGGTCATTACAGTTTCTTCACTGCCATTTGCAATACAATTAAAGTTTATTCTGCCTCTTTCACTACCACTGTTTGTTCTTTCTATCTTACCAACAATACTTGAATATGTGTCTGTATTACCCGCACTATCCTTGCCTTTGAATATTATACTGCCCAATAAATCATCTGCGGCAGGACTTGCACTTGTTCTATTAAAAACTAAATCTGGTCCACTTGTAGCCGCATCATTGTCAAATTCTAATTGTGTATGTCCTGTTCCATTTGGTGCTAATACAATATTACCATTTGATGTTGTGACTAAACTTTGTCCATTTACATCTAAATTACCACCAAGTTGTGGAGTTGTATCTTCTACTACATTACTTAAATTACCACTTGCATTTGATTCTAAAACTATTAGTCCTGAGCTGTTATTATATGTTAAGACAAAATTATCTTGTCCAGCACCTACTGTTTGATCTGCATCAAATGTTAAATTACCAATTAAAACATTACCTGTTCCGTGTGGTTCAATATCAATGTTACCATTTGATACACTTGTAATTTTATTACCATTTACATCTAAATTACCACCAAGCTGTGGACTAGTATCGTTTACAATATCTTGTAATACATCAATACCTGACGCTGTTTCAATATCAATTGGTTGTGATACTAAACTTCCGTTTTCGCCTACTAATCTCATTAATCTTTCTCCAAGTATGTTGCATCTGGTGCATATTGTTCTAATATAACATCTACTGTTGCATCTGGGAACAATGTAATACTATTTACTCTAAATTTTTCTGCACTAAAATTATAAACATCGTGTGTCACTGTAACTGGATCACCTACGTTTAGTTTTAATGCTTCGTGACTTGCTTTGAAACTCATAATAGTTTGATGTCTACTTAAATCTAAATAATATGTTCCTATACGAGTTGCCAAATCATTTGCATCTGTTGTTGATCCTGTCATTGGTAAGTCAACAGTCTTTTCATTTACAATACCACCATCTTCTGCGAGGTATGTTGCATTTTCAATAATTATATTATCTGGTTGCCATTCTAAATCTGGATTAAAGAAGTTTACTTTCATTCTGTTAAATCTTGATTGTTTACTACCTAAACTAGTAGTAACTTTACCTATCATATTATCTTTGTTAAAATCAAATGCACTTGTGAAACTTTCTTCTTTTACTGGTTTCAATGCATATTCACCATTGGCATAAACAAGGTTCATATTAGCACACGTCAATAATTTTTGTGTGTTATTGAATAATGTATCTGCTGTATCTATAGCACCATTAAACGTAATATTTGTTTGTCTAACACCACCTATTGTAGCCGTTAACAATGTTTGTGCATAATCTCTTGCGTTTTTAAAACTTTCAATGTTTATATCACTTGTTGAAATCCCTTTTCCATAGGTCTGGTCCGTTAAGTAATCATATATGATGTTTGCTGGGTTAACACGTTCTGCATCTGTGTTTACATAACTTGTTGGGTGTGTGCTTGTGCTTGTTATTGATTTTACTTTTTTACCTTTTATATCACACGTAATAGTTGGGGCACCTGGGAATAAATCTCTATCATATTGCATAATAGCATATATGTAAGCAACACCTTTCATATTATGATTGGTTGTCCACTCTGCACTCTTTGTAAAGTTTGCACCTACTTTATAACTTGTTCCACTATCATTGTCAGCCGCACTTGTTTGATCGTGTGCACCTAACCACATTCTTAAAGATAGTTTACTACTATAGTCACCTGATACACTTCCGCTTTGTCCTTTAACACTTCCACTCCATACTTCTGTGTTGTTAAATTGAACTGCTGTTATATCATCAATACCGTTTGCGTTTGTGCCTGATGCACCTTGTGCTACTGCTAATACAACGTGTAAATATTCTGTTCCACTTGTTGCTCCACTACCATTAGTTGTGTTAACATAAGCACGTATACCACCCATACGTCTATCACCATACACTATTGGAATAGGGGCAACGTTTGAACCTTTGTTGACCATAAAGCCACTGTCAGTAACTCCACCGCCTCCACCTGCTTTAGGTCCTAATACTGCACTTGCCGCGGCTTGTAATACAAAACTAAATGCTGTGGCCGCAAATCCTGTTAATCCTAAAGATGCGGCGGCATATGGAGCAAATACTGCCACTGCAATCATTGCTAAACTTTTTACGGCCTTACCCATTTACTTTCTCCAATTTCTTTTTTCAGTTATCTTCTTAAATGCTTTAGGATGATAACCTTTTATTTCTTGTCCTTCTGGAACTGTCCAAAAAGCACCTTCAAAATAAACATAAACACTGGCATAATAACCTCTTTCGATTGTTGTTACATCACCGTTTTCCCATTGTGGGTTTTTTGCTTTTAGTTCTTTGTAATCTCTTAAATGTAGCCACATAGCTGGTGTTATTTTTAATTTTCTCATAAACTCTTTAGCACCTTCTTTGTGACTGTATGCGTCTTTTACTTTATCTAAATAATCTGTTGTTCCGTAAACATAATCGTGCATTTCTATAAAGAAAGTGTTACAATCGTTTACGTTCCATTTGAATGGCATACCTTCTCTTTTACTAATGAAAGCACCCATTTTAATTTGTTGTTGTAAATCCATTTTTACTCCTTAAGATTTTTGCCACTTAATATCTTGTATAAGTTTACTGGCATATTGAAAAGCTCTATCTCCTGTATAAAGACTTTGTTGTCTATTATCGTTTGTAATTACACCGTTTGTTCTTTCATAATCCTGCCAATGACTGGCACAAGTTGCCGCCACTGTTGTTGTATCTGCTGGATCATCTTCAATAACTGGTGCACTTATTCTTCCATCAAACATAAGCAAGTTACCAATGTTTGTTATGTCTTCATCAAAAAACACTCTGTATATTCTTACTGGTTGATCTACATAATTGTAATTTAAAAATTGTTGTATAAAGTTTAGTTTTACTTGATTTCCACTTCCATCATCTACTGTTCCATCAAATGCTGGAATACCTGCTAAACTTATTGTTATTTCGCTGGTTGTAAATAATCGTTCTTCTGATATTTGACTAAATCCTAAAAATTGTCCTACACTTGTAAATGTTTGATCAGTTAAAGTATTACCTGCACTATCTTTATCAGTTATTTTTACATCGTGCGGTGCATTTGTGATAAAGATCTTTTCCATACTGTTATCACTTTTCTTACGAAGCTCTATTGCTAGTGCTTCGAAGCATCTTAATGTTTTTTTACCTAGGGCGTCAAATATACTGCCACTGCTAAATCGTGTTGTCATTATTTAAACTCATCAAAATCGAATCTGAAACTAACTCTGTAGAATCCGTCTGTTCCTATATCATATTCATAACTGTCTTCGCCTAATGTTACTACTACGTGACTTGGATTTCTATACATCAATGTATCACCATCTTTAGCTTCTCTTGGACCGTATGCAACTCTTGCTTTAACTTCACCAAACTTGTTACTTGTTGGATTGTTGTTAAACACGAAGTATAAATTACCATTACCGTTTCTTGGGCCAATTAATACATCACCTCTTTTAAACACTTCAGTTTCACTTGCTTCTAATCCTTCAAACAATATTATTTTACTACCAGCACTTACTGGATCTTTAATTCTTATAGTATTAGGAACTGCTGAGTTTTGTGAATCTGTTCTATCATTGTAGAATAAATGAGTTGTTGATCCAGCATTGTTAGTATAGTTTCTTAAATCAAAATAGAAAGGTGTGCTTTGTCCTTGTGCCATTTGTGCTGTTACTTCATATTCTTTAAATTGTGTAGCTGTCATCGGTGGATAACTTACTTCCATTTGATATTTTACTACACCACTTGTTCTGCCTAATTTAATTCCACTTTGTGATACACTTGTTGATGTAGGTTGATTTACTGTAAACTTTATACCATTTGGAACTACAGTTTTTGGCCATAATTTGTGTGTGCTTGTAAAACCTGTATCAGCCCATTCATCATCTGTATCAAATACATCTGGTGCATATGCCGCTGGTGTTACATATTCATCTGCTTTTGCACTAATAGGAAATAACCCAACTTTTTCTATAATATGACTTGACGGTTTAGCTGGACTTCCAGTTAACACATCATCGCCTGTAATTCTTTTTGTGCTTGTTATTCCAAGTCCTGCTAATGTAAATAATCCTCTTTTAGGAAAACCATCTAAATCACTTGAGCCAGTTAAATAACCTGAACTGTTTACATTAGGTGTGCCTGTTGGTGTTGTAATATATGTTGGAGTGAAGTGACTACTTTGTCCTGGTCTCCAAAACTTTGTAAAGTCATATTGAGCACCTGCTGTTGCTACATTACTGCTATTTTGATAGAAATAACTTACTCTACCAGGGCTTCTAATATTATTACCTGCAAGTTGATATATTAACTTGTCGAAATTATGATTGTCATCATTGTTTGTTTTATTTCCACTATACAATGTTCCTGTTTCACTTGCTAATGGATGTGTTAATGGACTTACTGGTGTTAAACCTGTATCAGCAACAGCACCGTGCCATAGCATTCCACCTACATTTGTTCCACTTGCTGGAATTTTATTGCTAACTTTGCTTGTGCCTGTGCCATATGCTCCACTTGATTCATTTCTGTATGTCCAGAAGTCAATGATCTTAATATTACCTACGAATGTATTTGGGTGAGCTGGTAATGCTTTAGCTGTTAATGCATTACTATCTCTACTTGCAAATTCACCTGTAGGATCGTTTAATATTTCAATAATTCCTGTGCTTTTAGTATACTTGTATCCAAAAAATGCTGTGTCATCCATACTTGTTGGAATAGTCTTACTTACACCTACACCTTGTGTTATTTGAACTCTACAGAAGCCTCTGAATATATTTGTTTCATCTTCAACTCCTGAGTTAGGTGTCATATTTTGTGATTCTATTTCACCACGCAATGTTGCATAAGCACTATCACTTATATCTCTTGTAATAGCTACACCATCTGTAGCACTTGTATTACCAATTGAGAATGGAATGTTTGTTGCAAACTTATCTTTACCTTGTCCACTTGTAATTGTTGCGTGTGTTGTTCTGCCAACGTCTGTGTAAACTAGATAACTGTTTGATCCACTTATCTTTTCTAAATACAATGATGTTCCGCCTGAAGCGGCTATTGTTCCTGTTAAGTTATTAAATGTATCTGCTACTTGTAATACAGCACCTGTAGTCATTGTTTCTTGGAATCCATCAAAATGCAATACTGCATCTTGTGATCCACTTCCATCATCTAACATTGTAAAGAATATATCTGACTGTGCTACAAATCCTGGTTCACTTATTTGTTCTAATATTGTTCTACCTGAGTCTTCATATAATACTACATTGAAACCATCAATAACTTCTACATATGCTCTCTTTGTGTTGAATCCCTTGTCATCTCTTCCACTTGAATCAGGATCGAAACCAAAAAACTCAATCTCATCACCATTTGCAAAATCGTGTGCGTGTGTAAACTGCACTCTTATTCTTGGCATATTGTTGCTGTTTAGTTCATGATGTATACCGGCAATAGTTCTGCCATTTGGTTGAATATTAATTTCTAATTGTGGATACTTTGCCAACATATTGAAAGTTGGGTTAGCATCATCACTGTAACTGCTATGATAATGTTTGTAAGCCGCAAAACCTCTATTTAGATCGTCCCTTGTTCTGCTTAAATCACTGTAAGATAAATTATTTGTTTGTGCTGGTTTGTATACATATGTTAATACATCATTAACACGTTTACTTATTCCTGCACTATTGTCTGATTTCCAGTCATTGCTGTCTGTTGCGTATCCGTTGGCTCCGTTGTTGGGCCACTGCCATACATCATTTAAATCTGCCATTGTTTGACTCCTTAACTAGTTATACCAGCACGTCCTCTTTGATTGTGTGCTTGGCTAACCATTCCTATAATTTGTGGTTTATTCTTTAGTAAGAACTCCATACCTGTTTGTGTGTCTACTGCATTGATGTTAAAGTTGACTACTGTTTCACCACCTCTGCCTAATTCTTCATTGCTTATTACTTTTCCTGTAGTGTTAGGAATAAACATTTCTACACCTCTCTCTCCTACGAGATAAGGCTTGTTGCCTTGTGCAATACCACCGTTTGCTAATCCAAAGAAACTGCCAATACTGCTAAACATATTACCAAAACTAAATCCACCTCCAGCTGGTGTGCCTGTTCCGCTACCACCTATTAGGCCGCCGATTAGTCCACCTATTCCGCCTCCGCCTTTGGTTCCACCTATGCCACCAAGTATACCTTCTATTAATGGATCAGTTATACGTTTTTGAATAATCATTGCGGCGATGTCTTCAAGAACTTTATTTAAGAAGGATGAGAAGTCACTTAAACTTGCTTTACCTTGTGCTAGGTTACGTGCAAGACTTTGACTAAAACTTTTTCCATTTTCAGTTATACTTTCGTTAATTTGTTCTGCCATTGTTTTTACTTTTTCTGTTTGTTCTATAACAGCATCAGTTGTTTCACTTGCTTTTAATTTGATGTCGTCCATAGTTCCAACAGTTTCTAAATTAGCTTTGTTAGTATCTTCAATTGTTTTTAATTCTGCTCTGTTTGCTTCAATCTTTTTAATTATTTGATCTTTTAAATCATCATATACTGGTGATAATTTTTTACCTATAAATGTTTCTAATTCAGTATATTTTTCTGTAACAAAATCTATAGTTTGTTGTAATCTATCTGTTGCAAATATTTTTTCATAATCTATACCTAAGCCTTCTATCTTACCAAAATTGTCTTTAAATGCGGCACTTATACTAACAGCACTATCTCTACCTAAAGCTTCCATAGCACCATCGAAATCTAATCTTAATGCTCTGCCCATAGCTTCACCTATGTTGCTAAATTGTTCAACAATTTTATTACCAAATGCTTTACCTACTTCTATGGTTGCATTAAACGCATCCATGAATAATCTTGGAATCTGTCTTACTGTTTCGAATATTGTTGTATAGTATGCTACTGTTAAGTTCATTAAAAAGTTAATTGCTTTTTTTACAATAGAAGTAATACTTGCGAATGCAGTTGCAAACGGTTCTTGAAACTTTTCAACTTTTTCCATAACGAAGTTCTTTATGTTAGTAAATGTTTCACCCATAAAGTTTGCAAATCTCATTATGTTATTTTTAATAACACCAAATACTGCTTTGAATACTTCACCATATGTTGCTGTAGTGTCACCCAAGTTAACTGTTGTATCTTGCATGAATGTTAGTGCGGCTACAGCCCCTAATACGGCTAGTTTAATAAGCCTTACAGGTGCCGCTATTGCGAGGAAAGCTCTACCTACTGCCATAACAGCTTTTAATGCTGGACCTGAAAATGCTACAAGTAATACGTTTCTAACTACATCCAAGTTCTTTGCTAAAAAGCTCATTGCTATACTTGTTTTTTCAATAGCTACACTTAAACCACTACCTATTGCTTGTAGCAATGGTTTTTGTGCTGTTATAAAGTCTGTTACTTTGTTTATTGCTTCTGTTAATGCTGGTGTGAACTGTGATCCTATTTCATTTGCGGCTAAACGAACTGCAATACTAAAGTTACTTTGTGCTGTTGATAAGTTCTTTAATCTGTTAACTGTAGCATCACCAAATCTTTCTTCAATGCCTTCTTCAAGTGCTTTTAATACTAATGCACTATTACCTGCTTCTTGTGAAAATTTGTTTAGCTCTTGTCTTGTAACACCAAGTTTTTGTTTTAGGATATCGTATACCGGTAAACCTCTATCTGCAAGTTTATCAAATTCCATCAATTCAACTACACCAGATTGTGTTGTTCTTGTAAACACTTCTGTCATAGCATTTAACACACCAACTTGGTCTGTTGTAACAGCCGCGGCATCTGTAAATGTTTTGAATAGTTTATTTGTAGGTTGTATACCTGATGCCGCTAATCTAATATATGTATTTGATAAGTCTTCAACGCCAAACTGTGTCTTTGTAGACATTTTAGCTATTGCGGCAAATGCTTGTGTTCCTTTGTTTACATCACCTAATACTGAACCTAATGTTGTTTTTAAATCTTGAAATTCTGCTGATATTCCTACTATAGAACTTATTGCTCTTCCTGCTCCAAGTGATGCCAATGCGGCACCGATTGCGGCAATACCCATTTTGAGTTGACCCGCACTTTTGTTAGTCTTTTGTAAGTTTTTATTAACTCTATTTAAAGAGCCACCTGTCTGGTCGACTGCTTTAACTATAAGTTCATATGTAGATGTAGCCATCTATCGTCTCCTTGGTGCTTTCATTGCCTTCTTTTGTTCTTTGGCAAGAAAATCAAAATAACTAACCCAACCGTTTACTTCTGCAACACTCAATTGCATCACTTGTTCGACGCTCATCCCTAATTCTGTAGCTAGTCGATACAGAAACAAGATATTAGGGTGAGCTTTTAGTTTCCCACTACGTCGTCAATTGATTCTTTTGCTGAATTAAATTGTGTTACCACACTTAATACAACTTTAGGATCAACGTTACGCATAAGCTTCAACTGGTCGCCCATATCAAACAATAGATTACCGTCTTTATCACGTGCTCTATTGATCAATGTTACTACTAGTGCTTCAGTAGCCTTACCTTGTTGTGTTAGTTCAATTACTTTAGCTTCTTCTTGAAGCGTTGTGCTTGGTTTATACCAAATCTCAGCATCCCACTCTTCAACTTTGATAGGACCCATAAGTCCACCTGCTAATACTTCTTTAAAGTGTGATTCTGCTTTATCAATTAATCTTAATTTATTTGTCATCGTATTGTTCGCCTTTGTTTAGTTAGTTTGTCTAGAACAGGAATTATAATGCCTTTAGGTGCCTGATCTGATCCAGTGACTTTACCACCAAAACTACCACGACCTCTGTCAAGAATACCAATGTAGGGGACTTTGTTTTCTATCATTATCTTACTATCTCCTATTCTATATGAGCCCAGTTTTCTGTAACCGTCTCTTGCACGCCCAGTTCGTATTGGGGTTATGTTCCGTGCATCTGTATTTAGTTGATTAAAAAATTGGTCAACAGCACGTTCAAGTTTCTTTTTAATGTGATTAAAAATAACTACATTATTACTTGAACGCACCGTTAAACCTCAACTCTATTATGCCGCTGAGTATGATAGATCACCTGTTCCATCAAATGAGATAGAATATTCTACCGCACCATCAAAACTTGCTGATCTAGCTATACTTGTAACGATCGCGTCACCTGCGTAATATGCACTATTAGCGCCTGTTCCTGCTGGATACAATTCGAAGTCAATTCTGTCACCAGCTTTAACTGCTGGACTTGTTCCAACTACGTCTGTTCCAGAGTCACCACCTGCACCAGTCGCATCACTATCGTGACCAATGTTTGTGTCATTTTGATCCCAATAGCCATCTACTGTTCCAGTAAAGCCTCTAAATGATGATATTACAGATCTGCTTGTGTCTCCCATAGCCGTAGTGTCAATTGTTTCTGACGTTTCGTCTAATGAGAATGCAGTTACGTGTAGCATTGCTGTTTTAGTTCCACCGTTCGGTCCGATTTTTACAATCCCCGATACACCTTTTGTTTCACTCATGTTAATTCATCCTTCTTAAATAAATTATTAAGTCTGACTACTATCAAACTGTCTTAAACATTACCACGACTGTGGTAATATTTTGCCGTATATACTAATGCCGCTTGTCCATATGGTTTAGTTTGTGCTATTTCTCTAATAAGAACTTCACTTGTGAAACTATCCGAGGCGTTGCCACCTAGTGTAGCATCAAGTGCTAGTTTCTCTTCTATCTTCTCTATTAAAGAGTTTCTATCCGAGTCTCTGTTATTACTATGAACTATAACATTAATTAAAAAGTCTATTGTGCTTTCTTGCCTCGGTGAAGATCCAATACTGGAATTCTCTCTGGTTTCGTTTGCACTTTCCACTAATACGTGTGGAAAACTAGTTACTGCAAGTTGTGCAATATCTGTAGGCTCTCTTGTTACAGTCTTTACTTCTGAAATAGCGTCAATCTGTGTAACTATATGACTTGCTATGCTTTCTCTGATACTGGCCACTATCTGTATATCCTCTCTTGTCTTTGTTTGAATGTTTCAGATTCTGTGATATTACCATCACTGTCACCATCGTATTGAACTCCTTGGGCCATTTCCATGTCCATCTCTTCAACAAAACGATTTCTGTAATGTTCTATCATTTCTCTAAAAGTATCTCCGCCGACTGCGAAAGGACTTAACAGAGGAAGGATATGAGCATAAAGTGCCCTGTAGATAGTAGCACGTTGCCACTGAGCATCTACTAGTTTACTTGCGTCAAATGTTGCACCTATCTTACGACCTATACCATTAAAACCTTGGCTGTATGTTTTGTTAAACCAATTAACTTCGATGTAACGTTTTACATCAGCTTCTGCTTCTGTTAGTTGGGCCGTAAAGTCCGTGATACCGTGATTAACGATACTAGGCTGGACTGCCTGTAGTTGCGTGTTTGTTGCGTATGCCATATCCTATACCTCCTAATTATTATAGTGTTGCGTCAGATGTGATCTTACAAATCTTCGCGTTTGAAAGTCTTGCCGCCCCAAAGGCTGCGGTGCAAATTACCTCAGTGGCTCTAGCACTTTCGTCCCTTTGTGTAGCAATTCTTAAGTCACGTTTCATAACAAGACCGATAGCTGACGGATGGAATACTGCTGATACTGCATCACCTGAACCATCTACATCGATTGATGCTGATTCAAATATTTTAATACCTGCTACTGTTCCTAAGAAGTAATCTCTACCAGCTTGATTTTGAAGCTCTGGAGAACCACCAAATATAGTTGCCGCTGAAGAATCATCGGAATCTTGTCTGATTGTTCCACCTGAACTTAATAGTGCTTTCTTAAGGTTGAAAGCCGCTAATGGGTGTAGAACTGCTACAAGTCCGTTCATTGGAACTGAAGCATTTCTTAAAGTTGCACCTGCTTTTAGTAAGTGTTCAATTGTTAACTCACCACCTGCACCTGGTCCAACTTCTGTGATAGCACCTGAATTGAATAAGTCAACAATAACTTCATCCATTGATTGAGCTACACCTTCACCTAACACACGACCTACGTCTTGTGCTACTGATAGAGGTGATGACTCAGCATTGATGTCTAATACTGTTGTCATGTTTCCAAATTCTTGTGCCGCTACGTCTACTGACGACATACTGTTTAGTGCTGAATCGTCTGATAAATCACCAGTGATTGCACCTACTGCTGTTGCTTTAGGATAAACCGGAACTGACGCAGTCATACCTGGTGTTCCCACCATGTTGTATTGCGTTACAAGGTTTCTCATTAAAGCGTTTTCATTAAATGTAAATTGAGCCGCTTGAGTGATATTTTCAAACAAGTGACCATTTGCGTCTGCTAATGTTAAAGCCATTTTATTTTTCCTTTATTATGTCAAGGACCTCATACCCACTTGCATAAACTTTTCTTTATAAAGTTTTCTGTGTTCTGGGTTTTTCATGTCCAAGTCTTTTAACTTCACCTCTCTAGAGGTTGAAGGATTCTTATTACCTAAACTGCCTGTGCCTGCTGGCGCCGCTGTTTTAAAGTAATTGTTTTGCGTTAAGAACTCTTCTACTGCTTGATCCACAGTTAGTGGACTTGCTTTGTCTGTGTCATAACGCACATTACCGTCTTGATCTAATACTTCAACTTGTCCTGTTTCATTTAGTCTAACATTATTTTTCAATAACGCGGCCACGTGATCAGGGTTTACAGCTTTATGTCTTGATGCCGCACTTAACAATGCACCATCTACATGAACAGCTTGTAATTCAGATTGTAGTTTACCAATACGTGTATCAGCATCTACTTTCTGCTTTTGAAGTAGTTCTTCAAATTGGTTCTTTTTCATCATCTCTGCTTCTTTGGCCTGCTCTGCCGCTGATTTAAGTTGATGATATTCCTCAACGTTAATGTTTTCAAATTTACGTTCAACTTGTTTAAGTCTATTAGTAATAATTCTGTCCACATCATCTTGAGTGAATGTTTTGTCAGCTAGTGCTGACTCCTGGTTGACTTTAACCTGATCTGTAGTAGAGCCAGTCTCTACTGTGTCAGTTGTAACGATGTTTTCTTTGTTTAATTCGTCCATCTTAAACGTCTCCTTGCAAGGGACTTAAGAAGTGGGGGTTTCTTAACCTTCTTCTATGTCCGGGTTGTTTTCTTCGTTATTTCCGAAGAATTTTTTAATCTCTGGATGCAATTCCAGAATCTGTTGGTCACTGTAGCCTTGTTCTACCATTTCACGCATATGCGTTACCATGTCACCTGGTGTTTCCATAGGTGGGTGTGGCATATCTGTGTTTAATGGTATTTCAGACTTTGGTGTCATGCTATCAATAACTATCTGTAAGTCTTCTTCATTTTCAATTAGTAGTCTTGCAGTTTCAGCATTGATGTAATTTTGAAAGCTACTATTAGGAACAATACTTTTTGCCTTTTCATATAGAGCAACTTCTTGATGTTTATCTCTCATATCAAACTTCTTCTCATAATAGATATCAAATTCTTCATCAGGAACAATCTGTTCCCAATCAAACCACATTTTCCAAATAAGTTTTTCAGCACGTTCTAATACACTTGCTATATCTGAAAGCTTCACGTTAAGCATATCGCGTTCTAACTGAATCGAAATGCCGCTTTGTGGTCCTTTTTTAGCTTTGGTTGCCGCTAGGTGTGTTACACTTTCTATTACGCCTGTCTTTTGTTCTATAACAGCCAGTATACTATCAATGCTACTGCCTGTTGCTTGTAATAGATAAGGTTGCACATTTGTTGATTCATCTACTGTTATGATAGCACCAGATCCACCATTTATATCTGCACTTGCTTCTGCTACAATACTTGGGTGACTTGATAACCTAATGTTTTCATAAGCCTCAGATGTTAGGTTGTATATTTCTCTTTGAATATCACAAACATCACCAATATGACTTGTTCCAATACCTTTGTGAAAACTTCTATCTGTTTGCACGTGAATAAATGGAATATAACCTAGTGGGTTTTTAAATTCTTCATGTTCTAATATTTTACCATAATTGATAGTAACACTATCTGATCTCATTTCACTGCTACCTGGATAGTCAATTGTATTACCAACTGGTGTAAATTCTTTTTTACTTACTGTATATTTTTCTACTTTATCTGCGGTCCATATTCTTAATACGTCATAGTCGTTGTATTCTTCATCAACTACAACAAGACTGTCCAATACGTTCTGTCCGTTTACTAATTTTTTATATGTCCAATTTCTTACCTGTGTAGGATTGTAGATTTTAGCATAAGCTCTCATTTGAAGAGTTTCAGCTTCTGCCATATTTTCTGCTTGGTAATTCCCTTTATCTAAACCTACCCAGCATCCCCCGTATATTAGCACTTGATCATTTACTTCTCTCATAAATGCACTCATAGTTGTATGGTCCATATCAGCATTTTCAATAAAGTCCATAACAAATGGATTATCTACTAATGCACCTAACATTCTAGTAGGTGGGTTACGGAAAACAAAACTACGATAAGCATCAACTGTTAATCTAACGTGATTCTGTAGTGCTGTGTCTAATAATCTTTGGCTGTATGCATTTCCTGGTGCTTGTTCTTCTGCTATGTATTTTCTTAAGTATGCACCGTCTCGGTATTCTTCAGCGCCCATATAAGAACGCATATAATAATCCCATCTGTATAGGTATTCAGCATAGCCTGGGTGAACTGCACTGAGTTGTTCGGGTTTTAACATAAATGTTTTTCCTCTCTAATAGAGTTTGTTTTTACTGTGGGTCCCACATAAATCGCTAATTATTGAGCAAGATAATTATAATGTTATTTATCATCGATATATCTTACATTATCTTGAGGTTAATTGAGGCTGGTTTATACATTATTCAACAGATTGTTTGTATTCAGAGTAGGAAAACCACCAGCCTCATATATATTTATGCTTGACAGACCAGTGTTTTTTTGCTATAAATATATATGCTGAGTGAGTGACCTTTAATGCGAACGACATTATGTATTTCTCCAGTCTAAACACAATCTTATCTGATCATTTGTGCGTGTTGTATATCTTATCTACTAGCAATAATAGCATCGC
>VMHT01049645.1_pt1 | contig 19023 bp, 21 predicted proteins | sample 4693611 | NCBI WGS metagenome assembly VMHT01 (sample SAMN12280063, study PRJNA550983) | marine metagenome | isolation source: seawater sampled from same location over 5 years 0.02-0.2 micron viral filtrate | place: USA: collected off the coast of southern California halfway between the port... ...
ATAGCTATACTAACTCAACAAGATTGGGGGATAAGTGCTTTAGATTTAGAAAATATGTATGAAGGATTAGCTATAACTTGTTCATTTGAAAGCACAACAACAATATACGAATCACAATATAAATGTACGTTACGCCAAAACGAATTTAATTTTTCCCAAAACCCTACTCTTACATCAGGTAGTTCTTTAGATGGTACTTTATATGATTTTGCTACAGGTTCATATTTTACACCATATGTGACCACAATAGGAATGTATAATAATGCTAAAGAGTTAATCGCAGTGGCAAAATTATCACAACCACTCCCAATATCTCAAGTTACAGATACATCAATACTTGTTAACTTAGACTTATAAAATCATGAACTGGACATACGATAAAAATGAAATTGAGAATCTTTCTCACTTTCCTGAAAATACTTACGGGTTTATTTATAAAATAACTCATATCCCAACTAATAAATCTTACATTGGTAAAAAAGTATTATTTCATAATCGTAAAGTTAAATTAACTAAAAAAGATTTAACTTTATATGAAGGAGTAGTAGGTAGAAAACCTGCTTATAAAATTGCTACAAAAGAATCAGATTGGAAAAACTATTGGGGGTCAAATAAACCTTTACTAGAATTACTTAAATCAGAACCTAAAGAAAATTTCACTAAAAAAATTTTAAAATTTGCTCCAACTAAAAAACTTTTAACATATTATGAAACTCAAGTTTTATTTGTTTATAGAGTTTTAGAAGAACCTGAAATGTATTATAATGATAATATATTAGGTAAATTTTATAGAAAAGATTTTGAATAGTAAGGTAAATTTCATACCTTATAATTATGGTAAACGAATTATTAGTCAATCTAGTAAATAAAGTTCTTGGTAAAGGAAAACGAACTTCAAAAGGTAACCAAGCATATAATTGTCCTTTTTGTCATCATCATAAACCTAAATTAGAGATTAATTTCACTGAAAATAAAAAAGGAATTAATCTTTGGCAATGTTGGGTATGTAATAAAAAAGGTAAAACAATAAAAACCTTATTTAAACAATTAAAAACATCCTCTCAATATTTCCAAGAATTAAATAAATTAGTTAAGAATGTTTACAACGATAAAGAAGTTATAATTGAAGAAAAAATACTAGAATTACCTAAAGAATTTAAAAGGTTTAAGGGTAATAAAGATATTATTGCTAAACATGCTTATTCTTATTTAAAAAAAAGAAATATAACAGTACAAGATATTTATAAATATAATATAGGATATTGTGATTATGGACAATATTCAAATATGATTATCATACCTTCATATGATAATAATGGTAAATTAAATTATTTTACCGCAAGATCATTTGAGAAAAATCCTTATATAAAATATCGCAATCCTGATGCTTCACGCGATATTATACCATTTGAATTATTTATTAATTGGGATTTACCTATAATATTATGTGAAGGTCCATTTGATGCGATAGCTATAAAAAGAAATGTTATACCATTATTTGGTAAAAATATACAACCTAGTTTAATGAAAAAACTAGTTGAATCTAAAGTTGAAAAAGTATATATTGCTTTAGATAATGATGCAATAAGCCAAGCTTTAAAGTTCTGTGAACAACTTTTAAATGTTGGAAAAGAAGTTTATCTTGTTGAATTACAAGGGAAAGACCCAAGTGAGTTAGGTTTTGAAAATTTCACTAAATTAATACAAACAGTTACTCCATTAACACAATATTCATTAATGGAGAAAAAATTATTTACTATATGAATATAAAAAAATCATACAACCGTATCTTAAAAATATCAGAAGATTTTAAACAAATAACACTCCCTGATTCTAGATATTATCAAAGAAATGGGGAATATTATCCTTCAATAACATATGTTTTAAGTTGTTATCCTAAAGGTAAATTTTTTGAAGATTGGCTTAAAAGAGTAGGATATAATGCTGATCATATTGTTAAAAAAGCAGGTGAAGAAGGTACTCAAGTACATGAAATGATTGAGGATTATTTAAATGGAGAAGAATTAAATTTTTTAAATAATTCTCACCAACCTAAATATAATCCTAATATATGGCAAATGTTTTTAAAATTTGTTGAATGGTGGGAAGAATATAACCCTACACTTATAGAAACAGAAGTACACCTATTTTCAGATGAACTTAAAGTAGCAGGTACTTGTGATTTAGTTTGTGAGATAGATGATGAATTATGGATTATTGATTTTAAAACATCTAATAACTTACAAACAACTTATGATTTACAAACAGCGGTTTATGGTAAATGTTATGAAGAATGCTTTGATAAAAAAGTAAACAGATATGGGATTTTATGGCTAAAATCTTCTAAACGTAAACCTGCTAAAGGCAAAATGCAAGGTAAAGGATGGGAAGTATATGAATCTAAACGTACTCAAGAAGAAAATTTAGATATATTTAACACAGTTAAAAAATTATTTGATTTAGAAAACCCATCACATTCTCCATCATTTACTGAATTTAAAACGACTGTTAAAAGAAACTTATAATATGTATAAGTATGATACCCAAAAAGAAAAAATTTAATAAAGATTTAGGTAAAGATCCATTTGGTTTAAATATGTTTGCTTATGAATTAATGAAAGAAGAAGAAAGTTATGATACTTTTAATTACCCTAAACATATAAAATCATTAACTACATTTATGCTTGATAAAGGAATGGAATTAAGACCTTTACCAACTGTAAAATTTATAAATGATGATGTTGAAAATGCTAAAGATTTTTTTGGTAAAACAGCATATTATGACCCAAATAATCATAGAATAGTATTGTATACATTAAACAGGCATCCTAAAGATGTTATGCGTTCATTTGCTCATGAAATGATACATCATATGCAAAATCATGAAGGCAAATTAAAAACTATACATACTCAAAATACCAATGAAGAGGGTGATTTACCTGAAATTGAAAGAGAAGCATATGAAAAAGGTAATATGAGATTTAGAGAATGGACTGATACATTAACTGAAAGTATATTAAATGAGAAAATTATAGGGGATAAAATTAAATGTAATAATTGTAATTGGAGTTGGAAAATAAAAGAAGGAGGCAATGACTTATATATTTGCCATAAATGTAATTGTGATAACACACCTAAAACTTAAATATGCCTGACTTATTTAACTTATACAAACTAATTAAAGAAAATAAAATATCAGCATATACTATTTATTTAGATATGGATGGTGTAATAGCAGATTTTGATCAAAGATTTAAAGATATATCTGGAATGACTCCTAGTGAATATAAAGATAAACATGGGATGAAAAAGTTTTGGGATTTAATTGATAAAGAAAATAAAGTTAAATTTTGGGTAGGTATACCTTTAATGCCTGAAGCTGAAAAACTAATTAATTATGTTTCTCAATATGATTATGAAATATTAACTGCACCATCTGTTAGGAAACAATCCAAAATAGGTAAATTAATTTGGTTACGTAAAATTCACTCGGATTTATTCCCTAATAAACCTAAAATAAATTTTAAACCTGCTAAAGAAAAACACCAAATTAAATTAAATCTTACAAAATCTGATATACTTATAGACGACAAAGCAACCACAATTAACAATTGGAATAACTCAGGAGGAACAGGGATTTTATATACATCTACAAAAAATACAATCAAACAACTTAAACAAATAGGATTATAATGTCAGACTCAGTTTTAAAAAAACAATTTAAAAAACATGATGTAGAACGTCTTAGAAACCTTGTAAAAGGTAAAACAGGAGCTAAAACTACCTCAGGTATAGGTTACAATGGTGAAGAATCAGTCTCATATAAAGAAGGTGATATTTGGAAAGAAAATAATAAAACATGGACTATCCGAGATGGAATTAAAGAAAATATAACAAAATTAGATAAATTTAAAAATATTGCGGTTCCTATATTTTGCCCTAAATGTAAGGGAAATATGGATAAACAATTAGATTCACACTATTATAAAGCTTATGGTGAATGTTTAGATTGTAGAGCTACTACTGAAACAAAATTAAAAAATGAAGGTAAATGGGAAGAATATATTAAAACTACATTTAATAAAGAAATAGACATTAATATAGAAGAATATAAAAGTTTTATGAGTGATATGCTTTCTGAAAGTAATAATAACTACATCACAGAGGCGGGAGATATCCAAAAATGGGTTGGTGGAATAGATAAAAAACGTGCTAAAAAAGCAATGGATGAAGGAATTAATTACTTAAAGAATTTAAAAAAATGATATTTACAATTGAAATTATAGGAGCTATAATAGTAGCATTCATTACAGCAGTAGCAGGTCCTATAGCAGTTACTTGGGTTAAAACAAAACTTGAAAAAAAAAGTAAAAAAACCCCAATGAAAGAAGCTCTTGAAACTAGCACACTAGTAGAAGAACAAATGAAAGATTTAATGGAAGAACTTGATTGTGATCGAATATGGATATCACAATTCCATAACGGTGGCCATTTTTACCCAACAGGAAAATCAATCCAAAAATTTTCAGTATTCTATGAAAAACGAAAACCATCAGTCCCTGCTATTCAAACTACATTCCAAAACATTCCTGTATCTTTATTTACACAAGTATTATCTAAAATATATGAAGATGGAGAATTAGAAATATTAAACACAGAAATTGAAGAAAATACTTTCGGTATTTCTTCTTTAACTGCCCAATTTAAATCAAAATCCCTTTGTATGGTTGGACTTTATAGTTTACAAAATAATTTAATTGGTGTAATGGGTATAGATTTTATTAATGAAAGGAGTTTAATAACTGAAGATTGGATTATAATAAGACAAAAAGTAGGAGTTATAGGAACATTACTTTCTAAATATTTATCACCGTCTAATAAAAGATAATACATATTTATAATAAACAAAATAAAATGAAAGACAATTTTAATTTAAAAAAATTTTTAGTAGAAAATAAAACTATTGAAAAATTGAACCCATATTTCCAAAAAGAAACTTTAAATGAAAATAATCTTCGTAAAAAAATTCGGGAAATAATTATTAATGAATTAAACCCCAATGTAAAAGATGAAGAACATTCATATTTAGATTATGATGAAATAGAAGATAAAGGAGATGATATGAGCATTGCAGCTCGACTTGGATTAGAAGATACTAATGATTTTTTAGTAGATGAACCTTCAGAAAAAGCTCCTACAGACCAAGATGCTAATGAGTATACTCCTACAGACCAAGATGCTAATGAGTATTTTAAAAAGAAAGAAGAAGAGAGATATATAGACAAAGGTGAAACATCCACTAACTATCTTGATTATGATGAAGAATCTTTAGAAGAAGCTAAAGAAGATGAACCTAAAGAAGATGTTGAAACTGAAGAAACTGAAGAAGATGTTGAAACTGAAGAAACTGAAGAAGATGTTGATGTTGATTCTGAAGATGGGTTAGAAAATGTAGCTGCTGATATGGAAGGTGATGAAGGTGATCTTATGAATAATCTAATGGGTGCTTTAAAAATTGCTAAAGGGATGAATAATGAAAAACTAGCAACCCAAATTGGAAATACTTTAAAATTCTTTGTAAGCGAATATATCTCAGATAAAGAATAAAAACTTTAATAAATGGATAAATTCAATTTAAAAAGATATCTTTATAATAACCCACTTTATTCTACTTCTTTAAAAGAAAAAGATTTAATAGATAATTTAGTTCTTATTAAAGAGTTAAATTTAAATATTCATAATGAAAATTTAAATGAAGGTTTAAAAGACTTTGTTAGTAATCTTAAATCTAAATTAAAAGATTTAAAACCTACAGAACGTTTATTAGCTACTTTATTTGCTAAAATAAAAAAGGGTTTACCTAAAGAAATAGACATAAAAAAATTCCTTACTAATTTAAATAAATGGGCTAAAGAAAATAAAGAAAACATAACAGATGAAACTCTTAAAAATTTCCTCTCCACCCAAGACAGTAAAGAATTAAACGAAATTATCCTTTCAGATACTGCTAGTAAAGTGGGTAGTTGGTTTTTATTAACTCTTAAAACAACAGCTTTAGTTTTATCTCTTCTTACTCCTGCCACAGCACAATCTTCTATAGATGGAGCTGACCAAGACATCAAAAAAGTAGAAGTTTCAGCTGAAGATTCAGGTGATTCTTTAGAAGGTGGAAACTCTATCAATAGTGAAGATGTAGCTAAAGAATTAAAAGTCCAAGACAAAATCCAAACAACCATAAACTCAGATCCTGATTCAAATTCTGATTCTGCTAAAATCTCTTTTGATACAGGTGAATTTAAAGCTAATACTGACTCTTTTGGAAATGATATATTTAAGATGTTAGAAAATGATCTTAAAAATACTAACAATATTGGAGAAGATGGAGAAGGTTATAGCATTGATCTTAAACATTCTGGAAATATATCTAATACACCAGGAAGCCAAGATGATAATCCTGATGGTCCTGATAAAACAGGGTTAGGAGATAAAAGAAACCAAGTAGCTAAAGAAGGGGCTGAAAAAGGAGTTAAAGAATTTTTAAAAAAATATCCTAAAGCTAAAGTAAAAATTATTGATGGTGGAACAAATGTAAACAATCCTGGAGATGAAGTAGATTTTGATTCTACTGAAGCTAAAGATAAACAAACATCTACTGTAAAAATAACTAATAAAAAAACTTCTCAAGAAGACACAGATGAAGAAGATTCAAAACCTGTATCATCCCCTCAAGATTTAATTGCTTTTTATGCTGATAAACCTGTATATAATGGAAGTAGATATATGTCTATTTTATTTCATATTTTACCTAGAATAACAGATAGAGAATCTTTTGAATCTGTTATTAAAACTATCGGTATTAAAAAAGGAGAAGTAATTAGTGATAGTTTTATAAAAAGAAAATTAGCAGAATTAGAAAAAAAGAAATCAGAAAAAGGAGCTAATCAAGAAGAAATAGATAATGCTATTAAAACTTTATATTGGGCTAGATCTTCTAAAAAAGCTCCATCTACTCTTCTTAATCAACTTAAAAAATTAGCTGATACTGACCCTAAACTAAAAGACAAAATCGGAGATAGACAAAAATATATCCTCACCCAACCAGGAAAAGCTGGTCAAGCTGCTGTTTTAAAAGGAACTGGAGATGAAATGGGTGATAAACAAAATGTAGGGCCACAAATAGGTACAACTAAAAAAGGAGGAGATTTAATGGAAAATCTTTCATTTTCTTCTCTTTTATTGGAAGCACAAAGTGATTTTGATAATTTACCCTTTTATAAAGAAGATATAGCCCTTAAAAATTTAGGATTTCTTATCCCTTTTTATGCTGGAATATGGCCAGGAGAAGATGAAGACTATATTACTAGTGCTTTAGATGTTTTTGCAGATAATAATAAAGATAATTCTTATAAAGAAAGTTTTAGAGAATTTACTAAATTTCCTTCTTTAAATCGAATTATAAATAATAAATATAAGAAATTTGATAAAGATATTTCTAAAAAACAAGATAAAAAACAAGATAAAAAACAAGAACCTTCTAAAGATATTAAAAGAAAAACTATCCCTGTTTCTAAATTATATAATATAATAAAAACTACATCTGATGGTGAAATTACTGTTTATTGGGGAAGAAATAAAAAAGGTGAAGATTGGACAAATTTAAAAATTGTGAATAATAAAGACTTAAACCCTAAAAAAGATATAGCCCAATTTATAGGGCCTAATACTAAAATTGATAAAAAACCTGTAAATACATCTAATAAAGATTTTGATATTAAAGATACCCCAACACAAAAAGATGTAGTAAATATAGATAAAAAACTAGATTCTAAAAAAGGAGTTGATAGATCTTTTAAATTTATTAATAATAAAAAAGAATTAGAAGATTTATTACTTTTACTACTTGTTAAACTTAGTGATGAAAATGATGTAGACCCTAAAGCTATAAAAAGTTATCTACTCCCTATAATTCAAAGACTAGACACTAAAGGAACCTCCGAACCTACAACAACCTCAACTTCTGATACTAAAATAACATATGATTATGTAAAAGAAGAAGAAGAAGGTAATACAACTAAAGATGTTGAAAGAGTTGATAAAAATTTAAATAAATTTAAAGATTTAAATCCTTTAATGAATAAAATAAATACTAAAGAAGAAATCATACAATATATCTTAAGAGTAATCCTCCCAGAACTAAACCCCCAATTTCTTAAAAAACCAGAACAAATAAAACAAGCAGTTAGAAATACTTTAAAAAGTTATTCTAAAAAACAAAATTTAAATGAAGCTTTTTCTCCTGAAGAATCTAAAAAAATATATGATAATTTTTTAGCTATTTTGAGTGATAAAAAAAGGAGAAATAAATTAGTATCTAAACATGGTAAAAGAGCTGAAAATGTAGCTTATGGGGCTTCTGTAAATAATATAAAAAGAAAATCTAAAGAACAAAATAAAGAAAAGTCTATGGATAAGACAGAAAAACTTAAAGAAATGGTTAAAGACGCTTTAAAAAAACCTATATCTGAAAAATTTACTTCAAAACATGATGATAAATTTGATGATAAACGTAAGAATTTACCTGATGGTTTACAAAAAGCTATTTTAAAAAAACAAGATAAACTAGATGAAGACCTTGATATAGGCCACCAAGACGATGAACCCGGTATGCTAAAAGCAGATTTATATCGTATTGGAAAATATGCTATGGAGCTTTATAAAATGGTTGATAAATTTGATAAAATGGATAGTGAAGTAGATTTTCCACATTGGTGGCAATCAAAAATATCTAAATCAAAAGGTATGTTAGTTGCTGCTAAACATTATCTTGATTTTGAAATGAAAGAACCTCAAATTGATGCAATGGTAGACGTTGCAAGTGAGGAAGGAGTAATTGATGAAAATAGACATAAAAAACTAGTTGAAACTATATTTAATAAACTTAGATAATGACTAGAGAAGAACTACAAAATAAGTTAAAACTTTTAATCAAACAGGTATATTCTAATAAAAGAATTACACCTAAAGAAGCAATCCAATATGATGAATTAACTAAATTTCCTGAATTAAAAGCTATTATTGTAGATCTTTTAACTCCTGAGTATGACAATTTTGTAGCTTCAATTGATTGGGTTGCACCACGTCCTTCTACATTTAGAATTAATTTAAAAAACAACCAACTATTTTATTTAATATATGGTAAAAGAAGTTGGATCGCCCAAGTTGAAGGAAAAAAATATTACCTATTAAATCTCCCAGAAGAACAACATGCTGCTGAATCAATAGCTCGTATTTTAAGATATGGAACTAAACCAGAAGAAAATGAAAATGGAGAAAATACTGAAGAAGAACTCCCATCACCTCCTCCAACAGAAGAACCACCAACAGAAGAACCAGAAGCATAATGGAAGAATTTGATTTAAAAAAGTTTATAACAGAAGGTAAATTATATGAGGCAGTGATGGCTTGTCCTTCTACTACTCAAAATCTTGAATTGAATACAAAAAATAGAGATGTTTCAATTAAAGCAGATTATATTAAATATGGTCCTTTAAATGTAAACGAACCTGGAGATTATTGGGTTGATTTAGCTAAATATTGGGATACAACTGAAGAAGCAGCTAAAAAATCACTTTGTGGTAATTGTGTTGCTTTTGATATCTCACCTAGAATGAATGAATGTATGCCTGGCCCTGTATCAGATGATAGTGGTAGATTAGGATATTGTTGGATGCATAACTTTAAATGCCATTCAGCTAGAACTTGTAGAACATGGGCTAAAGGTGGGCCTATTATAAAAGATAGTATATCTTACGAATGGCAAGAACGTAAAGAAGAAGAATAATGGACGTTTTAGAAAAATTTTTATATAATATAGCGTATAAATTTCCTAAAGGATATCCTGATATGGATAATAAACAGGATATTCTATTAATAGAAAATGAATTAAAAAAAATAGGAATAAATTTACAAGAACTAAAACGTGAAGAACATTATAATGAACGAAAAAAAGAAAGAGGAGAAAATATTTTAGGTATTACAAATTTAAACCAAAAAATGTTGGGGGATAAATATACTGTTAAAGAAATTACCCCTATTATCATAGATAAAATTAAAGCTGAATTACAAAAAAGATTATCATATTTTGAAAAAATGAATAATTTTTCTGCTTCTTTTAAAGAAATTATTGGTTATAAAATTTTAAAACCTATATTAAAAATAAATAATAATGAATATGAATTATCTTTAAAAACTCAATATAGTAAAGGTAAAGATAAACAAGGAGAACCTATAATGAAAGATAATATAGGAACAACTTACATTCTTACTATTTCAAATGATGAATTACTTACTTTATTACTTTACCCAACAATGGATGATTCTAGTATAAAAGATAGTTTAGAATCCCATGAAAAAAGAAAAGAAAAATCCAAAGGAGTTAGATTATTAACTCTAGGAGATTTTGAATATATTATAGATTTAAATGAACCAGTTGAAAAACCTGATAAAAAAATTAATCTAGATGATTTAGATTATAAAATAAAAGCATCATATAGAAAAGGTTCTACTTTTACTCACAATAAATATGGTGTTGGGGAGGTAGTTAATGCTGCTTCTGCTGGTACAAGAGCAGGTGAACCTGATAGTAGAGGAATAGTAGATTGGGTTGAAGTAGATTTTAAAAAACCTTATCTTGCTAGTGGAGAATTAAAGAAAACTCGTATTATAAAAAATGTTTATACTACTTTATCTCCATTAATTTCTTAAATAAAATTTGGATCCTCAAAAAAATAGATGTATATTCATTTAAAATCTATTAGATTATGAAAACAAAAACAAAATCCCTATCATCAGAGATTACTGATAGGATAGTAACAGTAGATGGGCTTTTAGAAGCCCATAATGTATCTTTAGATAACTGGGATATAGAAAAACAAATAGTAAATACTTGGGAAGTAGGAACTAAAGGCCCTGATGGTAATATATTAACTACTCCTTTATTTCAAGTTAAAATTTGGTTAAATAGTAAAACTGAACCTATTATAAAAAATATTAGAGAAGAATTTATAGAAGATTTAAAAAAATTATCACCTAAAATAGAAAAAATCAATTATAAATCTAAAGTAGATAAAGATCCTTTATTATTAGAATTAAATATATTTGATTTACATTTAGGCAAAATTTCTTGGTCTGAAGAGACAAATCAAGAATATAACTTAGAAATAGCTAGTAATATTTTTAATCAATGTATTGAAGAATTTATTCAAGAAACATCAAATAAAAATATAGAAAAAATAATATTCCCCATCGGGAATGATTTCTTCAACTCAGATAAATCACATCCTTTTAATAGTACAACTAAAGGTACACCACAAGAAGAAGATGCCCGATGGCAAAAAACATTCCGTTTAGGTAGACAACTCCTTGTAAACACTATAAATAAACTAATCAACATAGCCCCAGTAGATGTAATTATGGTCCCTGGCAATCATGATTTTGAAAGGAATTTTTATTTAGGAGATTCACTAGAAGGTTGGTTTTACAACAATGAAAATGTAACTGTAGATAATTCCGCCAACCCAAGAAAGTATTACAAATACGGGGAAGTATTAATTGGTTACACGCATGGTAATGAGGAAAAAGTAATAGATTTACCATTAATAATGGCAAATGAACAACCTAAAGAATGGGCAATGTCTACTTTTAGAGAATTTCATTTAGGACATGAACACCGTAAAAAAGAAATTAAATTTAAATCCACAGAAGAATACCAAGGCGTAATCATTAGATACTTTAATTCCCTCTCAGCTACTGATTCTTGGCATCATAAAAGGGGATATGTAGGAGCAAAGCGTTCGGCTGAAGCTTTACTTTGGGATAAAACAAAAGGTTTGAAAAACAATTTATACTTTGTTGTATGAACCCAAAAGATTTAGTTACACCTGAATTAGTAAATCACTGCTCAAATTTAGGTGTAATTATAGTTTTAGGTTATACCAAAACAGGTAAACTTCCTATAGCTAAAAAATTATCCCAAGAATTAAATTACCCCCTAATAATTTCAGATAATTATCTACAATATGAAGACCCATTAGAAACTTTAACTAATATAATGCATAACAATGGGAGGGAAGTTGTTGTTGAAGGTACACTATGTTATAGACTATTAAGAAAAGAATTTACAAACGGTTTTATTCCTGGTGTTATTATTAAAACTATTTGTAATGATGAAACTATAAAACATTTTTATAGGCAAGATAGAGAAGAACATAAAATAAAAAGAGCGTTATCATTTAATAAAGGTTTAGGTAAAATATGGGATGAATATAGAAGTATGTTAAAAAATAATCTTCATAATATAACTCCACCTAGATATATAGAATTAAAAACTACATTACCTGAATTTTCTTATTTTTCTTAGTATTTATAAACATGATACGATTAACAAACTTAATAAAAGAAGTATTATCTACTAAACCAAAAGAAAAAGAAGGTTGTAATTGTGGATGTGGTGGTTGTGGTAAACCAACTTCTAAAGGTATAACCTTAAATGAAAATATAGCCCCTAAACAAATACTATCAGAAAATCTCCAATATCACGTACAAAATAAACTCCCATTAACTGAAAATACATTTCGTTATGGTTCTGAATCGTTTATTAATTTATGGGCAGAAGCTCGTTCTTTATATTTACGTGAAATTATTGATGTAAATGAAGATGATAAAGAAATTTTAAAAGAAACTGATTTAGGTAATTATGGAATATATGAAAATATTAAAGTACCTTTAGATATGCCTCTTTCAGTTAGAGCCAATGAAGTTCCTTTAATGAATATTTTGAGAAGAGCTGAAGAAAAAGGCCAAGAAGGATACCCATTTTATAGAGAATTAGCTGATGAATTGAGACAAGAATCTATAGATTTAAATCGAGTTAAAGAAGTTTTAAGAGATTATGGTGTATATTATGAATATGAAGATCTTTTAAATTTAAATGAAGCACGAGAATCCCTTAATGAATCTAAAAAGAAAAAGAAAAAAGATCCACCTATAGGAAAACCAAAACGTGGTGGTTCTAAAGCATATTATGTTTATGTTAGAGACCCTAAAACTAAAAAAGTAAAAAAAGTTTCATTTGGTTCTGGTGGATTAAAAGCAAAAATTAATAACCCTAAAGCTAGAAAAGCATTTGCAGCTAGACATAAATGTAAAACAAAAACTGATAAAACAAAAGCATCATATTGGTCTTGTAGACTACCTCGTTATGCTAAATTGCTAGGTTTAAAATCATCCTTTAGTGGATTTTGGTAGTGGATAGATTAAGAAAAATAATCAAAGAAGTTCTTACTGAAAAGAAGAAAAAACGAGACAGATGTTTACGCATTGCTGACCGTAAATTTGATAAACCTTCAGCTTATAAATCAGGTGCTGTAGTTAGATGTAGAAAAGGGTCTATTTGGAAAGGTGTAAAAGAAGATCAATTAAGAGAAGTAATAAAAAAAACTCTTTTAGAAGATGAAAGTTTACATAAATGGTTCAAACGCTCAGGCCCTAAAGGTAAAGGTAGTGGATGGGTAGATTGTAATACATGCAAAGATGGTTCATGTAAAGCTTGTGGTAGAAAAAAAGGTGAAAAACGCGCTAAATATCCTTCATGTCGTCCTACCCCTTCAAAATGTAAAGATAAAGGTAAAGGTAAAAAATGGGGCAAAACAAAATAACACCATATACTGATATAGAAATCACAGACTCATATATTATTCGTGAATTTAATGAAAATATAGATCCAATAGAGTTGTTATGGCATCGTGATGATGAAGATCGAACTTTAGAAATTCTTGGAGAAACAGATTGGAAGATACAACTTGATAATGAATTACCAACTTCATTAAATTCTCATATATTTATACCAAAACATAAATGGCATCGTGTCATAAAAGGAAATAATAATTTAAAAATAAAAATTTATAAAAGGTGATTTTAGATTGGAGAAAATTTATACTAAGGAACGATATAAAAAATTTACCCTTAGAGGAGCAAAGAAGAAGATTTTTAAAAGAACAATTATATAATGATAATCTTTTAAGTGAACAAAAACAAAAACAATATGAATTTTATATGTCCCAAATGCAACCTAAAGGAGGAGCTAGTGGATTTTTAGGGCAAGGTGTTGATGGACCAATTGCAGGAGCAACTGTAACATCAAACGTAGGCACTACAACAACAAATGCTGTAGGTGTTTTTAAATTTCCTAAAAAACCTAGTGGTCCTATTACTTTAACAGGCGGAACAGATGCTATTACAGGATTACCATTTGAAGGTGAACTTATAGGCTACTCAGAATATAAAACTATATCTCCTATTACTACATTTGCTCATTATTTAAAAGAAGCATCTACTGAAGACCCAAAAACACCTACTCTTACAATTGATGAGGCAGTAACAAAAACATTTGTTAGCTCATCTGATTATTTTGGTATTGATTTACCAATTGAAAATAAAGACGTCATTCTTCAAAAAGATTATGTTGGAGAATCTATTGCAAATAACAATAAAGTAGGAATATCTGCTCAAGCTATAACAACCCAAATAGAATCTATCACAGAAACTGTTGGTGTTGCCTTAGAGGGATCAGTTATTGCTATTAAATCAAGAGATAAAGGTGATGCAATACCACAATTCTCAGTACGTAATAGAAAACGAACAGTATATGCTGCTCTAGGAAGGCAAGTAATAGAACAAGGACAAATCACACCAGATACTATTACCCGAGATGTTGTTTTTTACAACCCACTAAATAAAAGAGTTGAAAAAGGAGGGATTGAGTTTGAAAATAACACTGCTTTGGGCACTCAACTTTCTGCAACAATAAACGAACTAACAGAACTATCTAAACAAGAACAATACACAAACAACTATCTTACAACTCGAATCCAAGCTGTTAACCGAGCACAGAAAACTACTATCAAAGAAGAAACAAGAGCAGCTGTTGAAAATAGAGGATCATTTTCAAATATAAACACAGTATCTACATCTCGCGAAGTTGAAGACGCTTTAAAACAAATTGAAAAAGACAAAGCAAACGAAACTACACCAGTACTAGACGGAACTCCAGTAACGATTGAAAGACCACAATTTTGGCAATTAAGAAAAAATAAATCTGGAAAAGAGGACTATGTACAATTAGAGTTTACCGCAGACAAAGCTTACTACTACTTTGGCACTGCAAAAGATTTACCAATTTTAATGCGTGCTACTCCTGGAAAAGAACCTGGAGTTGTTGATTATAGTGTAGCAGAATTCCCGTATGCTGTTGGTAGTGAAATAACGGGTATTTCGTTAGACTCACCTCTACAAATAAGAACAGAAACCACAGATGAGGAGACAGGCATTACAACAAACACTGTCAACACTTTCCGTCCATTTGTATCTAGCAAAGGTGAAGAATCTCCAAATATAGGTTTGAGATTATCGAGTGTTAGTGTTACTCAAGAAAAACCAAAACCCGTAACACATATAGCTGACTCTGGAACTTACACACCATCATTTGTAACTAATGAAGGTGGTGTGAGTGGTAAGATGACCGCAGAAATAATAGAAACCCCAGGAGGAAATGGACTAAGTATTACAGATTCATTAAGCCTAAATTACCAACTCCTACCTGCAAAAACACAAGGAGAGTTTCGCTTAGATCAAATTGGAAAAGATAAAGTAACAACACAATTAGCAACTGGAATAAAATTTGATAGCAACAACGTAGCAACATTCTCATACACAATAAAAGGACTTAAAGGAGACGCAATAGTAACATGGACAATATCATACGCAGCCTCAGGCGGCGGTGGTGGTGTAGCAGTTGACCATATTGTTAGCCCTTATGTTACAGGTGTAAAGTACACATTCACAATAACAGACTCAAAAGGGGCTAACACTACAGCTGATATGACTATAACATCTGATTTAAAAGCAGGAAATAAACTTACTTTAACACAAGCTAACATACCAAATAATTTGAATGTGTTAAATAACATACAACTACAAGCAGACCAATTAAAAATTGGCAACTTTAGTTTAACAGCTGGAAATGAAAATGATGCTTTTAAAATTGGAGAAACAAGTAATAGCTTTAATGAATCAAATATTTGGGAAAAATCAGTTGTTATGGGTAATCCTGGAGTTCAGTATACTATAACCATTTCATATATTACATTACGAAAATAAAATGGAAAAAACAAATGAAATAAAGTTTAGTTCTTATGGTGTTTGGGATCTTCTTAGAAAAGTTTACCAAGATAAAGAAGAACTTTTACCAAAACTTGGATTTAAAAAATATGAAGATTTTTTAGATTGGATGAAAACAGGTGATCAAGATACTCAAGATGAAATGGAATCTATAGTTACTAAACATGAAAAAGAAAAAATGGCCCCTATGACAGAAAATATATTAAAACAAACTATTAAAGAAGAAATTAAACGTATTTTAAGTGAAAATATGTTTAAAAATGGTGATACTGTTCTATATATGGGAGAAAAACACACTGTTATTTCTGATGATGGTTTTATTCTTACATTAAAACCTCATGATGAAGAGAAAAAGATCATTAGTCTTAATTACAATCAAGCAAAAGGAAAAGTTCTTAAACAAGATGATTTTAAAGAAGGATTAACTGATAGAAGAGGATTAGGAGCTGGAAAATCATCCTATGTTAGAGGTATTGTAAATATGTTATTTAATGATGAAAGAATGACAAATGCACCATTAGCTTTATCTAAAGCATTAAATCTTTTAGATGATAGAACCGCAATGGATCTTAATATGAAAGTACAAGAATTTATAGAAATGGGAGGACAAATAGACCCATCATCTAAATCAAATCAAGATGCTATCAAAGCAATGATTGGTATAGATAAAGAAAAAAATAGAAGCCCTAACTTAGATTAACATATAGACTGATTCATAGCCAGTCGAACTTAAATTAAAAAAAAACTTTTAGATCTGTGGCCTAATCTTTTGGATTAGGCTCTTTTTTTCATATATTCAAATTAAATAAAAGTTATGAATATATTTTATATTAATAAGAATCCAATTATAGCTGCAAAAGAATTAGCAGATGGACATATTAGAAAAATGCAAATTGAAAGTGCCCAAATGTGTAGTACAGCTCATTGGGCTACAGGAAGTGAAGCTCCATATAAAAAAGCACATTTAAATCATCCATCAACTAAATGGGCAAGAGAATCTATACAACATTATAGATGGTTAGTTAAACATGGTTTAGAAATATGTGATGAATTTAAAAAAAGATACGGTAAAAGACATAAAACAAAAGATGTACTTGAGTGGCTCCAAATTAATGAACCAAATATTCCCAATAGTGGTTTTACTGAACCACCACAATGTATGCCTGATGAATTTAAATTAAAAGACACAATAAAAGCATATAAAAATTTTTATATTAATGATAAAATAAAAATTAAAAAATTAAATTGGAAAAAATTAAATAATAAACCAGAATGGATAAAATAGTAATTGTAGGAGCAGGTGTAGCAGGTGTAAATGCTGCAACCAAATTAGTAGATAACGGATACCCTGGTGATAAAATTACCATAATTGATATGGGTAAATCACCTTATGAACGTAAACCTGAAGAAGTAATGACAGGTTTTTTAGGAGCAGGTGGTTGGAGTGATGGTAAATTAACTTATCACACCTCAATTGGAGGTCACTTATCAAAATATTGTGGTGAAGATAAAGCAATGGAGCTATTTGATCAAGTTATAGCTAACTTTAAACGATTCCACCCTAAACCAGAAGAAGTACAATGTTCTGATCCTCAAGCAGAACCCGATTTCATTAAACCTTATTTTGGTTTAAGATTATTCCCAGTATGGCACGTTGGTACAGATTATTTACATGAAATAGGTAAAAATTGGTATGATTATTTAGTTGATAAAGATGTTGAATTTATTTGGGAACATAAAGTTTATGATATTAATTTTGATAAACAAGAAGTATCATTAGCAAATCAAGATTTTGCAGGTGAAATTAAATATGATAAACTTATATTTGGTGTAGGTAAATCAGGTATTGATTTTGGTAAAAAATTAGCAGAACAATATAATTTAGCAACTGAACCAAAACCAGTTCAAATAGGTGTTCGATTTGAGGCACCACAAAAACATTTTCAAAAATTAATAGATATTAGTTATGATTTTAAATTATATAGAAAATTTGAAGATAAAGGTGTATCACTACGTTCATTTTGTACAAACAATAACGCCGCTTATGTTGCTGCGGAACACACTTATGGCGATGTAAGCTATAATGGACATGCTAAAAAAGATGAAGCATATCGAAATGATATGACTAATTTTGGTATATTAATGGAAATACAAGGTATAGATAAACCATTTGATTGGGCAAGAGAAGCAGTTAAAAAATTACAAATTGATGGTGTAGGTACATATTACTCACCAAGTAATAGAATACCATCTAAAACCTCAGAAGGTGATTCTGTTAAATGTGTTACAGTAAATAATACAGAACCTTTATTTGACGCATTAGGAGAAAATGGTAATTACATAGTTGATTTTATTAGGGATATGACAAAAGTATTCCCTACACTTGGAGATGATTGGGGTATTTATATGCCTGAAGTAAAATATTTGTCACCTGAACCATTAGTAGATTATCAAGATCTTAGTCTAAATGATTATCCTAACATACACTTTGTGGGTGATGCTTTAAGTGCAAGAGGAATTACAGTTTCAGGAGCACAAGGTACTTATGTTGCTGAATCTATACTAATAGATAAAGAACTAAAAGAAATGGAAAAAAATTCTTCTGATTTAGAAGATATAGAATTTTAAATAATATTCACCAAAAAAATAAAAGTTATGTCAGATATTTTAAACGATATTAATCGTATAGGAAAACAATTAATGGTTAAAGAACCTTTTTATGGAGTTTTTTTATCAACTTTAAATAAAATCATTAGAACAGATATAGACACAGCAGGTGTTAATATA
>VMHT01167117.1_pt1 | contig 19012 bp, 14 predicted proteins | sample 4693611 | NCBI WGS metagenome assembly VMHT01 (sample SAMN12280063, study PRJNA550983) | marine metagenome | isolation source: seawater sampled from same location over 5 years 0.02-0.2 micron viral filtrate | place: USA: collected off the coast of southern California halfway between the port... ...
AGTTTTGTTATATATACTTTCCAAGTATGTCATTATTTGCTAATTTTGGCTTGACTCCTCACACAAGTCAATAAGCCCTATTACCCCAACTAGGGCTTTTCTTACAAAAAAACATGGAAGATCAAGACGAAAAAGAAGGTAATCGTGTCGAAACGATTGTTAAAATTGCTGTTCTAGTATGGTCTGCAAGTATGCTGACTCTTTCTTACTACGAACCTGCGGATGGAAAGAAGATAGTGGACTTTGATCCAACTTTCATCGCTTCGATTTTTAGTGGAAGTTTAGCCAGTTTCGGTTTACAGGTAGGCAAAAAGAAAAATGGTAACGGTAATGGCAACGGTAAAGCACCTAAGATAGTAGATAATAAAGATAACAACGTAGGTATCCAATGAAGAAACTACTTCCACTGTTATTACTGGCATCTAGCCCTGTACTAGCAGACATTAAGCAAGAATTTGTTACATCTGCCCAGATAACTGTAGATATGCCTTATGTTGTAACAAACAAGGTAGGTACTACATATAGTCTTAGTGGTAACAACATAACACCATCTGTAACTGTAGGAGATAGCACAACATCAGGAAAAATTGGTGGGATCAATGTTGGTTCGTTGACTGCAGGCGTACCAGCGATGATACAAACTGACACCTCAGTTACAAGTGCAGGTTCTGCTTTTTCCAAGACGGAATCGGTAATTATGGGTGATGCGACTCCATCTACTGTTACTCCTTCTAGTGGTATTGCAGCTTTACCAGTATTAGGTGGACAGACAACTATAGGATCAGGTGGTACGGCTGGAGACCTTGCATTAACAAGTCTTAGTTCTGGAGTTCATACTTGTTCAGCAGGTGGATCGGGTACAAGTTGTATAGGATCTACTAAAATTACTATTACCATTGACTAAATTTTGGATACTATTTTTATTACTACTACCTGTCAAAACCCTTGCAGTACCTGTAGTTCCCCAATTCAGATCAGGAAGTTCTACTCAAAGTTCTACTTCTGAAAGTGTTATAAATGAGCAGATTACAAGTTATCAATACCGCACAGGCTATAGCTACAGTGCCAGTGGAAATAATATTAAAAGCAATACAGATTATATTAACCCAACAGCTACTACACTTAGTGAACAAACTATTGGAGGAGTAAATTTTAGTTGGACTTCACCAAACTTAGAAGCAATACCCAGATGGCAGATAGTAGCCGAAGGTCAACCGTTCAGCCTAGTAGAAACAATGATCACACCAGGTTTAGATACAGTAACCACCATAACAAGAACCATCAATACAACCACAACTACAGAAACTACACAAACCTTTGGGCAATAATTTTATTACTGTGTCCTGTTAAAACCCTTGCAAACACTACTGTTGCAAGTCCTCAAAGCCAAGCACAAGGGGTAGTTAATAATAATGCAACCATGATAACTCCATCTGCACATCCTCAGTTTCGCATGAGTCAAGGTATTGTTTGTAGTTCTCCAACATTAACAATTACTCCTTACTTAACTGATGCGTGGTCATTTAACAGACCTATTCAAACTGTTACCAGACAAAATATATATGACGAAGATACTGGTGAAGTAAAGTATGTACAAGAAACACCAAGGTTTGAGAAAGATAACTATAACCTAAATTACGGTATAAGTATGCAGATTAGTGTTCCGTTAGGTAAAGCCCCTGACCTATGTCACCAAGCTAGTCAAGTCAATATAGAAGCACAAAAGTTGTTAATACAGAAAACCAAGATGGAGATTAGTTTATTTAGATTAGAGCAATGTGCAAAGCAAGCAAAACTTGGTGTTTACTTTAGACCTGAATCTGCTAGTGCTATTACCTGTCAGGATGTTGTTGTTACTGTTCCTCCTGGTCAAGTTTTACCTCATCGTCATTCTTTGACTTCTGAGTAGTAATTTTCTTTATAAGTTGTTTTACTAAAGGTTTTACAGCATTAAGTATAAGTGGAGTAGAAGCAGCGACCAAAGCAATACCAGCAGCAGTAGTAGTAGCTTGGGGAGTAGGTATGTATTGGTCGATAAAGTTTGTGTCTTCATAGAGAGTTATGCACTCTTTGCCTTCTATCTTATGTCCTATAACTCGTTCTAATTTTTTATCGTTACGAAAATCTCCAATTCTTTGATCTTTAGGACTAGGACATTCTATAAAAAAATCATCTTCTTCTTTTGGTTGTTCTGGTATTTCAGTATCTGGCGTTGTAGTTTCTTCATCGCCTGTATCAGACCCTAGAAAGCCTCCAGTAATGGCATCATTAGCATTGTAGTCTAACGGTGTAAAGTTAATAAACGGTGCGTCACAGGTCGTATAGACTCCATTAGGATCTTCTAATAGTAGATTTCTATTGCCAGTATTCTTTATATCTCGATGTTGGTATGTACAACCAGGTACATTAATAATATTTGAGGTATCTATATGACTTTGTACAGGTAAAGGTTTTGGTATGTTTGGAATTTCTATATCAGGAATTTCTATATCAGGAATATCCATTACATAGGTAATATAGGACCACTAAATTTTGGTAACTGTTTTGGTATTTCATCTACCATTTTATCTTTTAAATCACCCATGATTTTATTTTTCAAATCTCTTTCAAACTCTGGTGACTTCATGTAACGAACTGCAAGAAAAGCTCCTGCACTCATTGAACTTACCATTAGAAATGAAATAATAGAAAGTACGTTAGCTATCTTGTTAAACATGATGTGTGGATTTTTAAAACTAGCAGTATTAACTACAATTATAGGTATAGCACCAGCTTATGTCATGTGTGGAGTAATTCATAGAAAACTAAGCAGCACCACGAGATCTGCATGATCTTGTTTTACACGCACCGCTGCAGTAGATACGTCTTTGTTCCATTGTATTGAAGGTAGTACCACAGACAGGACACTTTCTTACAAGTATCCCCTCTACTTTTTTACGTTTTTTTCCTCTGTTTGTTCTTTATTAATTCCTTGCAATAAAAGTTGATATGCTTGTACACCACCTTCAAGTCTAAGAATATATTGTTTTTGATTTATTATTTCCTGTTGCCATTCAAGAATTTGTTTTTCTATAATCTCTTTCATTACGATAATCCAATAATGCAACCTAAACCAGATATACCATTACTAGCACCTGTTGAACTATCACCAAAAGTACCTGTCATATTAACTTGCGTTCCATGAGTTCCAAAATAATAAGTATGATGATGCCTTTCATTTGTTCCATTATCTCCTTCTCCTATTTGCGTATAAGCAGGTTCTGACCCTCCTTTGTTGTAGTCAATAACATCAGATGAAATATTAGAAGCATTAGAAGCAGCAATTCTTAAAACTTTTGTTGCTGATGTTGTGTTATTTGGTGCAAGGTTCAACGCTGAAGTAACAGTTTGCCCACTTGTATTAGAAAAACCAAGACTTCCAATGTTCACATATTCAACATTATTAACACCATCAAGAATTATTGCTGAATACGAAAAGTTACCATGACTATTATTTTCACTATCTATAAATTGAATTGTATAATCATCTGTTGAAGCTGCAGCACCATCAGCTATTGCTGTCCAAATAGATGTTGCGTTATATTCTGTCGCTGCATAACTTCCTCGATAAGTAAGTGCTGTAGTTGCACTATTATATTTCAAGTTTAATGTGACTTCTAAGCTGCTTGAATCAAAATGATCACTCCAATGGTCTACATTTCCACTACCAAATCTATAAGTTGCGATAATAACAAATAATCTTTTTCCTGATGTAGTAACTACTGGTATATCATTCCATAATTCATTCGCATCACTATCAGAGTGCATATTTCTTGATACATTACCACCAGTGGGTGAACTGCCTTGGTCATAATAATGTTCAGCGGCTGTTAAAACTGAATTTCCGAGGTTAACAGTGACTGATGTAGCAGTGAAGGATGCAACATCTATACCTGTGAGGCTTTGTACTGCATTAGTATCATCAGAACCACTTGGATCGGTATAAGCTACCGTAACTGTTTGACCTGTTGTTATTGCGGCAGATAATGTTAGTTCAACAGTTAATCCAGACACAGCAACACCCGATACAGTTGCAGCAGAACTATTTACGACAACAGCAAAGGCAGATGTAGCAGCAGTTGTAGATGATAATGATTGGTTATAAGTCAGTATTACTTTTGTTCCATCTCCGCTTGTAGCAGCAGATTGGAATACTGGGGCTACGGCATTATTTGTTACTGAAGTGGCACTTAAAGAGATAGCATCAAGTCCATCAGAATCTTGTATAGCGTTAGCATCATCCGAACCACTTGGATCGGTATAAGCAACTGTTACTGTCTCACTAGGTTGTATCCCTGTTTGCATTGTTAATTCAACGGTTGCTCCAGAAGTTGCAACACTAGAAACAGTAGAAGACGAACCATCAACTACAACAGCAAAGGCAGATGCAGCAGCAGTTGTCGCAGATAGTGTCTTGCTATAGGTAAGTATGACCTTCGTTCCATCAGTATTTGTTGCCGCAGATTGAAAGGCTGGAAATATTAAATCACTACCAGCCATTGAATCACTTGTTCCATTCCAAGTTGTTGCGTTTTCTTTAACGAGGAATTGACTAACAGCACTCCAAGTGAGTGGGGCTGTTTTTACATAAACATTAGTAGCCGTTGACCATGTACTTGCACCTGTTTTTATATAAACAACATTAGGTGGATCACTAAAAGTAGTAGAATGTGGTAAAACAAATACTTGACCAAAAGGACCAATAAATTCTGTTTCTGTTCCTTTTGCAGCAACATTACAAAATACACCAAGAGGACCAACAACATCTAAAGTTTGTAAATCGGGTTTTGCTGGTAAAGCCATTTATTCTTCCTCTGCTTCTTCTGCTAATCTTGCTGCTTCTTCTGCTTCTTGTAGTTGCTTACTAATTATACGATCAGCAGCCCTTTGCTCTGCAACTTTTTGTACATCTGCATCTGTAGGTTCTGTATCGAAATTACTATAGAAAGAATTGCCACTCTCATCTTCGGCAATAATGATCCAATCCCCTGCTGGTCTGTGATCTTTTGTTTTAATTGTGTAAGTCATTAGGCTTGTGTTACTGAGAATGTGTCAACGTGTACTGTGTGACTTGTAGCATAAGATAGTAATAAAGCATGAAATGTTGCAACACCACTAACACTAGGAGTGAAAGTTAAAGTTACTTGTTCCCAGGCACCAGCAGTACCACCAGCAGTAACTTTTTGTTTAACATCAGTTGTTATACCTAGATGTAAATTAGGTCTTGCTAATAATGCCAAACCACATTCATCGTGTGTACCAGTACCTGAACTAGTAGCTGACCTTCTAATATAAACTGATGCTGTTACCTGTGCATTTGCGTATACTGCTACTTCTGCAAGTTTGAATTGGATAGGGTTGTATTTACGAGCCAGTAGATAATCTACTTGGTCAAACGGAGTATATTTCCAAGAATAACCACTACCAGATTGAGTTACTGACGAATCACTTACAACTAACCCGTTATGGTAATAAATCCTATGGTCATTAGCGGTATTGTCATAATTTATAAATGTAAAACTTGGTTTTCTATCTTGTGGTATGTTGTAGTCATAATCAGTATTGTAAAACAAAGTTACATTTGTAAAAGTACAATTAACATACGAAAAACATGTTTCCCAATACTTATCGTGTAATGTAGTATTTTTAAAAGTGCAATTATATAATCTTGCATTTTGTAGACTTTCAGCAGAAGTATTTTTGTAAAATATATTAATATCTGATCTACTTGCCGTTCCATTAAAAGTACAGCCTGAAAAATATGAAGGTTCATTATTACCACCAGTTTCATGATAATATTGACTGTTTGTAAATTGAGAATTTACCCATAAAGCACCATTAGCACCTTCGCTATCGCTTTGATCTACATCACATCCAAATACTTTGCAATTCTCGAATTTAATAGGTGTAGAAAGAACCCATTCCCGCATATACATAATATGACAATTAGACCAAAGTGTGGTTGGTGAACTACCATTAGTTTTCATTTCGTTTTTAAACATCCCACAAGCTAGACCTATATCAGACATTGACGTAGTTGAGTTAACAGAAATAGACCTATATATAAACGCAAATTGACTCAACCAAGACATCGCATTAGTATCTTGTGTACTCATATCAGTGGTATTCCAACCGCCACTAATCGTAACACTTTCAACATTGTCTATATCAATTAGGTTACAAGTAGTGTCTTCACTAGAGTTATAAAATGTGGGATCAGGTGTATATGGGTCTACCTTGTATGTAGTAACTGTGCCTGTAGTTTCATTGTGTCTAAGGTTATTACGTGTAGAAACACTAACGCCACCAGAATCTATCCCAGACATTACTGACCCGGGGCTTGATTGTGTAGCATTAAATTTTAAAATTACAATATTATCTACAATTCCATCAATACCATAATAATGAGATGAATTAATATTTCCTTTACTAATAACACTTCCTAAATGCAAAGAATCTGCTGATGATTTTGCTTTACACGCAATAATATTTTCTAACATAATTTCAGTGCTAGAGTGTTCAACTGCAATATCGGCATATAAAGCAACTGAATTTATATTGTTACCTAAATTTGCACCATTATCATATGTCCACCAAAACCAATCATCAGCGTCATCACCCGGAGGTGGTGTTATTGGTATTGTATTTACAGTAGTATCACCTTGATTGTCACTGCATAATCTTAAAGAAAAAATACCACTATCATTTTTTTGACCTGACCCTATATAGTCCCAAATATATCTTAAACTTATTTGTTGATAACCACTTAAATCTAAAGTGCTATCTAATGCACAATAAGCTACCTTACCTACAGAAGCAGTGCCTGGTTGAAATTGTCTTGATGCGTATCGCTGTGTTTTATAATAACTACTTCCTGAGCTGCCTTGTATATCGGTTGTACCTTGCACAGCAGTCCATGGTTTACTTGTTCCAGTACCGCTTGATGAACCGTTTTGCGCACTTAAACCATTACTGCAAAGAATATTTTTTATAGGACTACTTGCTAGCTTTACACAAAATTCACTTACTTTATAAAGTGATTCAGATTGATTGTGTTGTGGTTGACTTTCTGTGCCATCTAATGTGAAATTATCATTATCAACTTTAGTTACGACATAAAAACCATAAAAATTATTATTATTTACATTGTAGCTTGCTGTTCTTAATATAACATCACCAGTTATTAAGCCATGAGCAGTTTTAGAACAACTAACAGGGTTGCTGTCATTAGCTTTTGTAAAACTTACATTTGCAATTTCTTTATCTTCTTGTCTACTACTAGTACCAACATTTGCAGTCCATGTTCCATTACCTAAAGATGTAGGCGTAGATTTTATTATCCTTACTTCATCACCGTTTGCAACAGTAGTTAAAGTCTTTGTTCTATTAGCAAAAGATTGTCCATTATTGGAATCGTTGCCATTTGCTGGATCTATATAACGTATAGTCATTAGTATTTAACCCATAAATCGCCTACAGCACCATCACTACCCGTAGGTGCAGATGATGATGTGTAAATTTTCCTCATACCAGCAGTAGCAACAGCAGTTGAATTGGCAATGATAGTTCCTGTACCACTAATATTATTTGCTTGCATATCAAGATTACCACCTAATTGTGGTGTTGTGTCCTCAACAAGATTACTTATTCCACTGCCACCTCCACCTCCACCTGATATAGTAATCGTTTTTGTCGCACCTGTACCTGATGCTGTAACTCCAGCACCAACAAAGTTTAATGTAGTTCCTGTTGTAGATAATGCCGATCCTTCATCTTGTACAGTTACACCACCTCCACCACCACCAGTTTGATCTGCGACCCAAGCATAATCAGACCCGTTCCAGCTAAGTATTTGACCAGAAGAAGCACTGCTTACATTAATGTGACTATCAACGTTTGAATTTGTATAAGCTGTTGTCTGTGCTACCCAAGATGTACCACCCGATCCATTTGACTGTAAGACTTGACCATTAGATCCGTAGCCTGATGGAATAGTGAATGTAATATCTCCAGAAAAATCAGCATGGGCTGGTGCTTTTAATGATGCGTAATGAGCATTACTAGACTCACAATATAAACGTAATTCTGATTGAGAACCTGCATTTTTTATACCCAAAATGCCACTAGATATAAAGTTCGAGTTCATATCTAAATCACCGCCTAGTTGTGGTGTTGTGTCCTCGCTTAGATTCTGTAAGTAACCAGAAGGAACAGCAGTTAAATATGTATTTGTATCAACTGTATAACTACCAGCACCAGTACGCTTTAAGAAGCCATTGGATGTAAAATCACCATCCATTAACGCACCAGCACCAGCAACATTAGTTGCATCTGTCACATCTGCACTAGCTTCAATACCAGCTAGTTTACTTTTTTCAGTATCAGTAAAAGCATTTGTATTAGATTCTGCTTCATATGCATTTTTTATTTCTGCACCTGTTTGATCTTGTGTTGCACCAGATTCAATCCCATTTAATTTTGAATGGTCTGCATCTGTAAATACATTACTATCTGTTGCATTGCCAACAAGTGTTTTAATCTCAGCAGCAGTTTGATCTGCGGTAGCACTAGCTTCAATACCATCTAACTTACTGTGGTCTGCATCTGTAAATACATTACTATCTGTTGCATTGCCAACAAGTGTTCTTATTTCTGCTGCTGTTTGGTCTGCTGTTGCTCCACTTTCAATGCCATCTAATTTTGTTCCATCTGCTGCAACATCTCTGCCATCTACAGTTCCACTAACAGTAATATCTCCTGTTACTCCTATATCACCTGATGTTATTGCACCAGTAGCAGCTTCAGATCCTGACGCACCACTATAAACAGTAATACCTGTTGATGATGTTATTAACCTTCTATCTCCATGATGAAATAAAGAAACATAACTGTCATGAACTCCAGAAACATAAAGATTAGCATTTGTATCTCGTAACTCTAAATTTTCTGCTTGGATTATTAATGAACCAGCACCTGTTTCATTTATAACTGAATGATTACCAGATGCTTGATGATAAATTTCTAAATTTCCACCAAATATTGCTTTAGCATTGTCTGCAAATTCTAATGCATTATCTGATTTATCCCAGACTGCATTATAATTAGCACCTGTTAAAGTTAAATCTCCATCTATTGTTCCACCAGAACTAAGATCAGTTATACCATCAAGTTTTGTCTTTAACGCATCAGTAAAGTTGTTTTGTGTAAGGCCACCATCTCCTACGCTATAAGTAGTGTTTGTATCTGTAGGGGTTGCGAAACTTAAACCACCATTAGAGTCTGTCTTTAAGAAACCACCATTTACAATGCTAGATGGCAAAGTCAATGTATAGTTTTGTGCTGCACTATGAGGTGGTGATTTAATTTTTACGCCATGAGCGTCTGTTGAACACGCAAGTTCTAGTGTTCCATCAATACTATTAGTGCTATCACCTTTAATTTTGACTACACCAAATTCACCGTTTGGATTAAGAACAATATCACCGTTAGTTGTGCTTGTAGTTATTTCACTGCTTTGAACATCTAAGTTACCACCTAATTGAGGAGTGGTATCTTCTACTACGTTACCTAATCCACCGCCACCAGAAACTGCGGCCCATTCAAGACCAGTTGCAGTGCTGCTATTAGCTTTTAGAACATAACCATTAGTACCAGCAGCTAAAGCAGTAGGATCTCCTGATCCATCTCCAACAAGTAATTCACCTTTACCATCAAGGTCACTATTCATAACAGCACCTGCTGCATCTACATTGGTTGCATCAGTTACATCAGCACTAGCTTCTATACCATTTAACTTAGTGTGGTCAGCATCTGTAAATACATTAGAATCTGAAGCAGCCTCAACAGCAGCTCTTATTTCAGCATCTGTTTGGTCTGCCGTAGCATTTGTTTCAACACCGTCAAGTTTTGTTTTATCTGCTGAACTCATAGAACCAGCAGCACTTGTGGTAGCAGCAGAGATTCCTATAGCAGGTGTTGTACCACCACTAGAAGTAATAGGTGATGTACCACTAACTCCTGTTACTGTTCCTTGATTAGTTGTAAAACCTGCTCCGTTAGTTAATTGATTATTGTTTGTAGGTATTGTTGGTTTGTTTTGTATAAATGCATCACTGTTAGTATCAGTTTCATTAAAATCAGCTTGTACATTAACTTCTGCACCTGTTGCAATACCATTTAATTTAGTTTGTTCAGCATCTGTAAAAGCATTAGTATTACTATTATTTTCGTATGCAGTCTTTATTTCACTATCAGTTTGATCTGCTGTAGCACTAGCTTCAATAGCATTTAGTTTTGAATGATCAGCATCTGTAAAAGTATTTGAATCAGAAGCTGCTTCTACTGCTGTTGCTATCTGTGCAGCCGTTATAGCTCCTGTATTGCCATTAACAGATGATACAGCACCTGTAGGTGTCAAAAGTTCAGTAAAATCTGCCATCGTGCCAGCAGTTCCACTATTTTTTACATAAGATTTATTTTGATCTGATCTGACAACAATATCGCCTTCCTGAGTTGTAAGAGCTAACTGTGCAGATTCATTTGCTGCTGTCTGTACAGTAGTCAAAGCTATTTGATCTACATTAAAAGTAGTACCAGATAAACTTAAACCAGTTCCAGCCGTATATGTTGTATCACTACTATTAGCATCTACATATGATTTTACAGATTGTTGTGTGGGTACTTTTGTAGCACTATTAGAAGCCATATTGTCTTCATCAACAACAAAACCCATTGCAGCAGTACTGTTATCACTGTTCATCACAGCACCAGCAGCATCTACATTAGTTGTATCTGTGACATCAGCACTAGTTTCTATACCTGATAATTTGGTTTTTTCAGTATCTGTGAAAGCATTAGTATTAGACTCACCTTCATAAGCTGATTTAATTTCAGCACCTGTTTGATCTGCTGTGGCTGAAGCTTCGATACCATCTAACTTACTTTTGTCACTAGCAGACATAGAACCTGCTGCACTGGTTGTAGCTGCTGTAATACTTATAGCTGGTGTAGTACCACCAGAAGAAACTATAGGGCTTGTACCTGCAACAGAATTAATACCAGCACCTGCACCACTATCAACAATCTCTTGCATACTGAATAAGAGTTGATTTGAATTATTATCTAAATCAGCTTCTGTAAGAACACTACCATCAACAAAATCTACTTTTTTAGATCCTATAGCGGTATCTCTTTGAAACTTAACAGCAACACCGTTACCAGGTGCATTACCACTGGTAAATGTAATTTGATTTGCACTTGTAAATGTGTAGTGTGTGGTTATAGTTTTTAAGACACCACCGACAGTAACATCTACTTCTGCTTCTGATAGATAGGAAAATGAAATACTAAAAGGACCAACAGAACCGTTACCAGTATGATTTGTAAAAGATGCAGCAGTGTTAGTAGCCATGATTAATACTCAACAGATTCAGTTGCTTTTTTAAGCATATCTATAAACTTTATTCTACCTTGTTCTTTGGCTTTGCCATGTTTTAATAAAATGTCTTTGTTAAGTGATAAAAATTTATCTTTACCTTTAACCATAAAATCGCTATTTATTTCTCTAAAGCCACGTAGATTTCCTTTTGGTGGACCATTTAAAATAGCTTCTACAATTTCTGTATGAGTTCTCCACGGTTTTTTTACATCTTTAATAATTTCAAAGTTAGTTTTAAACCAAGGTGTTTTCATATATGCAAGCATTGTTTTTTCAAGAGTTTTACCACTATATCCTTTGTCATTTGGTAAGTTTCCGTTAATGTCAATCGTATTTGTTATATATCTAAGATCACTCATCTGCTGCGTATTTAGTTCTACAGGTTCTATTTGAACACCAGTTTGACCTTTTATAGATCCTCCAAAACTATTTATTGTATCTGTTGGTTCTGATACCCCTTTGCCTAGTTTTGCAAAAACTGAAAGAATAGGATTATTTTTACTTTCACTTACCTCAAACCAAGTTAATAAATCTATACCAGGTCTTTGTCTTTTTAGTATAGGTTTATTAGTAATATGTTCTCTCTGTGGAGGTAAGTTATTGTTATATCCAGGGATTGTTCTTGTTAATTGATTAAATATTTTATTTGTAACTGCTAATCCTTCATCTCCTTTATACACTTTTTTATCAAGTTCGAGTTTCCACCGTAAAGCTTCATCTGCTGTTACACCTGTCCAATTTAAAAGACCCATATCAAATAAATCACTTGGTAAACTTTTTCCTTTTGTAAATAAACTACTAGCAACAACATTTGATGAAACACTGCGAGCAAGCCAGTTTTCGGCACGTTGTGGTTCGTAAATTAATTTTGCAAAATCATTTATTCCTTGTAAGAACAAACGATCAGTTATATTTCTTGCTCCTGATACAACAGCGTGTGTTAAAGCATCATCTATTTCTCCATCTCCAACTAATTTACTTACTTCATAACCATCTGTATAAGCCATAAGAAGACCAGAAATAGGATCTAATCTTGTATATGAATAGTATTTAATTTTAGGATTGCCATCATCTCCTATAATCCTTTCACCGTTTTTATCTTTTTGTACAAAACCAATACTGTAAGGTCGCCAACCTGTATCCCATTTATTTTGGAAAGCTTCATTAAAAGAACTACCTTTTTCTCTACTTCCTCTTGAAGGACCGCCACCTGTTAAATGAACATCACTATTAGGATCTGCAAACCTTTCCATTTGACTCCAGATAAAAGCACCTGTAAGCATAGACAACGTAACTCTTCCTCTTAGTTGTTTTTGTAGTAAAGGAGAACCGTTGACGTAATCGTTATAGAAACTTGATAGGTATGGTGTTTGACCAACTATAGGCAACCTTTGCATTTGCCTACCCAAAAGGTTTTTTAAGATTCTTACAAAAGGAATAAACCTTCTTACGATAGGACTTTTTGCAGATCCTTCTGCCAACCATTTTGTTAATATATTTAGCTCTCCACCACTTTCAAGATCTTCAGAAAAAGTACTTCTTTTACCAAAATCTTTCACCATATTATATAATTCTACAGCTTCTTTCTTTTGTTCTGGCCCTAATTTATTTATTTTTTTTGTGATTTTAGTAGCAAAAGTCTCTATAACAAGTTCTGCTTGTTGATTAATATAATTTTGTAATTCTTTTCCTTTAAGTCCTTTGCGTATGCCTTGTAAAGTTGCACCGCTATAAGCTGAAGCATTAATATTTAAACCTTGCATAAAGGCATCTTCACTTGTTAAAGCTTTATAAGGAAGTCTGATAACGTGCTTACCAAATGCGTTAACAGTATTTGCTATAGGTCCATCACCATCCATAGAAAAGGCAATTCTATCTTTAAAATCATCTAGCTTTGATGCACCTGTAAAATAATTACTTTCTAATTTAAAAGATTCTATAGCACCTTTTAAAGCAAAATTAAATCCTGTATGTAAATTAGTAATATGTTTTATTCCTATTTCTATTTCTCTTGGATTAACTAGATTCTTAGGATCTAAAAACAGTTCAGAACTGGCAACAATAGTTTCTGCTGCTGAAGAAATTGTATTAACAAGATGTGTATCAGGACCATATAAGATAGCACTTAACCAAACTTCATTTATAACTCTTAAAGGTTTGCTAATTACATCTCCATTTGCAATGTTTGCTAATACTCCATACTTGATTAGCTTATTCATTTTGGTATAGTTACCATTTACTCTTTTAACAGTATTAACAAGCTTGTTAAGTGTTTTAGGATCTCCTGTTTCGTTGTATATTTTTAAAGCATTATTAATTGCATCAGAAATTTCTCCTAAGTCTTTATTTGCTACGTTAGTTGATATTGAGATACCACCACTTTGTAATTTTAAAAAGTCTTTCTTTTGCGTTTCAGTTAATTTATTCCATTTTGCAGCATCCATATCTGCAAGACCTTCTGTTGGTACTTGCATAATGGCAAGACCTGATCCTTGATCTGATCTTAAAGGTATTGCATCTGCTAAAAACTCATCTAATTTTCCTATCTCATCAATCAAGTTACCAGCTAAAACAGTTACTTCTTTTGGATCATTTTTAACATTTAGTGCATTTATAAGTTTTTGGTTAACACCTAAGATCCCATTATTTATGCTGGTAATTTCTAAAGCTATAGCTAGTTGAAATTCATCTGAAGGGTTTATTTTTCTATCTTTTGCTACTTTGTTTACAATATCTTTAAAATTAGGATTATTTTTAAGTTCTATTGCAGCATCTAATGTTTCAGTTCTACTTTTAATAGTTGTATCTATATCACCCTTGTTAATTAAGTTCTGTACTCTTGCATCGGTAAAAGCAGGGTCGCCTACCTGTTCTGGATTTATTTGTGGCTTTTCTTTCTTAGCATTGATATTAAGGTTATCTCGATCAAAAGCATCATCAACTCTTGCTACTTTTTCATTTAATTTCTTTTCTTCTTTCTTTTTAATTTCTTGTAAATCCTTAATCATTTTATTTACTTTCTTCTTGTCAGCGTTTGGCAAGTCTGCATCTATTTGTGCTGCTGATTTACCTGCATATTTTGAAGCAAACTTAGAAAATAAATCTAACGATCCTTTAAAACCTCCACCAAAGACTGTACCGGCAGATAAAGCTGTTATTGTTTCTGCTGCATTAGGAAGTCTGTTTTCTTCAATTAAAGTTCTGATTGTTGTTTCTGCTGTTGTTGTAGCACCACCTTGTATTGCAGCATTTCTAATACCTGTCAATCCTGAAGCATTTGAACTAAAAGGAATTGCACCAGTAATTAAAGCAGCAATCTTTTCTCCTTCACTGGTTTTACCTTCTTCACCAATACCAGCAGCTTGTCCTTTTCTTATCTGTTGTGCTTCTTCATTTAATAGATAATTTCCTATACCATTAGTAATTGCATATAAAACAACACCAGGTACACCTGCTTTTAGCATAGGAGCAGTAGCTATACCAAGACCTACACCGCCACTGACTTCATAACCAAAACTCTGTAACTGATTAGTAAAAGGAGATAGTTTATTTTTCTCAGGTATTGTTATGTTGTCTTTATTTTGGTTATAAAAAACATTTAAATTATTTTGAAATTCTTCACTTTCTACAACTTCTCTAGGGATTCTACTTTCAATAGCATCATCAAAAGAATAACCTGTTAATTCTTTAAAGACGTTATCTAACTTTATTCTTGTTCTAGGTTTTTTTTGTGTCTTTATAAATTGATAAACACCAAGATATTTTAAAGTTTTATCAGTTACTTCTGGTCCTTTTCTTTTAAATATATTTTGATTAGCTACAAACAGTTCTGAATCATTTAAATCTGCATCAACCCAAGACGAATCACTTACTAACCCTTGACGATTTTTTAAAGTAGAAATAATATTTGTTCTTTCTTCTTCTGGCAGTTCAAAAAATTTAGATATGTTAGTTTTTAAATCTCCAGACACATCTGTATATAATCCACTGTTTTGGTTTGCTGGATCTAATGTCTCATTAACAGTAGTATCTATTTGTTCAGAATTATTATTATTTATATATTCAAATATTGATGATTGAAATTGTGGAAATCTATCTACTAAAGAATCATTTAAAGCTAAAAACTCTTCAGCATTAGAAAAACCTTTATTAAAATCAGTAAATCGTTTTGGTACATTAAAGCCTAAATTCGTATCATCATCATCAGAATCATTACCAATTTCATAGAGATCTATGAGTTCATTGTTCTCATATAGGTTAGCTAATTTAGGTGTAGTCATTGTTAGTTAGGTTTAGGAGCGTATGTACCTGTTTGTTGTAAGAAATCTATTGCCATTTTATATTTAGAACCTCCTTTTAGAAGATTTGGCAATGCTTTGTTAACAGTAGTGCCGTTTGAATCTGTCCAATCAGCACCAAATTTACCCTCTTTATTTTTTTTAGTCAGATTAATTACATCACCTGTAAATATAGCTGCATATATCTCTTTAGGGCCATGTCCAGGTCTTACACCTCTATCTTTTAAGAAACTGGTTACAGCTACCATTTGTTCTTCAAAAGTCATGTTAGGTTTTATTTTGTATTTAGCAATTTCATAAGGACCAAATTGTATAAGACCAGTATATTTTTTACCTGAAGCTTTATCAACACTTACTACAGAGGGTCTAAAGGATGATTCTTGTGCAATAACTGCTGCAAGATCTACTGGACTTATGCCTAATTCTTTAGCTGATTTAACAATAGATTGAACTCTAGTATCATCACTAAAATTAATTTCTAGTTCTTCTGTATTATTTTCTAGTTCTTGTATATCATTTTGTGGCATATTTAATTGCTGTCCAATATTAATTATATCTGCATTGGTAATGTTGTTAGCTTTCATAATATCTTCAACTGTTGTACCAAAGCTTTTAGCAATAGACGTTAAAGTATCACCTGCTTGAATAAGATAAGAACTAGCTTCTTCTGCATCTAAAGCTTTTTCTCTGTCAATATCTTCTTGTGTTATTTCACTTGCAACAGAGGGTTCTGGTCTGTTTCGGTTTAAAGGATCACCTGTAAAACCAGAACTTTCTCCACCAGTGTCAATTATTTCATCAGAAACGTAAACCTTACCACTCTCTTTATTTTTTAAAGCTTGTTGTCCATCTATTGTTATTTGTTCATAGGCATCATTTTGACCTAAACCTTTAAATACCTCACTAGGTAAAGTTATAAGACCATCAGGATCATTACTTTCACCTTGCCATATTTCAATCTTTTTAATTGCTTCATCCTCTTGTTTTACTAAATAATCATTAATTTCATTTGCAGTTCTTTTATCAAATACACCGTCACCATCTTCATCTGTAAACTTTAACCATGTATTCCATTCTCTATCTAATTCTCTTTCTAAATTTAGCATAAAACCTGTGGGATCTTTTTGACCTTCTAAAACTTCCCATACTTGTTGTAAAGAATCGTAAGAAGGGTTTATTTGTTTTCTTAGTCTTTGTTTTATTGTATTTAGCTGTGTTTGGCTTCCTTCTGTTTGACCTTTTCTACTTGACTCTATCTGACTAACAATTTTAGTTTTTATCTTATCTTCTTCGTCTGTAAGTGGTCCTAAAGAATTTAATAGTTTTCCTAATTGCTTAGTTGCTTCTACAGGTCTTCCTATATATGTACCTTCAGTAAGTGTAAAAGAAAAATCTTTTAACTTTGATATTCTTTGTGGTTGAAAAATATCAATCTTTTCATCAATCCAATCTACACTTACACCATATTTAGATCCAAATGCTCTAATTCTTTCTATGGTGGAGTATGGTAAATCACCTTCTTTAATACCTAGTTCATTTACAAGTTGTAGTATTCCAGTTTCTGCTTCTTCTTGTTTATTTTTATTATCAATTTCATCAATCGCATCTTTATCTTTTATATGTTTAATTGTTTGTTTGTGCATTTCTGATAAAAACTTAGGATGTGTTTCAAATATGCTTGCTCCATTAGGACCATATTTAATACCTCTCATCATTTTTAAAACATTATTAGATCCATCTATACCATCAAGTGTATAAGCTTCATCTCTTAAACTAAGTGAATAATTTAATAAGGAATCAAAAAATTTAGTTTCATTATCTTGAGTAATACCTAATAAAACTTTGCTATCAATAAAACTATTAATTTTAGTTATTGCATTATCTTGATTGCCCTCACGATAATCTCCATAAGCACTTGTAATAACTGCAAAAGATTGCTTTTTTAATTTATTAAAATTATAAGTATTATGATTTTTAATATGTTCTGTAACTATCTTTTGTGTAGTTTCACTTTGTTTAGGATAAAAATGATCAAGTACATAATCTTCTTTCAAACCGCTAGTTAGATTATCAGCTATTGTGCTTGTTTCTAATAAAAATTCTTGAAACTCTGGTGAATCAACAGAAAAATTAGTTATCGGTACTTGTATTTCTCTATTATCTTCTGTTGTTACTGTATATCTTTTGTTGTTATATAAACCTTGAATTTGATTAGAAAAATCATCTGATACTAATTGACTTTTAACTTTATCATATTCATCATTTGCAAAAATACTTCCACCTATTAATTGATTAGCTGCTGCATTACCAGCAGTATTACGAATATCTTTAGTGATATTTTTAAACCCTAGTTTTGCTTCTTCGAAAGCTATTCTTTGACCTTTTCTTCTTTCCTCTTTAACAGCACCCTCTAATTTAGTTTCAATAAACTTTTGAAGATTAGGATTTACAGCAGCTAGGGTTTCAGCTAAAGACTCAATATCAGTTTTAGGCTGTACTCTTGGAGGAGCTACAAAAGTATCTACAGGTCTTGCAGAGGAATTAAAAGCTGTGCTTTGAAAACTAGATGTCATTAGCTTGGAAGAAGTTGACCGTAAGTTGATAAGCCTTGAGTAGCTACATTAAGTAGTACCGACCCTAGAGAAGGGATTTGGTTATAGGCTTGATTAATATTACTTGTTAGTTGATTACGTCTATCATCTCTCTGTGCTGTCAATCCATCTACATTCCTACCATACTGTCTGCTTGCTGATTCAAGTGCTTGGTTTATAGATTCTCTAAAGTTTGCTGTCTGTCGTTCTTGATCTGCTAATAACAAATCAACAGTAAGACCTGCTCTACCTGATGCTTTTATAGATCCTTTTGCCTGTAATCCTCTTATAGTTGCTGCTTGTTTTTCTTGTGCTTGTGATGCCCTAGTTTCTTTTAACTGTGCTGCTAACCCTTCTTGTTGTGCAGCAAAAGCTTGTTCTGCTGATCTGTTAGCTATTAAAGAAGATTGATATGTCTGGTTTGCAGCAGACTGTGCAGCAGATCTCTGTGCAAGACCACTAACTAAGTTAAGACCAAGAGATGCTGCAAACAACCCTGAAGCTGCACTACCTAATCCTCCTATAGCTGGAAATGCTGCAACACACATCTATGCGATCCTCAGAAATTCGTAGAATGGTTTACCCTGCATACCGTAATGTTCGTGATATTGAATAAAAGTAAACCCAAGAGCTTTCAACCACTTGAT
>VMHT01220133.1_pt1 | contig 19003 bp, 32 predicted proteins | sample 4693611 | NCBI WGS metagenome assembly VMHT01 (sample SAMN12280063, study PRJNA550983) | marine metagenome | isolation source: seawater sampled from same location over 5 years 0.02-0.2 micron viral filtrate | place: USA: collected off the coast of southern California halfway between the port... ...
AAGTAGTAGAATTGAAAACGGCGCCATTGTATAAGACGCCGTATATTACTTGTAGTGATAGTTATGCATATCTAATATGCGTTATTTGGCATGTAAACCTAAGAATATAAATCACAAATGATTGCTGCAATAGCCATGCCTAGAGCTATTAGCGTTATAACGTCATCAGTACCTTTAATCACAGCGAGTTGTACCCCAGGAATCTGTACGACATACAGTGCCATCGCTATATCGTGTGTTACCCCAGGCATCCGTCTTAGACGTTGTGCCGTCGTTAAACCTAGTTGTTCCCCAGCTATCAGTTTTCCAGCTAGAACCGTCAGATCCTCTTGTAGTGCCCCAGGAATCAGTTTTGTAAGTTGTTCCTGTACGTGAGTCCCTGGTATTACCCCAGCTATCGGTTTTTAGGGTTCCTGATGCACCGTTACAAGTGTAGTTAGTGTTACCCCAGGAATCAGTCTTATAGCTACATGCTGCGTCAGCATAGTTAGCCGCTACAATAAACGGCAATAAAATTAATAGTCTTCTCATTTCTTTTCACCTCGTTTTTTAGATTGGTCTACCCGGCGATCAGAGCCAGGCTTAGTTTTGTCTTTGCGAAATATAGCGTCAAAGTTATTACTAAACGTGCGGGAGTCTACGCTCATAGGTCTGGCCGAGTCGCCCTTACCGCCGTGATGTGCTGCCATTACATATCCTCATAGTGATGAATTAGTGCCGCGTTGTGACTACAGGTGCGGCAAGCCTGCTTCAAGGGCAAGAGGGAGCCTAGTCGAAAATAATTATACATTTTCTTTTGAAGTTATTGCAATGCACTCGTCGTCCATAAAGTGATAACCGCATCCCTTCATAAAGTGCTCAAATTCCTCTACAAGCTCATTCCTGGTCAGGTGCGGCTTAAGTATGCAAACTCTAAGAGTTGTGGGCACCTCGTCGTCAGAGTCGCCGTTATAATGAAATTCAAATGTTGGACGCATTTCTAGCCTCCCTTATCTTAGCTATACGTCTTGCCCTTTGACGGATCTTCCACTTTTCCTGCTCATGCTTTACATGAACAACAGCAGCGCTGCAGATATAAATTAGGGCCAAAATCAACGCCCAAACAAACAAAAGTCCAAACACCTCAGTGAGACCTGGCTCACTTGTCGTCGTTGGCTGGTACATGTTTCAACTCCTCTAAAAGCTGCTCAAATGTTTCCTGGTCGTCCTGGGCCATTAAAGCGACATAGTATTCCAGTATGCCAATGTAACTGCCTTGTGTTCCAACCCATTCCTCTCCATCCAGCAAAAGCTGTTTTGTGCGCCGGTGTCCAGCAGCAGTTAATCTTTTTAAATCACTAATCATGCTTCTATCTCCATCAGCTCTTCATAATCTTTACGCCACTCACGACTTACTTTGTTGTCGATCCAGTCATAGATGATCTCATCATCTTGCTGTACGTACTCATGTACATAGGCAAAGTGTACAACATACTCAAAATTGTACTCAGCGTAACCTTGATTGCCAGGAATGTACCCTCGCTTACCTAAAGTTATACAGCCGATATCACCAGCCTCAGATGCTTCTACTGCAAGATCGTAGTTAGCACCCTCATACTCAAGCTCTTCTTCTACTTCAACCTGTACAACATAGCCATTAGTGATGGCCCAATCTATTAAATGCTTATGAGCTTCCATGATTAAACCCTATGCGCCATTAGTGTGCCAGCATCGTATGGCTCACAGAAAAAGCCATGCTTATCTAACATAGCAACCAGGTCTTGGTGGTACATCTCACCATCCATAGACCAGTAGTCGTACAGTGGCAGGCCATCAGGTGCGCACTCGCCTTCCATACGAAACCAAATTCCATCCTGGTCTACCTTGTCGGAACCAGTCCACTGGTCGTAAGTTACTGCGTTGCATCCTGGGAATGCTTCGTTTAGGCGCTTGCAAAGCGTAGTTGATCTTGTCTTAGGCATCTTGAAAAACCTCTGTTTCGTTGAATGAGCTGTTATTGTATCAAATATGTATACATTGTCAACTTTCTCCAAGTCTTTTTTTGTGCTCTCTAACCTGGGCTTTTAGCTCTTCGTGATGCTCCTGGATTTCGTGCCTGTAGAATTTTTTAGGCGGCAAGTGTGTAAGCTTTTTCATGGCGTCCAGGCGTCGCTGTCCGTATGTATTGATAATATACATTCTGTAGGCGTCGTTTATTATTGGGTCGCCCATCATCATATTGCATCTTTTGCACTGTGGATGACAGTTGCCGGTAAACAGCTTCAGCCTGGTATGTCGCCTAGAGAAATAGTGACCACCGTCCATAGTCTTATAGTGAGCAACCCGACCACAAGTCACGCAGCTAACATATCCGTTATCATCAGCTGCCTTCATCCGTACTAGCTTCTGCATCGTAACTGCAGCTTTTTCTATCTCACCAGCAATTGTCAGCTTTTTTCTCTTAGCCATCAGTGCTCAGTTCCACTTCCGTAATCTATCGTCAAAGTGTCTGGTCTATGCAGATCGCACCTGGGGCATATTCCGTAGGCTGCATCATCATCGCCGAGCCAATACTCTAGTGGGTGCTCGCACTCTTCGCAGTATAGCTTAGTCATCTTTGTAGCGTTATTAGGAAAGTCAATCACCTTGCTCATCATCTTTATCCTTAGCAGTGTAAAACTCTACCCATGCATCACAGTTTGGGCAGCTTAAATGTGTAACCATAACAAACTCTTCGCTATCTTCAACATCATGGTCAGCATTCCAAATTAGATCTGTACCGCAGCACCAACAATTCATTATTTTCCTACCTTTATTTTTACTCTAGAATCTTCACCGCTGTCTTTGTGATATACGACTGCGCTCATGCTGCGCTCTGCTCCGTAGCCCGAATCGCTGTGCCATTGATCGGTACTGCACAGGGCACCCCAGTGCTCAAAATGCATTCCTGCTACCTCTCTGGCTTGGTGGTGGTGTATATGCCCCAGATGGCAATATCGGTTCTTTGACTCTGCCCATTCATCGTCTAGGTTTTTAATCACCGTCTGTAGAATCTGCTCGTGCTTGATGCGGTCGCCATGGTGAAACACGAATAGATTGTTGTGCCACTGGTAGGATATAAACTTGCTGTAGTTTTGAACAATATCAACCCTTGGCTCTTTGCTATACAGCAGCTCTAAGCAGCTCGACAGGTGGCAAGCCATATCATAGTCATGGTTGCCGCGCACATTAACCACAACAACCTTTTCATGGGTCTGCAGCATCTTGTCGATTAGGATGTTAAACAACCGTCCTGCCAGCTTGAAGGTCTTGCCAATGCGTGTGTCTACGTCTACAGGCGTTCCCTTAGTTGTAGTGTTAAAACTACTATCAGCGTGAAAAAAATCGCCTACGTTAAGCAATACACCTGTTTTGGCATTGCCTACTCGGTTAGCCAGTCGGTCAGTAGCATCAATTAGAATCTCAGTGGCTATCTTAATATCCCAGTCATCATCATCAACCTTGGACTCAGAGTCAGCAAGCATGCCAAAGTGATGGTCGCCAATCATATACATAGCCAAATAATCCTGGTCCACATGAACAGGTGCCGGGGCAGGGTCTTTATATCCAACTAGATCTTCTTTTACACCCTCAATCATCAAGTCTAGGCGCTCTTTGAGGCTAACCTTTTCTGGCTCCTGTATAACCCACTGCAGGGCCACAGATCCATCTTCCTTATATGCTGTTGACACACGCTTTGCCTGAAACCCGGCAGCAGTCTGGTGGACTAGATCTCTATGCGGCGATACGCCCTGGGCTGCAGCATTACGTTCTAACCTCATTACAACACCGTCAACAGTCTGCCTGGCACAGCCTATGCTTTCTGCAGCTTTTGTGTGGCTGCCATGTTGTTTGACAGCCTCTAGTATCTCTAAGTGCCTGGGTGTTTTTGCAAATTCTTTTAAAACATCTGGATCTGGTCTGCTACGCATTCTGTACATCCCTCAATTGTTTGTATTCACTATGCTCCGGTATTGGCAGCCTGCATCTATACTCTGTCGCATAATTGTACACCTGATCCATGAAGTATTGCATCTCGCCCATATCCAGGTCTTTTAAGCTTTTGACTTTATAGCATTCAGTCTTGCCTACGATTGCTGTTGAAGATAAAAACTTATGCTTCATTAAGTCTTTAATACTTTCTTCTGTCAGCTTGTCAGCCAGCTTTCTGTTGAAAAACTGCGCCATCTTTCTAAACCATACATGCACTAAGCGCATCTGATTATCTGAGCTATGTGACACATATTTTTCTAGCCTAATTACAGCTGGAGTTTCGTAGTCCCACTCATACAGCCTGCGTCGAATAAACTCTAGGCGCTGCTCAATATTCGCTTTACCGTCAACTCTTACAAAATCCCCCTGGGTCATACTAATTTCCTCGATAGCCATTTTTGTGATTCACGCTCAACTCTGTTTTCCAGGCTTGATGCGTACTCATAATTACCTTTTTTGCTGTACTTGCCGTCAGGCTCTCTAAGGTCGTGCGGCGTAACATCATTTTTGCCTCGGATTCGGCCCCACATAGTAGAGTTATCTATGCCAGCATACTTTGCGTACTCTGTAGTTGTGTACTCTCGACCATCAACAAATTGGTCGTGCTCGCCACTAAACTTTATTTTATGGACCTTTCTTGGCAAATTGTGTGGGTATAGCAATGTGTCAGTAATCAGGTCTGTATTACGCAATCTGTTTCTTAAAGCAGCAGTTGGTATGCCAGTGATATTTGATATCTCAGATATGGTATGCAGCCTGGTCAGCAAAGCAGGGTATTTTTTACCCTTGTATTCAAACTTTAGAATACTCATGCTCGCTTAACCTCCATGCCGCCATCAAAATAAAAGCCGCGAGTAGTAAGATAAAACTGCTTTTGGATTTGTTTCTCTTCACCGCTTAGCCAGGATATATCTGTAAGTGAGCAATCAAGAGATCTGCCGCGAATACTGTCGTCATTTTTCGAGCCTGCTGCCTGGTGTTGAGCTGCATACGGTGATACGCCACCAGTTGCTTTAGTACGCTTTAACCAGGAATTAATAAAGCGAGTCATACCGCCTTTAGTTTTTCGGTTTTTTGGGTTAGCTAAAAGCCACATCTCCATAGCGTTTAGCTCCTGGCTAACAAGATCTTGGCCGTAGTTTTCTACAAGCTTATCGTAAAAGTCTGCAGGTACAACATAGGTAGCTCCATCAACAGTAAGCATGTTACACCTCCGCCAAATAGTATTTTGAGACCATGCACTGCTCATCAAAGCGATTAGTTACTTTAATTCGATCAGATAAAATTGGATGGCCCTCGGCTTTAAGCTCATATATCCGAGTCGCTAGTTGGGTGACGCCAAGCTCATTGTAAGCTTCTAATGACGTAATGGTGTTGCCGCTTTTGAAGTGCTGCAATATTCTTTCTTTCTGGCTCATGTTTATATCCTCTTGGCTCGACGTTGTCTCGCCCTGTCTTTATGAATGAATTTACTTTATACATTTATGTTTACTTACTGTCAAAACATATTTTATATCAGGTACTTTTTACCCTTTCACAGGCAAAAGCCTATAAAAAAATAAATCAGAGGGATTACTCAACTCCGCAGTTCAGACGCATTTGTATCGGATATCCAACCTATCGACCTCTATTTACTGAAATATCGGTCGGGCACTGTCTGGAGGGTCAACCACGCTCCGGTGTTTAATCTAAGGATCTCACCGGCCCCATGCCCAAATGCTTAACGGAATTTTGTTTGCGAATATCAACAGATCTGTTAATATCTTTTCCGTTACTGTTTTTCACACTTCCAGTACACCACAGCATAAACTGTGTTTCAAGCCCTCTTCGCGGAGGGCTTTTTTTTACTTACAATTTATAAACTGCTCATACGTTATTCCAATGCTGTTACAAATCTTCTGCATTGTATGAACCTTCCAGTTTTCCATATTACGCCATCTGTAGATCTGGTGACGCGATACATTAAGATCAGCAGCTAAAGCCTCTGTACCGACGTTATAGTGGCTCTGAGCGCGTTTTAGGCATTTACCGCAATCATGTAATTCCATTGTTAATTCCAGGTGTTGTGTTAAATTAAATAGGCGGGTTCCCCCGACCTGCTAAACCTATATGGTTTTGGCCCCCCTTGAGGGGCCTTTTTAATTTCTAGAATGGGATGTCTTCGTCAAACTCAGCTGGTGCAGATACAGCCTGCTTTGCCTGGGCCACACCCTTAGATTGCGCTTCTTCTTTCGCGGTAAACTTAAGGCTTAGGTATTTTGTACCAGACTTACTTTCGTTAATCCAGCCAGATACCCAGTAATCAGTGCCGTCAATCATAGCGCTGCCCTTGCGATCAGGATGCGTATCAGACTCTTTCTTGTCATTAACAAACATCGCGCCGCTGTTATCTTTTTGCTCGTAGTTACTCATATCAGTCTCTCCAGTTTAGGTTCATAGTTTTTTGTTAGCTGCCAGTATGACAGCAGGTTTTTAAACATCCTGCAGTGCTTATCATGTGACTCTTTGTCCCATGTGTAGTGCAAAGCAATAGATGGATCTTGTCGGTCAACAAACACCGATATTCTAGTTGGGTTATCAAACTTTAAACCCATAGCATAAGCAGATAGCTGCATGCCATGCTCGTCATAAACAAGCTTCTCAGGGTCTTTTCCTGCCAGGTCATCTTTGGTCTTAAAGTCAACAACAATTTCATTAGGGCAGTACAGGTCAATCTTTCCGCCATATCCGAGATCGCTGCAGAATGATGCCTCAGCAGACCAGTCTTGATGCGGATGCAATCCTTCCAGGATGTAATTGACAGACTTAAATGCCTGGCTGGTATAGTCCAGTCCAAGATATCCACGCTCAATCATTGCGTGTATCTCAGTGCCTCGATCTGCAGCTTCTTTGGACGACTGCTTAGCCTGGTCCTTAATACGATACAGGTAAGCGTTATCCGACTCGTCTGGCCCCTGGTGGTATCCCATTGCAGCCTTGATTGCCTGGTCTATCTTCCAGTTCTCCAGGGCAGGCTTAGCCGCTACACCAAGAATGGTTGTTACAGATGGAACCAAGTTGTGTTTCCTGGCGTCGCGTAAAGTAGTGTTTCTTTCTTTACCGTTAGCGCCTGTGACTGTGTAAGCTGGCTGGCCATCGACGTCATACCAATGACCAGACTCGGCTTTATAGCTACTCACTTGGCAATGCCCACTTAGGCATGTTGCTTGGCGTTGCACCCTTAAGATAGTACAGGTATCGACCTACACCAAACTTAACACCGGCTCGCTTAAAGGCATCTGACATTCCGCCCTTCTCACCCTCAATGTTAGTGTCGCCAGCGCCATCAGATTTTGTAATCCATTCGCCTTCCACACGTATTGACAGGTAGCAGACCAGGCGGCCATGACACTCTTCGTATCTGTCTTGCCAGTTTTCCGGTCCAACAACATCGTCTAAGCGCTTCATTAGGTCTCGCGCATTGATGTATGCTAATTGGCGTCCACCGCCACCTGATCTCCAGCTTAACTGGCGCACAGAAAATGGCTCTTTTAGAGCAGCGTAAACTTCGTTCCACATATTAAATTCCCCCTTGGTTTGCAGACATTTCGCCTAAGCAGTAGTGCTTAGAATATTCTAGGTAATAGTAATCAGGCATCCCATCTCTTGCAGGAATGTGATTGATAAAATCGCGGTAAGCATAACGACGAAAACGCGCCTCAGCCAGGCTGTGACGACGACGCAATTCGGTTTCGTATCGGAGTTGTACTTCGGTTTCTATAGACATATTGTCCCCCTTTGAATGAAGGGACATTATAGTATACAAGTTACATAAATGTAAACACTAATATGTCCAGGATTTACCAACACCATCTCTGATGTCTACATGGACAAAGTTTTTTGCCAAGCCTATGCCATTAAATCCAGCCTCAAAAGCTTTCTTCATAATTAGATGGGCTTCGGCTGCGCTGTTAATTTTTATGTCTGCAGCAATTCCCTGGGCGTGTGTGCCAGGTCTAGCTTTTCTTGATTCGATAGGGTGTGATGGATCTCGATACCCGCTGGTAATTACAAAAGGAATCCCGCACTCGTGCCGCAGGTCGTCTAATTTGTTTAAAAAATCCCAGGACATTTTATTGCTGCCGGTGTGCTGGCAGTCAAAATCCTCTATTTTAAAATAGCGCATGTTACCTCTACTCGTATGGGTTGCTTACGTAGTCTAATCCCGCCCAGAGATCTTCTATCTCTCTAAGCATCGCCTTAATTTTACCATCAAATGCTTGCACTTCGTTAGTGACTATTTCCGCTGTTTTCACGGTTGCGCGCATAGCTTCGACATCTTTTTCTAGGTCATATACTTGTTTTTGAATTTCAAGTAATTCACCTTGACGATCTAATACTACATCTAAGTTGACACCCAGCTCAGACAGTTTACTTTTAAGTTGGCTGACATCATTATCGGTAAGCTGTTGCTGCATGAGCGCGATAGTTTCTTGCAGCGGTTTAATATCTGGTATTTTCACGGCCTCTACTGCCGTCAATCGACCGTACAGTGAGCTAGCAGTCCAAACACCGCCACCTAAAGTGGTCGCTAAACTCAAAAGGATGGCAATATAAACCCCCTTAAATGACGTATTTCCTATTTTTAGCTCTGTATCTTCCAGGCTCACCTTAATCCCTCGCAATTGCTTTCGTTAACCATGCAGTTGTAGCCATCCTGGTGATACCCGCTATTGTAATATTCGCTCTGTGCGCCGAGCGCAAGAATATCGTTTTCAGAAACATATAAGCTATCAAAGTTTGTTCCATTGACATATACCGCTGTGGCGCTACCTGTCATCCATGAAACCTTTACCCACTGCTGGTTAGAATCGTATGTCAAAGTCGCTGTCTCGAAGTTGCTGTTGTTATTTTCAGCGCCTTGCTGCAAAAACTCAGTAGACTCTTTGTTGGCAGCCACACCAAGGTAGGCTCCGGCATTGTTTGAGTGTGTCTCTATTTCTGTCAGTGACTGGTTGTAGGTATCTACAGTATCCTGGTTAACCTGCAGGTCATTTGTAACAGTAAAGTTTTGGACCGCAGCCTTGTCGTCAGGTGTCTGAGCTTCTTTTGCCATATCGTTAACTTGCACTACAGTGGTAAGCTCGACTACAGCTCCTGTGAAGCTGTCTACGGCGTCTTGCATAAGGTCTAGCTCATTGCCAGCCTGGGTCTCTAAAAACGTCTGTGCGTCACCGTATGGCGCGTAACTGGCCATAGCTGCCAGGGCGTTGTTGTAAGCGTTAACCTGCTCGTTAGATATTTGTGCGCTTGCAGATAATCCTGGCGATGAGATATACCCATTAGGGCCATTTTCAATAGCTGCCCCAACAAGCATTCTGCCACGGTCAATTTGTGCTACCAGGCTGTTAGATGTGCTAATTAGATCGTCAATTTCTGACGCTTGTACGGAACCTGTCAGTAACAGAGCTGCTGCTATCTTCATTTTCATTTTGAGTGCTACCTATGTTCAAAAGTTTTTTGTAGTAGTCCTCACGATCTTGATAGTCGGGTATGTACAGATCAGGCTCTGTTTTCATTATTAGATAGGCTCGCTTACCTACAACAAGCTTGCCGTTGCTCAGCACCGGGCATGGCGTACCGCTTAAAAACATGCTGCGCCAAACCTCTTTATCCTGGCAAAGCCGCCCTATGGCAGCAACCTTCATTCCAAGGTCAAATAACATTTTACTGTCACGCCTACGGTTACAGTTTTTATCTTCTTTGTACTTACCGGATGCATACCCAAACAGATTAGTTTGTAGAGATCCAGATGTGCCTTGCAAGCAATTCTCTAGGCCATTAGATAAATAGCTAGGAGCTATTGCGCTTGTTGCCGGTATTTCACTACTGCTTCCAGCACCATTGTAAGTATTGCTTACAGATTCGTCTTGCGTATTGTTGTGACTGTTTACAGTGCTATCTTCAGCGTTAGTGTTTAGGCTGCCGTCCTGTGTAGTGTCGGCAAATATTGCGCCCGACATAAAACACAAAAAAAACAGCCAGCTTCTCACTTGCGCATGCTCATTATCTTACTAGCTCCGCGTATACCAAAACTGCTAGATATAGCTATAAACAGCAAATATTGATACCACTCAGGCAAAGTCGATAGAGCGTTAAATCCAAGATGCACCCGGTCAATTACGGATGTGTCATTTGCAATAATTGCATAGCCGACCATAAATACAGGGATAGACAATACTATTGTCCAAAACTCGTCTTTCCAGCTTGACGCAGACGCATCAGCCATCTTAGATTCCCAGTCAGCATCATTCTGTATTACAGACATCTTGGCCTGGTGCTTAGCCTGCTTCTCTTCAGCTTTATTCTTGAAGTATCCGCCAACTAAACCAGTAATAGGTCCAACCAGATTATTTAACACGATTTGTAAGCTCGCGTACTGTCTCTGATTCCCAGATGCGGATACCAAACCAAACAATACTAAACAGACCTGCAATTGGCGGAACCCACAAAGCCCAGGCTGCTACAGCAGTTGAGCCAGCAGCAATATCAATAACTTCTTTAGTTTCTTCGATCATGTTATGACTCCAGTGCCGAATTGTATGCAGCAACAACAGCGTCTGTGTGTAAAGATCGGCAAATATCTTGCACCCTGTCGTCTTCTGCAGCGTAAGAATCGCCTGGCGCAATTGTTTTTCTAGAGTAAGATCTTGCCTGTTCGACGCCATCGTCTTCGATTATTTTTGCAGTTCTTACAGAAATGATAGAAAACTCTCCAATCACTTCTATTTTGTCTACAGTTTCTGTTTTAACTAATGCCATTGTTTTTTCCTTTAATTAAAGTCCACCCCCACCACCAGGTGAGGGCAATAATTATGCTGCCGTTTTGTAGCTAAAGTTTAATTGAATATCTGAGCTGCTGTTATTGATAGCGCTTACATTTAACGCTGATGTGGCGCCAGATTCGAAGCCAAGTCTAAATTGTGCAACATTGCTGTTACCAGTTGCAGAAAAAACCACACCAAGCGCTGAATCGCCGCCAGTGTCTACCTGTACCGTATAGGGCCTGGTAGTTGTGATAGAGCTTGGCAAAGTCGGAAAAGGCAGACCACGCATCCAAAGTTGCTGTGTGCCAGTCATGCCAGAAGTGTCAATGTTGCTTAGGTTAATAATAACATGCACCATGTTTCCAACTTTAGTGTAGTAAGCATTTAGGTTACCAATTGCTGCCAGGTTACCACCGCTTGCTCCATTAGTTGCGTCTGTCAGCTCAATACCGCTAATTTCTCCTTCCTCATAATCATCAAGTTTATTTGCAGCAATTGTGCCGCCAATATATACGCCGCCTGCTATGTAGGCATCTTTAAATCTAGAACCTGTTCCGCCAAGGTCACATGCGTTGTCGTTTGCGTTAAATCCACTTAATGTTGGCTTTATTGCTGCATTATTTATTCGTAATCCACCACCGCCAGTTGTCTTAAGGTAAAGTTCGCTGGTTGCGTTGTAGCCTATGTCGGCAGTAGATTGCCCCTGTAGCTGCAAAGCAATTAAGCTACCAGATGCGTTCAGTCTATCTGCAATAATCGGCGAATTGCCTTGTCTTGTTGCCTTTACTCTTCCTGACGCAAAAACATCCCCCAGGTTTGAGCTTCCTGATGCTGATAAAGTGTCTGCACCAATATTACCGCTAGAAACAATATTTCCAGCTACATCTAAAGCTTCAGATGGAGTAGATGCTGAGCCGAGTTTAAGGCCCCCGGATGTACCTAATGTGCTGTCCCAAACAAATCTAACCTGGTTTGCTGAATTGTAGAGATACATGCTGCTGTCGTTAGTTAAAAATAGAGCCTGCTTGTCTGTATCTGCACTGTTGCCACGGTTGATTCTAAAAGCGCCATAAGAGTTAGTTGCTTGAGATTTTAAAACAAAGGTGTCGTTTGACTGATTTACTGTTCCTACCTGGCCGGATGTTGTGTCAGTCAAAGTAATTGTTGGTGAGCCATCTTGTAAAAATAAATCGTCAGCATAAATATCGCTGCTGGCGTAAATATCGCCGTTTACGTGCAGCTCGTAACCAGGGTTATTTGTTCCTATGCCTACAAATCCATCCGCACCTTTGACAAACAAAGCATTAGCCTGGGTGTCGCTCTCTACACGAAAGTTAATTCTTTGGCCGTCTTGGTTAAACGCTAATTCGCTATCAGCGTTAGGAATATCGTTAAACTGAATTGTAGATCTTAATGTGCCCTGGTGCATGGCGCGCAAGTTATACTCAACGGATTCGTTACCATTGGCGTAATCGCTCATGGTTGTCGAAAAAATTAATCCATCAAATTTATTGCCTGCGCTGTTGTTAGCTGCAAATGCAAACTTGCCTAAAACATTTCCATTTTCTGTCTGTGCACTATCTCTGTAAAGCTCAAGCTCAGGGCCAGACGCTGCATCACTGTCAGTGCTAACAAGAATCAATGGCGGTATGTTGCTGTTTACCGTCATTGTATTTTGCTGTGTAGTGTTAATGCTGCTGGGGTTAAAAGTGCCAGCAGTAATTGTGTCGCACTGTAAATCGCCAGTCACAACAACACCGCCAACCTTAGTCTCTAAAACCTCTAAGCTATCGTGATAAAGCTGTACAGATCCGTCAGCAGTTCCTTTTATAATGTTTTCTAGGCCGTCAGCTTTTCTAACAGAAAAAACTGCAGAATCTACGCGGGTTTCGCCGGTAGTATTAATAAGACTAGCATTGCTGCCGTCATGTAATACACGTAAATCTGCTGAGTCACCAAATCGCGCTTCACTGCTGTCAGTAAAGTTTATGTCATCGTTACTGCTGACCTGTATGTTTGTGCCGCCGGTAGTAGAACCTACAGCTAATATCTCTGCTAAAGTATCTGTTCCGCCAACCTGACTGTCCACATAAGCCTTAATTGACTGCTGTGTTGCTAAGGCAGTATCACTGTCAGACGACATATTATCTTCGTTCAACACTCTAGTTACCGCAGCACCAGATACACCTAAAAGCGAATCAAAAGTAAGACGGCCTTCTATGTCAACGCCTATATTCTGCGTTGTCAGCTTTGACGCATTGTTGTGGTAAAGCTTAACTGCGCCATTTAAATCGCAGGTTATGTAGTCTTCTCCAGATGATGACTGGATCTTCGTGTTTGTTCCTTGCAGCAAAAGATTGCCAGTACCTGTATCTCTTACATAGCTATTGGAGCCGTCATGGTAGATTTTAAGGTCATTATCATCACCAAATCTAACCTGCGCGCTATCAGGCAAATCAATAAAATCGCCAGCAGTAACATTTATGTTAGTACCGCCTGTAGTGTTGCCTAGAGCCAGGGTTTGCGCCAGCGTTTCGCCAGTCCCAACAGCGTTGTCAACGTAAGCCTTAATAGATTGCTGCGTAGCTAAAGCTGTAGGGCTGTTAGAAGACATATCATCTTCATCTAAAAATGTAGATATAGTTACTCCAGTGCCGCCCTTAATTGTATTAAACTCAACTAGGCCATCAACATTCAAACCAGTGCTTTTTATAGATGCTTTTAACGAGCTTCCAAAGTAAAAGTCTGTACCGTTTATGCCAATACCTTTAACAATTACCTGGGCCGGTGATGTTACAGAGCTGCCAATCTCAACATTAGCATCTGCAGATATTTTTAGATTACCGGTTCCAAGCTCTTTGATAAAACTATCAGATCCGTCGTGATAAATTCTCAGATCGTTGCCATTGCCGAACCTTAGCTCTTCATCGTCGTTAAATCTGACATCGCCAGCAATAGTTCCACCAGTAAGCGGCAGGTAAGGGCCAGCGAATCCAATAAAGCTCGATCCGTCATAAACCTTCATCAAGTTGACAGTTGTGTCAAAGAATATGTCACCTACCTGCAAGGCAGTGCCGTCACCTCGCGTAGCTGGCGCTGAATCAAAAGCACCAAGATACTGTGTAATCTCTTCAAGAGTGCTTGAAACGGTCGTTACAATGCCTTCTGGGGCTTCGTAGACAGTAACACCTGAAGAGTTAATTACCTTAAGTGAATAACCGCCACCAGTGTAAAAAGCAGACGGTGTTCCCTGGTAATACAAGTAACCATTACTAGTATCAAGCGGCTGTGCTGCCGGTATAGTTTTTGCCTGGTCGAAAAAAACCGGAATAGGATTAGCTACCGGGTCTTTGTTTACCTCACCAATGTAAATCTTACCGTTGTTGAGGGGCGTACCGTCAGTGTCTGCAAACTGGGGAAAGCCAGCCTGGATTGCTATTGCTGTCATTTGTTTGGATCCTTTAAGGCTTCTTTAATTCTTAGCTTCAGTTCACGATTTTCACTGAATTTTAATAGTTCCCTGATAATATTTCCACCAGGTAAGGGCTGCCCTGTTGCTCCAGATACAAGCCAGTTCATCATTCCGAATATAGCGCCGCCTGTACCAGGGTTAGCTACATTTGCAGGTACAGTTTTCATTTGGGCTGAAAGGTCTGCAAGGTCTCTAAATACTTGCGCGTTTTTCTTACCAAATATTGAAGTTAGCTTGCCTTGCTCGTCAAGCTGACGAACAACCTTTTGTAGTCCTGGCGAGGACAGTGTGCGTTCCCCTCTAGAGTCTGTTCCGCTTGGAGTAGTAGCCTTCTCTTGTATATATCTTACAAGCTGTGCTTTTAAATCAGACCAGGCTTGCTTGCCTTGCGCTCCACCCTTTAGAAGAGTAGCTCTAAGCTTGTTGATTTCCTCAATTGAGGATCTAAGGATAACCTTGTCAAACACGTTTTCAACTGCAATAGCTCTTTCTGAAGTCCTACCCTTAGTGCCGAGCAGTTTTGCTGTTAATCCAGTATTTTCAAACTCATTTGCGTATTTAGATCTTAGCTGTCGAGCAGCCTGGTATCTTTCACCGCCTGAACCTTCAGTCGCAGAATCAATTGATTCGTTAATAATTCTAGCAATGCGACCTTCGTTGGGATTAGTCCAATCTGTGCTTTGGTTTACAAACTTGCGTAATATCTCTGTGCTATTTAGTGGTGTTTGAGCACCTACAATGGCGCCGTCTGGTGTCTGCTGCAGAGCACCAATTCTAAGGGCTTCTTTTTCAACAGCAGTAATAATTGGGGTTAGTCCTTTTTGCGGATCTAGCTGGGTTAGCGTATCTGCTAGTCTGCTTGTGTCTACTGGAGCTTCTAACTCACCAGCCTCTTGTGCTGCCTTGTAAGCTTCCTGGATCTGCTTGCGCATTACTTCTGCCTTAGTCACTAAAGCGGAATCAACTGCAGCGCCTACCTCTCTTACCTCTCTAGCAATAGGCTGATTAACGTCAACAAGAGCGTCAAAGTTGTCAATAAATCTGACAGTCTGGTTTTCTATGCGAGCAACAATTGGCGCTCCAACCTCCTGCCGGGCCATCTCAGTCTCAAATCTAAGCTGACCAGGATCTCTTGAGGCTTGTCCAGCAGTCAAGGCTGTATTACCCTCAAACGGAACAGGCATTCCTTCTGCAACAGCTCTACGCTGTAGTGCTGCCGGTGTTTGTGCAGCTCCTACGCTTCTTGATGGGTCAAGTACCTCACCAACAGCCGGGAATTGGCCCATAATGCCCTGACCAGTGCCACGCTCGCCTACTACTCGCCTAGTCGCATCTGCAGTGCTCTGCAATGCCTGGCGCGTACCTGGAACAACATTTCTTGCTCCCTGTACAATCGCCGGAGCTGCCATAGGCCCAACACCAACAACCGGCGGTAGTTGTGCAGCAACCTGACCAACATTTGCCGCATACTCTTGCCCAGCTGGTGTTCTAGGGATGTAAGTGCCTTCCTGCATACCAAGCAAAGCTGCTCTTTCAATTAGATCAGCAGCTTCAGCAGTTCCGTACTGACCATTAAGTATTTGCTGTACAAGCTCCTTACCAAAACCACCAACAAAGCCTAAAGAGCCTGTAGTAGCTCCAGTACCAATTGTCAAAGCTGTTTCACCAGCTCCAATTAGTTTTTCAGGAACACTGTATTGCGGAGCTTCGCTAACCTGCGGATTAAACCCCAGCTGCTCGTCAAGAGTCGGAACATCACTAAAATCGCCCTGCATCATTGTGCCAACTTGTGGCTGCTGTTGTTGGGCAACTGGCGGCGCTACAGGTGTAGAAATATCCTGTTGTGCGGCAGATATGTCTTGTTGTGGCGCACTAGCCTGGTCTTGCTGCACAAAAGCAATAATTTGCTCTTCTGTAACCCCATCAGGAAAAGTGTATTTTTTGTCACCTACCGTAACTTCTTGTGGCATTATTTCACCTGTTGAATTGTTACTAGACCGATTCCTGGGACATCTACATTTCTTACATCTTTACCTAATACAATAGGCTCTGGTACAGGTACAGCATCTGGGTATTTTTCAAGTCTACGCTTATCAGCAAGCTCAAGAAGTTCAATTATTTGATTTAGCTCTTTTTCAAATTGCTCTGGCCCCTGTCGTAAAGACAGAGAACCTGAAGCGTTTGACAGTCGCTGGCCTTCAGCGTCAGTCAGTGTACCTAAACCACGCATTTGGTTTACGTTGTTTAAGAATACTTGAGAGTTTAAAACTTCTAATGCCTCTTCAAAGTTAGCAACATCCTCGTCAAGTGTAATTAATCGAGAACCTATAGGCCCGGTAGCTTGCTGCAAAACAGTACCAAAAGTGTCGCTTTCTGCGCCAAGCTCTTTAATCTTATTGACCTGGCTTATTGTTGTGCTTATCTTGCTGCCAAGAGTATTAATTTCATTAGCGCGCTCTGCAGCTATATCGTTAATTTCCTTTTCTTGATTGTATACTGAAAGCTGCAAATCTCTTAGCTCTAAGCTTGATGTAGCTTCTAATTCCCTACGCTTTAGTGAAGCCAGCTTTTGCACCGCCATCTGCATGTTAGGGTCTTCTAGCTGTGTGCTAACATCAAGGCCCATCTCGGCAAGATTAGCGACTGAAGTAAGCTGTGCGTATTTTGCAGTATTTGCTGCAACAATTGCATCAGATTTAGCTTTCTTAATTTCTTCTGGTGTCAACAGTCGCTTCTTAAGGACGTCTTCGCGTGCGCTTAAAGCGTTAAACATAGCATCAGCGCCAGGGACTGATGCTAGAGTTGTGCCAGTCATCATTATGACGTTTTCCAGACCTTCAGTATCTACATTTCCCTGCTCATCAGCCAGCATTTTTCTTAGATTGCTATAATATCCTTGCGTTTGCGGATCATTCGCAGATGCTTCAATTCTGTCATCTAGCATCTTAACCGCGTATTCTGGGCTTCCTCTTAAGGCGCTCATAAACTGGCCGCCAAACTGTATAGTTGCTGCGTTTTCTTGGTCCGTTCGCTGGCTGTAAGCCTCACCAAGCTTTGTAACCTGCTCTCCGCCTAATGCTATACCAAGGCTTTGGAAATCTTCCAGGCCAGGTGACTCAACTGCTTGAAAAGCATCAATAGCATCCAGTTGCTTCTGTAACTGTTGGTTAGCAAGCTGTGCCTTTTTGTTTGCAACTTGTTGAGCCTCCTGCTGGACCTTCTGTCCTTTCATAGCCTGGCCGTATGACATAAGTTGCGCAAAGCTTGGTTGCTGTACGCCTGTAGTATAGTTGTATGGTGCTGCCATGTTAGTTACCTACTTAAAAAAGTCCCATTTTAGACATTGTTCCAAGCTCTGTAAGTCCACCGAAGCCTTGCTGTAAAGCTGCCGCTTGGCCAAGTGAAGATCCAGCTCTTGCCTGGCCATACTGAGTGTGCGCTTGTGCTTGTAGCTGACCGCCCAACTGATGGGTCTGGCCAAGGTTAGCGCCCAGAACGTCAGCACTACCAGCTGTTCCAGCAGCAGATGCCTGGCCAATATTAGTAAGCCCGGTAAGTCGGCCATACTGCCTGTCAGCTAAACCCATCAATATGTTTGGGCCAAGCTCGGCCATTTGTCTCTGCGTATTTCCTCCGCGTAACCCGCCAGTAGCAGATGCGCCCGCCAAAATTCCTTTTTGTGTCTGATCCATAAGGATGTCGTACTCAGGGCCTTGTTGTATGGCCTCCAAAGCTGCACGTTGAGCATCGTCACCACTCATTCCACCCAGGTTCATCATTTGCTCCAGGCCAGTTAATCCAGCTTCCCTAAACGGATCCATCATCTTCTTAGAGATGCCAAACATCTTTTCTTGGGATTCAATAGACTCTCTGGTGCCTTGCAGGTTAGCGTCAGCGGCTCGCTTAGACGCAGCCATCTGCGCCTTACCCGCGTTTCGCGCTCCTATAACTCCAGAAACTGTGCTGCCTAGCATCCCTCCGGCTATAGCTGTAATTGGATCTGGCATTATTCAAACTCCTCAGCATAATCAGCGTATGTTTCGCCGTAAATATTTAAAATGTTATGTGCGTTTTTCTGCACTGTTTCTCGGTCAAAGCATAGTGATGCAACAGCCAACACCAAGTCGTAATATCCGGCTCGCCAAACATAGCTTTTTTCGTCCGCCTTACCTTCTCTCTCTACAGTATCAGACGCCTGCCACTTAAGTATCAAGTTAGATACATGCGGCAACAAAACGCTGCTTTTCTTAATAAAAAGCTCGTTGCAGTGCATGTCAACCAGGGTGAACCACAAAACCTTATCTAGCTCTTCCCTGGTTATTTCTCTATCCTGGTCAGCAACATCATCAAATAACTGTATGGCATCCCAAAACCCAACAAGAAAATCAACTGCTGGCTCTGGAAACCCAAAATTCTGTAAATTCTCTCTTATCATTAAATATCCCCTGAATTTTCTCTACCTGTACCGCTTATTACTATAGTTCCGCCCTGTGATGCTGATGCAACCAGCGTACCGCCTTGCTGTATTACCTGGCCCACTATTTCCGGGCATTGGTATGTCTCTGTCGGCGCAATACCTCGCTGAAATAAGACAGCGTTGTTGTTGCCAAAAGTGCCGCCTGAGTTTGGCAGATATATAGTCACAGACTGCGCAATATTCGACGTATTTGTTAGCGTTAACTTGTCAACAATTGTGAATACATTTCTTGCAGTG
>VMHT01062769.1_pt1 | contig 18998 bp, 32 predicted proteins | sample 4693611 | NCBI WGS metagenome assembly VMHT01 (sample SAMN12280063, study PRJNA550983) | marine metagenome | isolation source: seawater sampled from same location over 5 years 0.02-0.2 micron viral filtrate | place: USA: collected off the coast of southern California halfway between the port... ...
CCTCGTTGCTAAAATTACTTGAACTGATAGTATCATAACCTATTACAATATCTTCTCCAACTTCCTTAGTTGAGCTTTCTAGTCTAGCTGCAAGGTTTACCGCATCCCCTATAGCCGTATAATCAAACCTATCTTCAGACCCACAGTTACCTAACAATGCAAAACCTGTGTTAATTCCCACGCCTATTTCAACATTAATATCTGCTTTCTTAATGTTTTCTTGAATATCTCTAGCACATAATACTGCGGCAGTTTCATGTCCTGGTAAGTCAATAGGGGCATTAAATACGGCCATCATAGCGTCGCCTATATATTTATCTACCATACCTCCATACTCTTTTACTGCATTAGCTTGTATTGTTAGAGCTTTGTTCATAATTTTAGTAACTTCTTCTGGCTCTAGTTTTTCAGACATAGCAGTAAAGCCTCTTACGTCAGTAAAAAGAAACGTGCAGTATCTACGCTCACCACCAAGCACTAAAGAATCCGGGTTATCTTGTAATTTTTTAACTTGTCTTGGGTCAAGATAATGTTCAAATTGTTTTTTAATTTGCAATCTAAGTTTAAATTGTTCTCTAAATCTTAAATAAAAAGCTATTGCACTTGTAATAAATTGTGAAATTAATGTCCATGTAACATCAATAAGATAGCCACTTTGTATCAAAGAGTTACCGCCAAACCCTACACAACACATTAGAAAAATACCCATACTTACACCATAGGTAATACCTAAATAATGCAACACAAGCCACGACAGGCTTACAAAAAATAAAAAAATAGCTAATTCTGCAGATAAACTCCAATCTGGAATAGTTGGTGAGTTTTGTATTAAAATTGATTCTGCTAATGCAGCTTGAATTTTATGTGGTTCCAATAAACCGACAGGGGTTGCAATTTGTGGCATTACGCCATTTGCAGTAACACCTACAAAAACAAACTTACCATTTACATTCATTTCTTGTAAATTAGTTTCTTCTGTATTTACCCAACTAATCCATTTACGACCAAAACTATCTGTTTTTACTGGTGGCAAACCTCTAACAGCTATTTCTTGTATACCATTTTCGTTTGTTGTAAGTATATATGTTGGTGTGTTTGTTAATGTTTTAAGAACTTGTGTACCGAATGAAGCTGACCAACCATTAGGGGTTTTTAATATTAGAGGAATCCGCCTTACTAATTGGTCAACTTCTGTTGGTGCTATCGCAACACCCTGTATAACTTTATCATAAGTAGAATAATTTTGTTTTATTCCTGTTGATTGTAACCCACCAACATCCGGGCCTCTAATAACTGTACCTGTGGTTTTAGGATATACGCCTTTACCGTTTTCAAACGTAGCTATTACACTTGGAGCATAACCTAACGAACTGGCAAATCTTGCATCTCCTCCCATTCTATCTGCTTGTGGAAAACTTATTACCCATCCGACACCTAACGCACCCTTGCCTAATATTTCTAGTTGTATATCTGCTAATCTTTGTCTAGGTAAAGGCCAGCCTCCCTCACGCTCTACATCTTCTTCTGTAATGTTTAGTATTACAAAATTTCCTGATGCCTCTGGTGTTTTAATAAAAGTATCAAAGGTTTTAAGTTTTAATATTTCTGTAGGCGTGCTTTGAAACAATAATGGTAAGCTTAATAATATAAGTATAGGTAATAATAGTCTTTTCATTTAATCACTTTGCCTTATAGTTATTACAGAATCTCCTCCGCCGTTAATTTTTACGATATTAGAAACTCCATCCTGTATGAGTATAACTGTATAACCACTTGCTGTATTTAAATCTAGTCGTACAGATTCACTTACGTTTCTTCTCAAACTTATCGTTTGACCTGTAACAATAGTGGTTATTTGTGTATTTGCATCCTGGCCAATTAATGTTCCTGTTATGTTTACCCCAGTATTTGAAACAAGCTGGTCCTCTTCTTTTTCAACAGCTAAAGCATCTAACACATCTAATAAATCTTCTAAAAAATTTATATCAAGATAATTTATATCTAACTCGGTAAATTCTAAACTGCTATCTTCTAAAAAATCTTCTGCTAAATAATCAATATCAAGGTCGTTAAAATCTAATAAATTTACTGTTTTGGTGCTTGTAGTTTCATCTTGCGTAAATTGCTCTTCTTTTGGTGGTGTAACAATTAACATATTATCTATAATATCTAGCGTCAAATCTAATATTACAGGTTTTGAAGGAGCATTTTCAAATACGTTTACAGTAGTAGCTTGATATGGTTTGTTAAGTAAAACACTACCTGTAGCTGTAACTACTTCTATTTCTCCACTAGAAAACCCTAAAGCGTCTGGTAACAATATTATAAGGCTGCGCCCTAATTCGTCTACTGTAGCCGTAAAATCAGTACCACGTATCGCTATATTGGCCGTGGGTGTTTTAAGAGTTATATTTTGTTTGTCTATACGGTTAAGATTGCCTGTGATAAACCTTGCTGTACCTAAGCCAAAGGTAAGAGCCATTTTAGATTTACTAGGGTCAGGGTCATAGATGTATTCATCTATCAGTAGTTGTGAGTGTTCGGTAAGTTTTACTGTAGATTCATCTAAAAAGGTGATAGCCATTCTACCATTAGTAGTAATAGCTTCATCATTGCTTTGAATAGCAAATTCTAAATTAGCATCGTAAGGCTTGTCTCTTACTATTTGTGCTGAACCGTTTAGTTCAGATATGTCTCCAATATCAGCAGCTTGTGCTTGTACCTTGGTCGTTTTGAATGACGCAAACAGTACCACTATTACCGATAGATATAATTTTAAGCCAGTCATTATCTAATGTGCTTGATTGTGTTATGTTAAAGGTTCTGCTGTTACCAGTTTGGTCTAAATAAAAATAACCTCCGGCATAACCAGACCCAGTAAAGTTTAAAGTATTACTGTCACCATCAACATCAACATAGTTAGTAGCACCATCATAATTAATATCAAAGTCAAAAGTGTTGCCATCACCCTGTATTATCCAATCTAAATCAAGAGTCGCAGCTAAAGCAGTTGTGCCGTGGTCTAATGTAAATGTGTTGGTACTACCTGTAACATCAACATTATAGTCTGTATTGTCAATACCATAAGTATTTGTAGGGTCGCCTTGAATAGTAAAAGTATTACTATCGCCATCAAATTCAAAAAATCCTGTGACAGTATCGCCAAGAATATCTCCTAAAAACTTATTAGAATCGCCAATTTGGTTAATATCTAATGTCATAGTTGTACCATCTAAATCTAAAGCAGTTAACGTTCCTGCAACAGAATTTAAACCTCCAATTATATTCCCAGAACCAAGTTGTTCTAAATCTATATTAGCTGTTGCCCCGCTTTGGTCCACATAAATTTCGCTATCAGCCGCGTATGTCGTCAATGCAGTCAGCATCACAATTAAGCTTATCAATTTTAATTGATTCATCTTTAATCTCCCAAAAACCTTTATCATAACCTATTTTTACTATTTCCAAAACTGCTTGCTCAATAGCTTTTTGTAAAGCTAATGTAGCTGGTTCGTTTTCAGCATCTCCCATTTCTATTTCTACAAGTTCTGTGCCTACCTCTATAAATTTAAAAACATCTTGTGATTGGCCATAACTATAGATTTGTTTACTTACTAAAACATCAATTAATACTTCTCCTGTAGCTATAGAAATCATACGTAAAGCAACTGTTATATTATCTATACGATATTGTTTGCTTGTACCTATTCCTAAATATCTAGCACCGATACCACCACTTTTTATATTTGTATCATAGCCAATGACAGCACCTTCCATAAGCACACCTGCAAACAATAAAGGCATAATAGGTTTAGGTCCATCTTTTGCTTCATTTTGTTCTCTAGCAGAACGTATAAGTTGTCTTTCTTTAGTTAGGTTATCTAACCCAACTCTTTCAGCTACTCTAAAAAACTTACCATTTGCTGTATGTTTTAAACTTCTAATTAATAAATGACTGGGAGCTTGTGTAAGCGCTGTAGAAAATAAAGCAAACTCACTATTGCTTTTTCTTTGTCCTGTTTGGTCAGTAAAACTATTAGGATATACTGCTACAACTATAGGTATTTTAGGTTGTGATACATTTAATAATTCTTCAGATTGTATTTGTAAAATACTAGGTAAAATTTTACCTTTTTGTAAGTTAGTATCTACTGGAGATAAACTACAACTAGAAGCTAAAATCACCAATAGGCAGCTGTATTTGAGTGACATTTCCGTTTTCATCCGTAATAATTAGAGTGATAACGCCATCTTCAATACTATATTGAATAGTGTTTCCCTCAAGTGTTAAAGTTCCTTCTGTGCTTGGTGTCTCCCCAAATAAATTTTCTACAAGCTGTCTTGATAGTTGTGCGTATATTCTTGATTCTAAATTTCTTATAAACCTTGCTAGTGTTGTGTTTTCTTTATCTCTTTCTAGCTGTTCTTGAATAGCTTTTATTTCTTCTTTAATACTCATTTTTCTATTAAACTCTTGGTTTTCAATAGTTAAATAATGAGAAGAGGTATTAATACCACTAAAAGATGGGTTTTTAAATTTATGAGTTATAGTATCTGCTTTTAAATTTACAGCAATAATTCCAAAAAATAATACAAAACCTATAAAAACTATAGTTATTGTAAGTCTGTATTTTTCTAATTCTTCTTTATTAATCTTTTCTTTGGTCATCTCTATCTGCCTTTGCTAATCTGTCAGTATGCATAAGTTGTGGTACACCAAGTATAGTCTTTAGCAAAGTATCTTGTCTAATTATCTCATTGTCTACAGACCGCACCCTGTCTATAAGAGCAACCAAGATACCGTGTTGTGAGTCTAGTTTTTGACCTAATCTTTGTTCTATTTCTGATATTTGAGCAGATACTTTTTCATCAAGTACATCTACTTTAGTTTCCATACCATCAATAATTTTATTAATTAATTTCCAAATAAATAGACCTAGTCCTATTGCTGCTGCTATAGGAAAACCAACTTCATTAATTAATTGAACTGCTGATTCCATTTGGGTTAGTAATCACCCCAAACTTTAGTTTTTGTACCTCCATGATACTCAACTGCATGACCTTCTTTAATAAGAATTTGACAAATATCTTCACCATTTTCCGTGTACGGTATACCTATTATTCTACCGTACTTTCCTTTGCCTAATGATTTAATTTTGAACTTACCAAAGCAAAGTTCTTTAAGTCTTTCTTTTGCAGCTAATCCAAGTTTTTTTTCAGCTAAGTCTCTTGTTCTAGATTCAGGGGTATCAATTCCTGCTAATCGCACTCTTTGTTTGTGTAACTTTACATCAAAGCCTAAATCTAAAATGCAATCAAAAGTATCACCATCTACAATTCTATCTAGCGTAGCATTATATACAAACGCATCTGGAGATTTGGCCATTATTTTTTAGATGTCTTCTTAACTCTTTTAGTAGTCCAAGCTTCATTTACATCTGGTGTAGATTTATCATCAGCTACAAACTTACCCTTTTTAGTTCTAGTCCTTACTTTAACCTCTTCTGTACCAGTAAGGTTGCCCCAAAATCTTTTTAAAAAACTCATGTTATTTATCCTTAGCCTTTAAAACATTTAAAGCACACCAATCAATAACTTTGTAAAGTTTTGATAACCACCAGTTACCTTGTGGTGTTGGTGTGATAGCCGCAACTAATGATGCGATAGCTACTATAGTTGTTATCCATGAAAATATATTAAGTATTGTCATTTAGTTTCTCCTTTAATTTAATCTGCATTTACAGAGTTAATATTATTATAGTATATAAGTGTAAAAAACGCCTAATCGTTTAAGAAGTTGAACCAACCTGTAATAATATACTTCTCTTGGTTTTCAGATATTTGTCCTCTATGAGCATGTGTCCAACCCGCAGGAAAAATAATCGTTGAGCCTTTTTTAGCTTTTGTAACACAATCTTGATATAAGAATTCTGTTCCTCCATTTTTAACATTGTTTAAATATGTGCTAAAAACCAAGTGTCTGTTTATAACACTAGGATTACCATCGTTTTCTATATGCCATTTATAAAAACCCCATCCTTTATCATAATATTGTATTTTAGGACGGTGATTAATACCATAAAACTCTACATCATCTGCAAATTTATATTTTGAAGTGTATTGTTTTAAACATTTTAATAATTCATTTTTATATAAAAGGTTTGTTAAATCTTCTGGAGCTATCATTATCTCTAATGATTTTTTTACTTTCTCATCTAACTTACCATTACCAACTCTACCATCTTCTGCGTTAGCTTTATTAACGTTCCAATAATTAATTAGTTCATCAACAGCTTCTTCACTTATTTGATATTCGCCTATAAAGTTCATTGTTTAAAATAAGCAGGTAAACCAATCATAGGTCTACCATCAAATTTATTTTGTTTAGCATCTTTACTACTTGCATCGTTGTAGTGTAAAAATACCTGCCCACAATCTTTACCTTCAAAGGGTTTTCTCCAATGTTCTACATCACAACCACGATACATTAACATATCCCCTTGGTTTAAATTTATTTCAATATCAGGTTCTAAATATATTGACCAATTATCACCACCTAAATTCAAAGTAGTAGATATTTCACAAGAGTATCTATCTTTATGTCTTTTTAACTCATCACCATTTTTATAAATTCTTGCATAAGAATAAGTTTCAATTAGCTTTACACCTGATTCTTTTTCCATTATTGGCTTAACTTTTTGTAATAAAGTTTCCATAACTATATCAGCGTAATGTGAATAAGTTTCAGGTATTTGATTGTCATTCCAAACTCCAAAGTATTCAGTAAACTGTGATATATATTTTTCATCAAACAAATATCTTGCTACATCTTTTTTATTTAAAAAATATTGATAACAAAAATCTGCTAGTTCTTTTGATATAGCACCTTTAATTACTTGGTATTTATTTTTTTTAAAACTCATTTAAATGGGTATCCTAAATTCCAACACACTAAAGAGTGTCTTATACCTTTTGTTACAGGTTTAACTCTGTGCCAAACAAAAGAAGGAAAAATTATTACACTTCCTTTTTTTCTAATTTCTTCGCATATTCTAGGTTGTGAACCTTCGTCTGTATTTCTAAAATCAAACTCTAAATCTCCACCTTCATATTCTTCAGGGTCAGTTAGTGATACAGTCATACTAAGTTTTCTTAACTTACCGTGCCTGTTTGGGTTTTCAGGTTCGTTATAAGGTTCTTCAAAAGAATCACAATGCCAATCGTAAAACTGACCTTTTTTATATTCAGTAAATTGGCAAGGCTCTGACCAGTCCCATTCAAAATTCCATTTTGCGTTTGCATTAGCTTGGTGTATGTAAGGTTGTATTTCGTTATATATCCATCTATCAGACATCCATACCACATCTGACTTTCTTTTCTTTTGAATGTTTTTAAGTTCTACTTCTGTAAGTTCGTTTTTATTAGTGCTTCCTGTAGTAGCCATTTGTTTATCTTGTTCTTTACCATAGCGTACTATATCATCACATATTTTTTCTGGTATAGCAGACTTAAAATACCAATAATACCATTTAAGATTCATACTCTTTGCCTATATTCTTATACTTTTCTATAACAGAAGGAAGTAAAAAATCTTCTATTGTATACGGTTTCTTTTCTATTTTATCTGTTCTAATTGTATGTAAATCTACATCACCAAAAATAGAATCATCATATTTTATACCTTGTATTTCAAATTGTTTTAAGTTTTTAAAATTATGTTCAAACTTAGGTATATTAAAAAAATTATAAACACTATTAACTGTACTTTGTGGGTTAGCAATTAACTGGTCGTATGTAATAAATAAATGCTCATAGTTTTTCTGTATTAAAGGAATTTGTTTAATGGCATTTCCTAAAACACCTGTTTCTGGGTGCATAAAATAGTCTGCATCTGTTTCAATATTTTCTTTTTTGACTTTAAATGCTTTTAATAACGAAGCTAAACATTCTAGTGGGTTTCTATACAAAATTAAAAATTTAATTTTTTTATCAAAATACTTTTCTAATAATTCAAGGTTTCCGTCTGAACCCCAATTACACCTATTAATAACATATTTTGTTTTAAATGTTTCAGAATAAGTATAAAAAGTTTTTCTAATAACATTGTCTAAAGACTCATTATGAGGAAAGTTTTGGTGTTGAGATAATGTTAAATCTTTTTGATTTTTAATTAAATCAAGCTGGTAAATAATTTCAGTAAGAGGACTATTAGCTGTAAAAGTTATATCTGTATTTTGATTTAAAATACTACCAAGTAAAGTATTACCTGCACGTTGTAAACTTATACAAAAATATAATTCCATTAATAGGCTAAGTTAAATCCAATCGCCTTCTTTTTTTAATTCAAATACTCTTCTTAAATTCCAAACACTTGATGCAGCAAAATCACCGTTTGGGTCATTAACAGCAACAAATCCTGAACCACCATTGCCACCCATTCTTGACGAAGATGCAGGGCCATAAGTACCACCACCGCCACCGCCACCTTTATTAACAGCACCAGCAGTTGATGCCAAATCAGATGCAGAGCCGCTTCCATATCCTGTTCCGCCAGTTCCTCCTGGACCAGGAGCTCCTCCTTTGTCATTAGGAGCTGAAAGATTGCTATCACCTGCTGCTCCTCCACCACCGTCTGCTCTAGCTACTGGAGAACCTGTAATAGAAGATGCTACACCTTGTCCGCCTCTACCTCCAATAACATTATCAGGATTACCTTTTTGACCTGCTTCACCTGCTCCACCGCCACCTACAGCACAACCATAGTTTGAGTCTGGACTTCTAGCACCTCCACCTGGATAACCTTGATTAGCTGTTCCTGCACCTGCAGCGCTTCCGTCAGGTTTATTACCAACACCATACCAAATACCAGAACCTCCGCCTGAGCCTCCATCTTGTCCAAGCTGACTACCACCAGCATTACCACTTGGATTAGTATAAGCAAACCTACTTCCGCCTGAGCCTCCGCCAGCAGAAGTTATGGGGCCAAAACTAGAATCTGCTCCAGGTCGCCATTCTCCATGTGCTCCTACAGCAACTCCCCCTGCTCCAACTACAACAGGTACTGTTGAGCCTGCGGTAACAGTTAAAGCTGATTCTGCGGAAGCTCCACCACCAGATGCTTCGCCTGGTGTAGATGACCTGTAACCACCAGCTCCTCCACCTCCGCCAAAAAAACCTCCTGCTCCACCACCAGCAACTACTAAATAAGTTACTGAGGTTGTTTTAGAAGGTACTGCATAGTTTGTACTACTGTTAAAAGATGTTACTTTTGCTGAAAAAACTGGGTCTTGGGCTGCACCAATTAATGGACTTCTTTCATTTCTTGTAATAGGCATAATATTAAACCTCGCTCCATTGTAGATTACTGGTTTTCCAAACGTAGTCAGTTTCTGTTACTGGGTCAGTAGTTTCGTCAAATGTTTTACCTATCCATCTTCGATTAGCTTCATCCCATGTTGCGTTAGCTCTAAGACCACCTATATCAACCGTGTTTGGAAAATTTACTGGTGCTTGCCAATCATCGTTCGTGTTTAAATACCAGGAGGGAAAGGGTTGTGGTTCTATAAATTTATCTTTAACTTTATCGTAAGTGACGCCAATACCTGCAAATCGTTTTCTAAAATTATTGTTATAAGAAGTTTGTTTCCAAGCAACGCCACTTTCTAAATGTGGGACAATAGAAGCTACAAAAGTTTCTGCTTCTGTGCTCAACTCGCCACCGTTAGCATCTACATCCTCGTTGGATATTACTACTACTCGTATTACTTTATTATTACTATCAAGTTCTGCAAAATGAGCCATATTTCAACTCCTTATGCATCACCTAATATTTCACCAGAAATGACATACTCTAAATCACTATTAGCACTAGCTTGCATCCTTAACAAGTCTGTTTCATCTAAGTAAATTCCTGAATTTTTATCAATAAGCACTAAAGTTGAATCTGCTGGTACTGCAACTGTTGATGCAATAGCATAATAATTTGAGCCATTATTTCTTGATACTGACACACTTATATTTGCTGCATTTGTACCATCTACGTTTGCAATTATTATTGTATTAATTTTATATATTACATCAGCAGGTACGTCTATTACGTCTACTGCTGAAGTTGTGACTGCTCCACACATATTAAATCCTTGTATGGAAGTTACGTTTACTATATTTACTGCTGCCATATTTTTCTCCTAAATTATCCGAATACAACAGCCATGGCAATGGCTTTACCTGTTGAGGTTTTTGTATTGAGCTGGGTTTGTATATTGGAAGTTACTCCGTCACTAAAGTTTAATTCTGCTGCTGTAGAAGTTACTCCATCAAGTATATTTAATTCGGCTGCGGTGCTAGTAACACCATCTAAAATATTTAATTCTGCTGTTGTACTTGTAACACCATCAAGAATATTAAGCTCGGCTGCTGTAGATGTTACTCCATCTAATATGTTTAATTCAGCAGCGGTTGATGTTACTCCATCTAATATGTTTAGTTCAGCAGCAGTTGATGTGACTGTAGTTCCGTTAATAGAAATAGCATCTGTTTCAAGACTTCCATTAACATCCATATTTCCTTCTAAGTCTATATCACCATTTACAATTAAATCATCTGTAACTGTTAAATCATCTTCTACTTTTAAATCTACTACATTGAGACTAGCAAAAGCGTCAACCATTGCTGCACCAGAACCAGCTCCATCAGAGTAAATTGCTTTAGTATCTCCAGCAGGTATTGTAACGTTAGCTCCACTACCCTGAGATATAATTATGTTTTGTGAGCCAGTAGTACCATTTTCTATAAACCACAGTTTAGATACGGTATTAGGAGCTATGGTAATAGTACAAGCACTATCAAGAGTACCTGTGTATTTTAAAAATATTGAACGTCCAGGGTCAGTAGAACCGTCTGCTATTGTGGTGGTATGTGTATCAGCGTTTGTGGTTATTGCTTCCGTGCCAAAGCTAAATGCTTCAGCAATTAACTCTAAGTTAGTATTTGTGCTAGTTCCCCAGGTACCTGATTCATCACCGGTTGCTATTTCTTTTAATCTTAAATCGTTTACATATGTTGCCATGTTTGTCTCCGTTCAAATTTATTATAAGTTGTTTTTTTGTAAAAGTTAAGCAACTTCTTCCCAGTTAGGGGTTTGTGAATCATCTATTAAGCTCCAAATACGTGTAAATCCTACTAAACCTTCTGCTTGTCCTAATTCAGTTGATATATTTGCTTTACAAACTGTAGTGACTGTTCCTAAGGAAGAAGTGCCTGCAAAACCAGTTACAAAAACATTATTTACTGTCCTGGTTGTACTTGTGCCTAAAGCTGATGTTGTACCAAATCCAGAAACTGATAAATTATTATTACTGACTGTCGTAGCAGCACCTACATTTCCAAATATAGGTTCGTCAAAACCAACAGATAAATTATTGTTTGTTGATAAAGTTGCTGTACCTAAGGCTGACGTACTAGCTAAACCACTCACCGAAATATTATTTACTGAAGTTGTTGTAGCTGTACCTAGATTTCCTGCTGCTAATACACTTGAAGCTGGTGCATTAGCATCGGCCTGAATAACCACGCTTAAAGAACCTAAAGATGCGGTTACTCCACTTACTGATACTATGGCTTGAGCGTTTACTGCTGCAACGGGAGTTCCGGCTGTACCTGCACTAGGCGCAGTTATTTCAAGAGGAACACTTGCTTGGCCATAAGCGAGTTGGCCCCAAGTACCTCGACCCCAACCGTTAAGGAACTCAGCCATTTTAGGCTATACGTATAATTGCCGTAGAAGCTGCCTTTGCTGGAAATACTACTGTAAAATCACCTGCGGTAGAAGTTTTATCTCCACCAAAATCTATAGTTGCTACTGATTTATCACTATTTGTATCGTTATAAATCATACAGCCTCTTGCTGTAATTGTAGCTGTACTAAAGGTTAAGTCATTAAAGTCTGTAACTGCGGTAGTTCCCGTAGCAGATGGTGTCACGTTAGTTAACGCAGAACCTCCTGAAGTATAGTTAGTACCACTAGCTTGTCCAGTCGTAGTAAAAGCAGTTGTAGTAGCTCCTAGAGTAGCTGAACTTGTATATAAAGCCAGTTTAAAACTATTACCACTTGAATTAGTAAAGTTATGAGTTCCAGTTAAAAGCTCTACTTTAAAGCTTGTTGTAAGAGTAGATGTTATTGCCATATTAAATACCTTTAATTATTTTTGCTATATCTTCGCTACCTTGACCAGATAAGTCTTGTATCAAAGTGGCTTTATAAGATTTTAAAGCATTTTTTATATAAATCAAACATACTTTGTATATTAGTTCTTGGTAGGCTCTTGCTTGAGCCTTAACATGCTCTTCATTATCATCTGAAACTCCTACTATTTTTTCTGTTAGTTGTTTTGCCCAAAACTCTGGAGGATGACCTCCATACTGGGTTGTAGCAATTTCTACCATACCTAATTCAGGTAATCCATCTGGAGTTATTTTTATTACCATTTGTTAGGCTCTACAGGCTCATTTTTTTTTAAATGAGTGTCATTTTTATCTATTAAAACAGGTTCTTTTTCTTTTTCTGGCTCTTGATTTTTTATAACTTCACTACGATTCATACTTTGCAAATTACCTTCATTATCAGATAAAACAATTAAAGGGTCATCTAAACGATGATAGCCATATAATTTTTCTTCTGCTGGAACTGCTGCATCAAGCAAATAACTTGACTGAGCTACTTCTACTTTCATTCCATCACTCATACATTTACTTAACCAAAATTCGGTACAAGCTCTACCAGCTTCTGCAAAATATAAATTGCCTTTATATCCAAAATCTACGCCAAACATTTGTAAATGCCCTATTTTATTGTATAAAGCAAAAGCTATTGCATAAGCAACAGTATTATTAAAATAATGACATCCCCATTCTTTTAATATTTCATCAATTGGATATTCAACTAGACCAGGACATCTTTCGTCTAGTTCACATGTATATATGGGTCCTTGATGTTCTTTTAATACTTTAGCCATACTATTAGTTTGGCCTCCTGCATCATCTGTATCTAAAAACCTAGATGGTGGGTCCATCATAAATACTCTATCATGGTATATAACGTCAGAAACTGCGTTAATTGCCCATACTTCATCAAATTTTGCGCCATGTGATTTTGCCATGCAGTAGTCAAACCAACTCCTGCCCATGCCAACAATGGCTACATTTTTCCCTTCAAGCTCCTTGATTGGATTCATACTTATCTCCTTTTTTTAAGTTAACTTACTTGCGAGCGGAGTGAGTCATATCGGTATTCATCTCGTCTACCTCTTGCCTCGGCTCGTTCTTTTACTCTTGCTATTTCTTGCGAGAATCTATTTTCATAATTTGCTAATAAATCTGGCTCACCCTTCATAAAAGTATGGCCTTCAATTAAAGATGCATATAGTAAAGCATCTCTAGCATTTTCAGATAACCAGGTACCTGATGTTTCTGTTACTAAGCTGTTTGGTCTGTATAAATAATGTAATTCTACTGTGTAATTTGCATCTGGTACTGGAGCTATTGCTATTGTTGAGCCAGAACTAGAAGATGTTGAATATGATTTGTCATAGTCTGCATAATACTTTGGCAATCCTCTTAAAGAAGTATCACTTAAATCTGGAGCGTACTCTTGCATAAAACTTGGATGTTTTTTTAATAAAAAATGATAATCATTTGTTGTTGAATCTATAACTGCTAATGAAAAACTAAGAAGAAAATCACTTGGAGCTGTTAAAAATCTGTTTCCTGTTGTTACTGCACCTTCAACATTTTTACGAAATACATCTTCTTGAACTAAGTTAAATATTCTATCTTCTGCGTTTTTAACAAAATCAGGAATGCTTGCAACAAAAGTGGATTCATCATTATTAAGGTAATTTTGAATTAACGTATTTAGTTCTGCATAAGTCATAATTAACTAATTGTAACCTCTCCAAGAGATGATGTCATTGTAAATCCTTCTATAGAACTTCCAAGTATTTTGTCATTGTTTGTTAAAACATAACCAAACCCAACTTCAACATCATTATTTGGCCTTGGTTCGTATAAAGCTTCTGGGTCAGCTACAGCAGATTTTGGTTCTAATTGAGGGTGTTTTTTTTCAAAACATTGTGGGCAAGTTTTTAAATTATTCCATTCTTTTTTTAAATCTAACAACTTATATTCAAAACCACATCTATCGCATAAAGCTTTTGCAAATTTTGCTGAAGCGTAAGCCATTAACTTAAATAGGGTCTAATTCTAAATGAAGCCCTATCCTCATCTGTTGAAGAAGCTCTATCAAATTCTTCTTCATACATTTGTTTTAACATTTGAGTTTTTTCTGGAGCTTTTTTTACTGATATGTAATAGGCTAATCCTGCTGCAAAACAAGGATAAAATCTAAAAGGCATATCCATCGTATTAATAGCAGTATCTGCATCATCCATTCTAACAATCTTGTTAAATACAAGTATGTCTGTAGAGTTTTCTGGTGCGGGCCATATTTTTAAAACAGCTGCATTTTGTTTATCAAGAAAAAATTGAGTAGGTCTTCCTGTTGTTTCTTTAACTGGAATATTAAGATATTCGCTACGACTTAATCTTCTCATAGATAAATCAGTAGTTACACTTCCATCTGTTCTTCTAATACTGCAATCTAATATATCTACAACATTAGAATTTAAAGTATATGATTTTGTATCTTTAGTAACAGTTTGAGTTCCCTCTTCAATAGTCCATTGATTTAAACCTCTGTTGGCCCATTCAGCTAACATAAGATTTATAGAGCGTTTTGCAGTTACTAAATCGTAACCAGTACGTAATTCAAGGCCGCATCTTTCAAAAGCTTCTTCAACAAACTCAGTTACGTTAGGTTCAAAATTTGTACTACTTGATGTTGCCATAATTAATCTTCCTTTGGAGCGTATAAGTTGTCAAACGTTATATTTGCATCCATATAACTATCATGTTTTTCTGCTGAGTGAATATATTGACTAGGACAAAAATCTGGTGGACCCTCTCCAACACGCCATAAAGCAGGATTTGTAGCCCTTACTCTATTATTTGGTAAGGCTACAAAATTGCCAGTATATTCACCAGCGTCTGTTAAATATAACACATGTGATTGTTTATGTTGAGCAGAATCATCTGCAATACTATTTTCCGTATAATCAACAGTAAACATATAAGTTCCAGTATAAAATTCTCCTCCAATTTTACATACCCAAGGAGAAGAACTTACTCTGTCCATAACAACAACAGAATGATGATGACTAAGACAGTCCCATGGTTGAGCTAAATGGTCTTCCATTGATTTTGGCCATTCTTTTAAGGGCATATCAGCTATAAGAGCTTGTATTGGCATTCTTGCCCACATGGCACCGCCATGTATATTTTCATCTGGATAATTTTCTAAATCTGTTTCACAACCAGTAAAAACTACTTGAAAAGATAATGAACGGTCTGGAATTGTATTAACTGCTATAACCAAAGCATGTAAATATTCTCCATGATATTTTTGATGATTAGCAGTAAATTCTTTGCGTACCCAACATTTGAACTGAGGTATGTTCGATATTAAATATGACATAAAGCACTATTATTTTACAGCGCCGCCTTTAGACATATATTTACCGCCTTTGGACATATATTTAGTTTTCTTTTTTGCTTCATCTTCATTTTTAAAATTTGCAACTCCGCCTTTAGACATATATTTACCGCCCTTAGCCATATATTTAGTTTTTTTCTTTGCTTCGTCCCCTTTTTTCATACCAACTGGGCCACCTGCATAATATTTAGTTCTTTTAAACATTCTATTCTCCTAACTTATTGTAGTTACTTTTCTACGGTTATTCATAACTTTACCACAACCTTTAGCTATAAAACCACCATTACTTTTTTTAACTCTGCTGTCTTTCCAACTAATTGCTTTTGGCCCTTTTTTCTTTTTTGCTGCTGAGGTGCATTGAGCCATAGTTGGTCTACATGCAGGATAACCTCTTTTTTCTCCTTTTTTTCTACCGCAGGGTTTACCAGTTTTACAATCAACCCAACCTTTGCCATCGTTTTTATTAAACCAATCTCTTAAGGTTTCTTTAGCCATTATGCTAATTTGGTTCTTTTACGCTTTCCAGGCATTAACATTGTTTGCCCTTTACAAACAACTCCTCCTGCAGCTTTTTTTGTTCTTGATTTGTTACCGTAGTTAGCAGCACCTACTTTTCTACATTGAACTAATCTGCCACTAGCATAAGCACTTGGCCAAACTTTAGCACTACGTTTTACTTTATGGTAACAAGCGTCTTTCTTTGTTTTTGATTTTGATTTAGCCATAATTTAAACCGTCTAAGTGATAGTTTAGCGTAAGCTCTTCGCCAACACTAATTTTTTTTGATGTTATTACGTTGTAAACTCTATAGTCATCCCAATCTAACTCTTCGCTTAAATAACAATTACATTCTTCTGAATGATTTAAAAAACCACCTATTGAAGTTCTTATGAACCCTTGGATTATTGGTACTTTAATGTGTGACATTCCTATATCAAAATCTTCATTTATATCTTGTATTGCAAATAACCCAAACCCTTCAATAGGGCTTTTTTGCACTTCTATACAATCAGGTAAAGGTTTATAATAAAACTTATTGTAAACAGGATACATTTAACAATCCCAGTCTCTTCTAGCCCAATAATTAGCACTACATCTATCACTTTTTATTCCACCACTTCTAGCGCAATAAGATTTTTTTCTAGATTTAGTGTTTTTGTGCATACCCATTTTTGCATCGCCAAAGGTAATTCTTTTAACTCTACTGCTTTCGCTACTACAGTTTTTAACAAAAACTTCTTTTCGCTTTTTACCGTATCCAGGGCTACCTTTTGAAATAGCCCTGGGTTTGTTAAGAGTTACTGTTTTACCTTTGTATTCAGCCATTATAAAAATTAATCAAAATCTTTATAAAGGGTAAGAACTATTACATAAGAATCGCCGTTAGAATGTCCAGTAGTAGTCAGCATAATATCGCCAGTTTTTCCACCAGAGGCGGCTGTATTTCTAATACCTCCAAACTCGGTAAAATCTTCATCTGTTGTATAGTCTGCGTTTAAATCCCAACAGATTGTATCTGTAGTTGCATCCCATAAAAGCTTTACACTCATTCCAAAAGTAGAATATACAATTTTTGCTAAACGTACGCCCGTACATGCTTGGCCTGTAGAGCTATCACTTAAAGCGCTAACATCTATCTTTTTAACTGCTGCCTCGCCTGTACCATCTGATGTATTCGTTAACTGAATAATAGCGACTCTATCACTATCCATCAACGTTGTTGAGGTTACTGCGTCTGCCATAAATTACTCCTTACGCGTCAGCAAATGGAGTTACTACAGTACCAGAAGCAAGGTTAATACCTTCTACTGCGTACTTGGCTGCACCAATAGCGGTTACTTTAATAACAGTACCAACTATGCCACCTTTAGTAGAGCCATTTAAAGTAATAACATCATTACTAGCGCCTGAAAAGAATGTTTTACCTGCTGCATCACTTTTACCCATATATAGTCCGCCAACGAACTTATCAGTTCCGTCAGTTTTAATATCTAAGTCTGTAGCTGCTGTTTCAATTACAAAAGTAAATGTAGCACCTAAATTATTAGTTTGATTAGGGTCATCATTGCTTCCTGGAGCAGTAGCAACAATACTTGGTAAAGTGAATTTACCATCTGCATCGTTACAAGTTAACATTTTACCAGCGTGTGAATTTACGCTTAGTGTTGTATCTGCAGTTAAACTAACTACGTTAGCATTACCTGCTGAAATAAATCCTGCTAAGGACTGTATTGGACCTGAAAAGGTTGATTTTGCCATAATTTCCTCCTGGGAAATAAGTTCTACTGTCTTGGCTTGTCTGCTAGGTCAGTCTGTAGAACAAGTTAATAAATCCTAGTCCTTTGATTGTATATTACTTTTAAGCAAAAAAAAAGGGAGCCGAAACTCCCTTTAAACAATCAATTAAGATTATGCTCCTTGTGATGCGAACACCGCTCTCCAATTGGAGAAACCAAAGGAATATCTTTCTCTAGCCTTGTAACGCATGTTACCAGTATCGAAATCACCTTCTAGTGATGTTTGCATTGGGCTTCTTTCAAAATGTTTGAATCCATCAGGACAATCTGTCTTTAAGAACCAAGCATCGGTATCTGTTAGATAGTTGTTAACAACATATCCTTCAGGGACCATACCCATATTTTTAATAGCATTAATGTCATTGTCAGACGTACCAACTCTTCCAGGAGTTTGTAATAATCTGTCAGCAACAAATTGCAATTGAGGTGGAACAATAAGCTTTCTGCCTTGTAGAGCAATTGTCAAATTTCTGTCATCAACTAAAGTTGAAACATTAATAAGAGCATCTTCTAATGAAGTCTCATTCAAGTCAGCATAAGCTGTTGGTCTGTTACTAGCAGTACCACCGCCACCTAGAGGGTGAGAGTTTGATACTAAAGCAACACCATCACCACCAGTAAAACTGCTGCTAAAAGCGTTATTAAGAACAGAAGCTGCCTTAATTTGCTTTGTGTTTGCCATAGACCTTGCTAAAGCTTTTGTATATCTTGAGCCTAGTCTATCATATAAGTTATCTTCAACTGCTTCTTCAGTTAGAGAGAAAGCCAAAGCAACTGTTTCGTGAGAGTAACGTGAAGTAAAGCCTTCAGTAGCGTTGTCATATTCGACAGCATTACCTTCGCCTTTTACTGATGCGTTACCAAATCCCACAATCATTACTTCTTCTTCAAAAGCTCTGTCTGATGATTCAGTTTCATATATTTCAACATGTTGATTATCATGCCTAGCATATTCCATTCCGAACAGGGCGTTTAATCCTGGTTCTAATTCTTTCGCTAATTGCGCTCTATTTATAGCCATTATTATACTCCCGCAGCTGTTCTGTTAAAATGCTCGGCAATTCTGACGATAAAGTTAACATTGGTTGATAAAG
>VMHT01087674.1_pt1 | contig 18996 bp, 18 predicted proteins | sample 4693611 | NCBI WGS metagenome assembly VMHT01 (sample SAMN12280063, study PRJNA550983) | marine metagenome | isolation source: seawater sampled from same location over 5 years 0.02-0.2 micron viral filtrate | place: USA: collected off the coast of southern California halfway between the port... ...
GAGAAGATTGGGAAGATTTCACTACTGCAGGTGCTTTATCGAAATGGATTTTATGGAATAAACCATCTCTCAAGAAAAGTTTCGACCACTATCTTGCTATGTTCTCATTAACTGGAGAACTAAAAGTAAAGACAAGTCTATCTGGGCCAATCCCCGCATCCCGAAACCCAATGGCACCAGGGTATCAGTCATTCAGTTGGATAAGTCAAGACTGGAGATCTGTGAAGGTAAACAACAAAGGTGAAATTGATTATTCTGAAAAATGCGGAGCAGAAGGCACACAAACGAAATCGGGCAAACCTCGACTATGCTTGCCTAGAAAGGTAATCCAAACCCTGTTGAAATCTGAATCTGGAAAAGAAGTATGACGGCAACAAGCAAGAAAGAAAGCAAGAGCCGAGAAAGGAGAAAGAATCCCCTGGCATCCTCGAATCAAAAAACTTCACGCAAAATTAGAGAAAGAAACAGTACAAGACAACCCAGCAAGAATGAATCCTCCTATGTTCTCGATTAGATTTGAAGATATACCAAAGCGTTCCCCGCCCGCCAATAAAGCAACTATGGAAGAGTTGAAAGTAGTTATGAGATTCTATAAGAACAAAAAGGTTCCTGAACACCTACAAGACGATGCTGAAAAAATAATTCCTCTTTTCACTAATTATATGCGGGATGCAAGACTCCCATTCGATCAGAAAGTTGCAAAAGAAACAATTAGCACCTTGAAACCCTTGATAGTCGAAATGAAGCATTACTATGCTAGGGCAAGACCGAAAGAGTTTGCTAAACACCACGGTATCGACTTCAATCCCAAGTTTGTAGAATCCGCACAAACTCCTGAATACCCTAGTGGACACGCGATACAAGCGTATGTGTTAGCACATCTTCTAGGAAAAGCCAACCCTGAACATAAGAAACAGTTACTATCACTTGCTGATATTGTATCTCAATCAAGAATAGATATAGGGGTGCATTACCCAAGTTCTGTTATTTATTCAAGAGATATCTCTCCTATTATCGCAAAATCATTCCTATATGAAAATCCAATATCTCCCTTCCAATCAGGAATCGCAATCCTACCTAGGCAAGAGGATCAAGGTCGCAAAGTATTCTATCAGCCTTCTCCGTCTAAGTCCGAAGCAGAATGGATGATATTCGCAGTAGGCTATACATCTACTACTGCGGCAAAGGATGACCTTGCGAAATTCACCGAAGCGGCAAAAAAACATCTTACTGTACCTTTTGAGATTAAAAACAAGAAAAGATACAACTACGCATTACACAAAGGAGCGAAGATAGGAACAACTCACCCCAAAACAGGCGGCCCTAAATCACAAGGACAAGCAATACAAACTAGAAAGTCAGACGAAGGAGAAACCATATTCACGGCAGATACATTACTAGGCGAATCATGGCGTAATCCTTTGAAAACCTTCAATATCAAAGGGCAAGGCATGGGTAATGTAATCAGAGGCCAACTGATTAGAGAACTAGAAGCAAAAGGTCACAAAATATCTGACACCGGAAATGTATATTTAGAAATTCTAGGGTTTAATCATCCAAAGAAGGGTGCGCCTGATCTGATAGTATCATCTCCTGAATCAATGGGGCCAAGTCACCAGTTAATAGCCCAAAGAGTTGCACTATTTCTTTCTGAAAATTCTGAACTAGAAATAATGACTGATACTGTAGATGACTTAGATCCACTCGGAAACCGATTGATGTATCATGGGCAGAAAGGGGTAGCACTAGCGGTATTTATTAACAAGGCATCTGACATACACAAGCACTACAAAGAAATATCAAAATCTCTTGCAGACGCAATAGAAATTAGCGTTAATCCTCCAGAAGGTATGCTTATTCAATCATACACGCTAACAATACCTGTTAGCTTCTACGACACATCTCTAGCATTCTTTGAATTAGAAGAACTAGGGTATGAATGGAAGGGAGAAAACTTAGAGAGAAGTTGGTACAGCCTCAAAACCCGTTTTGGTGGAAAATCAACTCTACACATCAGGCCACACATTAGTTATCTGTATAGCGCACACCAACTTTCAGAAAAAGAACAAGGTTTAGTCAGAGATGATGTAATAAAGGTAGCAGAAAAGATTCAAGCAAAAAAACCCAAACACAATCCAGCAGTGGTAAAAAGAGATCATCTCCCTCCGCAATCGCTGAAAGCCCTCGAAAGAAAGAAGAATGAGGGTGTCAAGGGCAGATTCCCCGATGACCTGATGGAAGAACTCCGGCAAGGCAACACAACCCGATTCAACAAGTGGATAGATGATAACAAGGGTAAGGAGCCACAGCCACCAAGACAAAAGCAAGACCAACAAGGGCAAAGAATTCAGCCACCAAGACAAAAGCAACAAGACCAACAGCAAAAGAAAGACGGCCAACCTGAACAGAAAAAAGGTAAAACGAAGATAAAAAATGTATTTAGCGTAGGCAGCAGGGAACTTATCAAAGGATTGACGGGAAGAAAACACCCTGAGAGTAAATGGGACAAGTTCGGTAAAAAGCAGCAAGGCAAAAAGCAGCAAGGCAAAAACCAACAAAAAGGCAAAAATAAAGGGAAGAAAAACAATAACCGAAAACCCAAAAAAAACCCAATTGAAGAGGATAGATGTTCTTGCGGTGCATTGCCGTGGGTAAAGCCAGACCCTAAATTCGGAGATACTGACCATGAATCATATATTCTGCCACCGCCAGGGTATTGTAGGTGTTCATCTATAGGTGTAGGGCCAGGGAATCCCGCCAAAGGCCATGAAGGAGACTATGCGATGAGGGAGAAATTCCGTGAGTATTATTCAGATGGAAGGCCAGTCGCCTTTCCTTGGGAGCCTGGCTACAAACCACCAAGAAAAAATCCAATTAAACTAAATCCAGTAGAATTAGACCGTGATGGTGTAGAATACATAGAAGATTTTGGAATGACTATGAACAAAAAAGAAGAAAGAAAGAAGTTCAAATCTGTGAAACTAAAGGGTCCAATTGGTTCAGAGGCACTATTTTTACAATTAGCAGAACAAGTTCAAGACTTCGGAGAAGCATCAGGTTGGATAAAAGGTGATCGCCTATATTTCAGACCAGGTGCTAGACATTTGAACGAAGCCGCCGTATCTGGTTACATAATGGAGGGAGCAACTGCATTCTTCCATACGCACCCTAGAGTGTGGGAGCCAAGTCAAACAAGCCCCGATGATTTCAAAGTTTATCACGGCTTATTCACAATACACGGCATACAAGACCACTTTACTGTAATGGGAGACAGAATTGATTGGTTCCATTTCGCCAAGAGTAACCGCTTGAAAATAGATGAAGTGGCAAATGTGATAATAGACTTTGAAAAAGACATAGAGGAAGTATTCCAAGAATCAGAGCAAGAACACATTAGAAAAACAGACGGTCACGCCCACTTGAGAGATAGGACTCAAGATATAGTAGACGGACTTAACGAAAAAATACCCGAATATCAAGTACGCTTCAAGTGCTTCCTGATGTCTCCAGAACAAATCCGTTCAACAAAGAGATAGGGTACACTTCAAACGGCATTAACGGTTGAAAAGCCCATGGATGAACAATTCGAAACGCTTAGAGGTAGGGATGCACAAAAGCACATTGTAGGAAAAGCCCGTGAAGTAGCAGACAGGGTACGCTCGACTTTAGGGCCACTAGGTTTCGACAAAATGCTAGTAGATAAGATGGGTGAACACTTAGTCACTAATGATGGTGCTACTATACTAAGAAAGGGTGCAGACAGAGATCCGGTGGCTAGAATTGTAGCCCAAGTAGCAAAAGCACAAGAAGAAAGCGTATTTGACGGAACTACTAGTACAGTCATATTACTAGCAGAATTCCTGAAACAAGCAGACTTGCTAATAGAGAGAGGAGTTCAACCTAACTCTATAACTAGGGGATATCGTAAAGCATTAGAAATAGCAACAGCAACGGCCCAAGAAAACTCATCATCAGCAGATACTCCTTATGATGCTGCTAGAAGAGTGGCACAAACAGCCATTACTGGTAAGTCGGCAGAGGCCTACATAGATATTCTAAGTGATATTTGCGCTAGGGCAGCAGAAGCAGCAACACCTGATAACATCAAACTAATAGGTAGGCCTGGTGATCCAAAAGATGCTGAACTAATAGAAGGCGTCGTAATATTGAAACAAAGCGCATATCCTACCGATCAAGAAACATATACTGGGAAAATACTACTGCTTGATGAAGAACTAGGGCCGCCTCAAGCTAATGTTTCACTATCAGACCCAGCAAAGATAGCCCAAATAGCAGCCGTTCAACAAGCGTACATGGATCAAAGACTCAACGCAATAGAAGAACAAGATATCAAAATAGTCCTATGCCAGAAAGGAATGGATTCAAGAGCAATTCAACATTTCAGAAGAAAAGGAATCCTAGCGGTACGAAATATAAGAAAAAGTGACATGCACAGGATTGCCAAAGCAACTAATGGAGAGGTCATAGCAGACCTATCTGATATAATAGAAGATGAATTAGGTACAGGAACTTGTACTATAAGGGGAAAAGAAGGCCCAAACCCCTATATTCAAGCAGTAGGCGATAATATCCAAGTAGCCTCAATAATACTGCCCGCCCCTACTGAACAAACAGCCGCAGAATTCTCTAGAGCGATGGATGATGCAATAGGAGTAGCTTACATTACAGCAAAGAATCCTCTTACAGTCCCAGGTGCAGGTTCAATCCAAGCAAGAATGTGTCATGCAATTAAAAATTCAGAACCAATGGTATCTTCTCGTGCTGAACTAGCGAAAAACGCATTCGCCGAAGCCCTGCTAGTTATACCAATCACTTTAGCGGAAACAGCGTCAATGGATATAATCGATACATTATATGAATTATCTATGAATCCCAAATTAGGTGTCAATCCAATATCAGAAGAAGTTTGTGATATGACTGATGTAGTTGAGCCTTTGACTTTAGTACTGACCTCTCTGAATACAGCCACAAGTAATGCAATCTCTTTACTAAGGACTGATGAAATACAGAAATCAAAACCTATCCAAGAAACCTTCGCAGATGATATGTCATGATCGCTGGAGCATTTGAGCAACTATTACCGTCATGGGTTAAATTCGTCGCTTCGAAGGTGGAGGGGCGAACTTCCTTGCGTAAGGGTCAATGGGTTTTGGAGGCAAAGGTACAGGGGTATGAAGTTGCCAATCAACAGATGCAAGAGTCTGAAAGGCAAAATAGTAAGGATTTTCTTTAAGCCAGTCCATCCAATCAATTAAATCAGACATCATTCTAGATTTAAGGTAGTCTGGCCTCTCTTGCATGAAAAAAACCATTCTACTATTGCATTGGGATAATGTTTGTTCGTGTATGTCTTGTAATCTCTGCCCAATCACAATACCGTGAATATCCTTCCCTGCTCCTGTAGTGGAAAGTCTCTCTAGTCCTTCATGTCTAGATCCCTTTCTCGCATAAAGTTGAACTTCATCAATAAATATTGCATAAACAGCCTTTTTGTACCTGCGCTTTTCTTTCTTCTTGAATAAGAGATTGATTATATCTGTAAGATGCTTCTCTCTTTCAGATGTACCAGGTGGTCGATAAACTACTCTTTTCACTTTCATATTAAGGTAGAAATCTAAATCTTTGATTGTCTTAGCAAAGAATCCATGCTGAATTAAAGCATCATCATGTTTCGTATCAATAAAGATATGAGTCGCCATTTTCCTTCCGTCAAATAGATTATCATTAAGAAAGAATTGTTCTGCTGCCGTACTCTTCCCATACCTAGTCTGTCCAACTATGACCAGATGGCCTCCACGAATCCCGTCATACAACGGTTCCATTGTTTTGATGAGGCGAGATGGCGAATCCATACGAACACCTACCTGCGACGCCTTGTTCTATCTTTCCCTTCTAGCTTAGTCCTATGTTCGCTAGTAGAGAAGTTTATGTCCAATTGCAAGTATGTTAGCAATAGATTATTGATAGTTCTATTTTCCTCTTGTGCCTGTTGCCTAATCCGTAACATGATGTCTGCCGGTATCCTAAGCGAAATTACACTACTCTCCTTCTTATCTCCTCTAGCCATCAGGGGGGGCTAGAACCATTTGTCGTATGATATTTACGCAACGACATTTAACTACAATGTGTTCAAAAGAAATACTGAGTACGACACTCTCATTATATGCATATAGTAAAGACCACCGTTTAATGGCGAACGGGACACTTGTATTAGTAAACCCTCCAGCCAGTAGAAAGGGAACTAAAATGGCTAGAAAGACCGCTAAAAAATCAACCGCAAGAAAATCCGTCCGTCGTGGAGGCAGTAAGGCTTCACGATCAGCCGCAGCAAAGAAAGCTGCTGCTACAAGAAAGCGTAATGCTGCAAAGCGTTCTGCTGCTGGCAAGAAAGCCGCAGCAACAAGGAAGCGCAACGCATCAAAGCGTTCCTCTGCAGCAAAGAAGGCTGCAGCAACAAGAAAGAGGAAGACTACTAAGAGGAAGACTACTAAGGGTAAGACAACTAAGACTTCACGATCCGCAGCAGCAAAGAAAGGCTGGAGAACTCGCAGAGCAAAATCAACTAAGAGATCTAACGCTGCTAAGAGAGCAGCACGCTCCCGTAAATCCCCTAAGAAGACTACTAAGAGGGCTTCTACTAAGAAAAAGTCCACAGGTCGTATGACTAAGGCTAAGAGATCCGCAGCAGCAAAGAAAGGCTGGAGAACTCGCCGTGGAACAAGCACACGCAGAAAGTCTACTAAGAGAAAGTCCACTAAGAGAAGGGCTTCACGAAGAACAGCAAAGATGCAAACAGTTGCTCTAGGTGACGCAATACCAACCGAAATAGATCCAGTAGGCGGATTGATGGCTTTCGGTAAGTCAATATCTAAATCTGCTATGAATCCAGGTAAGCAAGTTGATGCATTAATGGCTTCTTCTAAGTACGCTCTCGCAGGTATGGGAATGATGGGACTTCTAGCAGTAGCTAAGGGTAATGTCTGGAACAGAATCGGTGTAACATCAATGGTAGATAGCGCAGTAGGCGGTATCGACTATGTTGGTCCTGACTTGGTAAATGCTTTCGACGCTATGCTAGACATGGCAACTGTTGGAGCACTTGGCGCTCTAATGAGCAAGCAAGGAATCTCAAAGAAGTTCCTAGGTCCAGCAATGACAGCAACATCTCTAATCATTGCAGCAGACTTCGTTCGTAACATCGAAGCATTCGGACTTGGTAGTAAGGCAAGTGATTTAGCATCTGGTGAAATATTCGCTGGCGGTCTATCATCACTAGCAGCATTGAAGCAATCAACATTAGGCGGTCTAGGCATGACACAGAACAATGCAATGTTCGGTATGCACAACGCTCCAATGGGAATGGCTCACATGGGAATGGCTCACGGCAACAATAACCTTGCTCTAGCTATGTCACCTAACAATACAGCAGCAACAGGTAACGCTAAGTTCTTCGGAACAAAGTCTCTTGGCAGCACACGAGTAAACCTCTTCTGAAATAGGAGAGGATCTCGTGGCCAAGAAATCTAAAACACCTAAGATTGTGAAAAAAGCCCAGCGTTCTCTGAGAAACTTCGGTTTAACCTCAGAGAACGCAAAGGTGCTCGGCACTTGTGGAGCAGGTTTAGCCTTGTTTGGGGTAATTACCACTCTTGTAGATGAAACCGCAAAATATACTTCTTCCTCGGATGAACAATATAGATCGTTCACTAGGCAGTTCTACGGCACATCTCTAGGGAAGACAGCCGGAGCAGTCGCTTCTTTAGCGGCAATCGCATTCATGCAAGACATGGCAATAGAACAGAAGTATCTAAAGCGTGGTGCAAAGAGAAAGGCAAGATCAGCAGCAGTAGGTTTCGTAGGAGCAAGCCTCTTATCGAGACTTCCTGCTAACCAACTCGGTCAGAGATTCAACTACTTAGCTTCTGGTTCACTCACGGCAGCAGTTAATCCAACTGGAAACGACGCTATGATGTTAAATCAAGCAAATGTTTAGAACATCTGGCTTAGTAACAAACCTATGCTGACGACTTGCATGACTGTAAGGACTGCAATTATTCGATAAAGTTCTTCGGATTTATCTTCTAATACTTTGAATCGTTCATCCCACTTCTTATCTAGGTTAGATTTACGAGGATCTATTTCCTTTTTTACAACACCTAATAATTCCTGAGCGAATCTTTTAGCACTTCCAGTTTCCTTATTGGTCATCGTAAAAACCCTAATCCTATTCTTTCTGCCCACCAATCATGCACCTTCCCGATAAAGATATACAATATCGTAGCGAAAGGAATTGCTACACAGCATCCTGCAGTGAGCCCTAAAAATATCATCGTGTTATCCATATAACACCTCAACTACCTCAATCTTCACCTATCTCGACATTATCAAAGAAAGATACAGAAATAGATGCCTCAGTCATCAGCCCTGGTCGCAAAGCAAAAAGGGTTCTTTGTAGGTCTACTGCAGGATGACCGTCATCTTCATTGAAATACCAATGAAGCTCGACAAGAGATATTTCTGTTCCAACGCCAGGGATTGCCCTCACTTCTACTCCGTGTCCGTCATAATAGTCTCTCCACTTCTTTGTACTACCTAATATTGCTTCTTCAAATTCATAAGCAGCCTTTGAACTATGAATCTTTTTAGCAACAGTCACGCCCCAAAAAGGAGAATCCCCTAATTCTACTCCTTCTGAGAACACAACAAGCCTATCTGAATCGCATTCCTCGCACAAATCATTCATCATACCTGTCCAAACACCACATGTTAGACATTTCTTGCCCCTAATTTCCATCATCAACATCCTCTAATTGTTGCCGAAGCATATCTTGATGCCTTTTTCTTTGTGCGGCATCTCTAAACAAATCATTCTTTTTTGACCTTAAGGCTTCAAGAGCCATCATACGAAGGCAAGTGGAAAGTCCGATCTGTAATTGTTCAGAAACAAATTTGAGATCCGAGAAGTCTTCGCCACTAAGGCGGACTCGAACAGTATGTTCCTTGGGATCAGACTTGGACACAAACAGGGTCAGCCGTCTTAGTCGTTTGAACGAATCGGAACGATTGACTACGACTTGCCTACAATGGAACACAACTTGCCTACAAAAGGCTACCCCCATTGATATAGGGAAGTTGAGTGGAAAGGATTAGCGGCATCAGTCGCAAACAAAAAAAGAAGGTAAGTAAAATGGAATGGAAAGTATATTTCGATAGACCAGCAGCATTAATAGCAGACTACCTCGACCAGATAAATGGATTTATTGCATACGCATATCCAAACTGGGGAGGGAAAAATCGTGGCGTTTGGGCCAAGGGTGAGTACGGGACCGGCGGTCTTCGTGCAGATCATTTCTCGATTTTAGACACTCAAGGTGTCTGGCAAATCCCAAATACTTCAATCGGTACAACTGGAAGCAAGACTTCCGGAACTGACGGATGGATCTCCAAGGCTTTAGATTTCAAAACTTTGGAAGAATTATATGTTATGATGCAAGGTCTTCAATATGCAGTTAATCCACTAAATGTGGTTGAAACGCAATGGGGAATAGCAGGAATAACAACCCCGGTCGTGGAAAATTCAATAATGAGTGTTCTAGAAGAACCCCTAGTTTACTATTCTGAACCGCTTGTAGTGGAACCAGAGAAGACCATTTCATGGGATGTAAGAACACGCCAGGCTTCAACTGCACTATCAGCAGAGAAGATCAGAGTAGTCGGCCTAGTGGTTGGCCAACATCATGAGCTAATTCAACAGACAACTAGCAGTGGAGAGCTAAACTGAGCCCTTTTGGGATCAGACAGGAATAGGTGAGTAAAATGGGAGACCAAGGAACTCTAGCACAAAGCGCAATCGGTGGCTTCGAATTAGCTACTGGTTCAAAGCCTGCTCTACATTGTCTGCATGTTACTGGTAAGTACACCAACGGAGATGCTCTTTTCATCAACGGAGAGGGTTCTGTAACCGCTAATAGCGGGGCAACAACTGGATTTGCAGTTGTTCACGGAGCAGGATCTCTAGTTCTCGGAACCGTTGCAGCAGCAGGTACGCCTGTAACTGTAGTATTCGGTTCTGGTGACGACAAAGATGACTTAGACATCGTTGGAGCACACGGCAGCATCGCATGGGACGACGGCGGCGGAGCAGTATTCGACACAGCAGGTATGGTATCAGTATCATCAATCTCTGGTGGAACTGTGAACTTGTTAGTACAGGTAATGGGGGCTGACGGCGAAGCCGGACCTCCAGTATCAGCTACAGACACATACAGATTGATTGTTTACGCACACGCACGATCAACACTCTGATTACATTCAAGCATCATCTCTTGGGTCCTTTGCGGCCCTTGAGATGCGCTTGAGGAGTTGATATACATGGACGGAATCAGAGCAGGTGGATTAGGCTACCCAGGTGGCCGATCAGGATATATGGGAAACCAAGCAATGGCAGGCAATATGTCGCATGGCTTCGGTTCTCTCGGATATGCTGGCGGTAGGACGGGATATATGGCTCAATTCGACAATCACGCATTCGGTAACACAGAACAGGCATCAGTAAACCAAGCACCAACGAACAACGGTCCTTTGAAGGCGATCAACTCGAAAGTATTCGGGCGTGGAACCTTCGAACTACCTTTCTTCGGAGCAATATCTGGTCAAAAGGTGATAGGAATATTACTCATAGCCGGATTTGCATACAAGGCATCAACAAAGTAAGGTGAGCAGATGAATGACACAAACTTCTTCGGTGGCGGAATTGGGGGTACAGTTACACCCCGCCGCCGAGGAGGCTCAATTCGATGGGGTGGAGGATTAGGCGATACAGCCCAAAACAATTCTCCGTCAAATCCACCAGGAATAGATGGCAGCTCCTTCATAGCAGGCATCGGAACAGTTCTTACAGCATACGCAGTAGTATATGGTGTGTCAAGAACAATGCCCAAGGCTAAGAGAGTCGTGGACAATATAATGAAAAGAAAAAATCAAAGTATAGTATCTAAAGTACCAGAAGCCACAGTCAAGGGGGCTACTGAAATTGTTAAAGGAGTGATGCCCTGATGCAAACAACAGATTACGAGGCTATGCTTCAAGGAACAAATAATTCTCAACTTGGTTTCCATCATGGAATAAAAACTACATTACCTGGTGAGAAGTTAGCAGGCTACGGAAACCAAATCCGAAACCCAGTATCAGGCCTATTGGGTGTCGTAATAGCAACTGGCCTAATTTACAACGCATACTCCACCGGCGCAGGCAAAGGAGACTACGGCATGATGGCACTAGCCATGATCGGTGGAGCATCAATATTACATTCCATAAATTAAATACACATAAAAGGAGAAAAAGAAAATGGCAAGAGTAAATTTTGGTAGAAGCCCGACAGTAAGGGGATATAATCCCATGGAGAACACATTGAAGCCTGGTTACATAATCAAGCTCCGTGGTAAGTTTTACGCAGTAGACAGCGTAGAAGGACTTACCTACGATCTTGTAGTAACGGCTCAAGGAAACACAAATGGAACAGAAGTGTCCGACGCATATGATAGCGGATATTTCGAAGACGAAGATCTGGAACCTTTCAGAAATCATCTTTATTGTTTAGTTCCAAGCCTATACAGGCAACCTAAGTTCATTTCACGAAGCGGAACATACGACGGTGTTGGTTTCCCTAACGATACAACAGTTGTTACAGTATCTTCAACTCAATCGATAGGTGGAGCATCTAGAACTCATGTGGGTGATATATCTGGAAAAGTATTTTTGAAGCATCCGGCTGGAATTGCACGCTGGAGCGCAGATGAGGCTCCAGAAAACGACAAGACTGGATTCATTGATGTTAATACAAGTCCAGTTGATGATCCAAACCCGAACTTCGCAATATGGATCGAGTCATCAGAGTCTATGCTACCTAATTTCAGATTTTTAAATGATACAGGCGAGGCACTTTTTTATCCTGTTATAAATTTAAGCGGATTTAAGGCTCGATTGAAGGAAATGAGTCCTTCTGATATTGAAGAGGCTCGTAGAATAAACGGAGGAAGGCTTGTTTACAAGTTAATTGTGCCTCAAGGGCTTCCATACGCGGGTGCAATTACAGCAGAGACAGGCGGATCCCCTAACATGATATAGGGGGAGAAATAAGTGTCACTAACTCCAGCACAATTAGGAACTAAATCCAAGCAAATGCCAGGGCATGTCCGTTCTGCAGAAGAAGTGGGAAGAAGCCCACACTTAGGTAGGACATCTAAAATGTCTGCCAATTACATGGACAGAAGATTTCAAAGTGGAAAACTCGTAATGATGGATGCAGGTTTGCACCGAGTAGTTTCTGCTGAACCAATATCTGTAAGGCACTTTTTCGGTATTCCCTGCACCATATCAGCAGTTTCCTCATCAGCAGTAACGGTCAAATTAGACGACAGCAATAATCTAGGAGCTAACAGTCAAGCATTAGACCTATCTGCGATAACTCCAGTAGTGGGTGATCAGTTTATCTTAGGAGCGCAAACTTACAGGCAAGAAACACAACATGTTACTGTTGATGGCGTAAGTGGAGGCAATCTAGGCTCTGCATCTGGTTCTGTGCTCTCCATAGCAGAAACTATTGTAACAGGCCGAATCGCAGTAGGAGACTCTGCATTAATGCTGAGGCTACCAAAGGCCACTACAGGCGCAGGCGCGGCTGTCATTGACCCTCTATCAATAGATATGCTACAGCCAACCGTACCAGGCTCAAGTACGGATATACCAGTATATCATTTGTCAATAGGTGTATCTGAACACCCTAGTTTCATAGCAAGGACAGGAAGCACTACATCTATGCAAGATCACGAATATGAAGATCTAACAGCAGTTGTAGTCAATACAGATGGAAATAAGTCAGTAGATGGAGACCAAATAGGCACAGGTACAACCTTTACTCAAGTAGGAGTCATCGGACCCTCGCTAAGAGTATTACAACCCAAAGGGGTAGTTCGATTTGCAGCCGATGAAGTAAATACTATGAATATCAGTTCAGATAAGATACTACAAGGGAAAAGCGGAATGCTTGAAGTACACAACAGTTCCGAGTCTAACATGAATCCTCATTTCGATATATGGGTTGGTGCTGGGGAAGAAGACTCTCCTGATTTCCAAATAATGAACAGGCATACAAACGCACCATTGATAGCACCTTATGTTGCATTCGTAGGATGGAAATATCGCATGCGTCCTGTTCCTGAAAGAGAACTAAGAAATATGCTAAGGCGTTCAGGCAAATTCAAGTATGAAATCATACCTACTTCATTCACTAGGGCGAATGCTCAAGGTGATGGTAGAAGCGCCCCTACTCAAGGTTGGAAAGAACTTGTTGAGCAGAATAGAGGTCGAAAATTATCACTTGAAGATTACAAGAGAGCAACCGAACAAACATCATCTCAAACAAGGAACATTCTATACGGCACAACCGGCTCAAGGAATCCAAGCGGAGCCGAAGACCCGCGAAATAGACACAGAGGAGGAATATAAATGGATGATTGGATAGAATTAGACGCAGACGGCGTAACTAATATTATTGGTACTCCAGATGAGCCATCTATAATCAGCATTCCAGGTATGCCATCAGAAGGGCAAGGTGCTAGAGGAATAGCAACAAAAGACTCTCCTGCTGAAACGACAGGTGAAAGATACATCGCAACAAGAAAAGATAATTTGACCTTATCGCCAGGAGAGACTCTTACAATAATTGATGAAAAAGAAACGGGGATGCTAAACTACGCTTTAATCAAAGCAACAACCGGATCAACAGCTAGTGCTGGAAAACTAGCCGTATATCTTCAACTAGACGATTATGCACAAGGAGGTACAGATTCCGGCGTCAAAAATCTAACATTTGATACTCTAACAGACCTAAACTTACCTTCCGACATACCTGGTATGTGGCACCTTACAGTAGATAAGACTGATGAAAAGGTCGCTTTATTTAGAGGAAATGACGCATTCCCTCACAATAAAAGAATAAGATTAGTAATTTCCAACACAGACGCAGCGCAGAATCTTTCTGTATCGCTTGTTGAAGTAGTTAGATATCAACAGAAAATATTGAGGTGAAGTAAATGAGTGGAGTTTTTGGTGGTCTTCCTGATGCAGTAATACAATTCAAGACTACAGTAGGAACGACTGCGGCGGCTTGCGTATCCTCAGCACCAGCCGACTCACTAACATTCTTGGCAGACGCTACCAATTCAGCGACTTTGTACTTAGGGAATTCAGATTCGGTAACTACAAGCACAGGATATCCGATGGTAGCAGGTGCGGCTATTACTCTGAAAATCTCTAATTCCAACCTGGTCTATGCAATTAGTGGCTCTAGCGGTCAAAAATTGTACACGATTGGGAGTTGAATAAAGAGTGCCATCAAACTATACAGCGCCTCAAACAGACGCAAGCGATGTTTCAGGTCTAACGGTATCGAATTTTAACGAAAGTGCCATCCAAATATCGTCAGAGTCATTTACCGATTCAAATACTATCTTGATGACGGCAGCCGCTACTGATGATCGAGTAGAAGCCAAAGGGTACTTGACAACTTCTTCGGCCAATTCAACCTTCGCTCCAATAAATAATCCTACCTTCACAGGAACAGTAACAACGCCAAATCATGCTAATGTAGATACGGTTTTGACATCTGTAGCAGGTAAAGCGCCAAAAGATGCCCCTACTTTCACAGGGGCGGTAGCGATCCCAGGTTTCGCTAATATAGCAACTACTTTAGCGGGAATAGCAACAAACGCCTCTGCAATAACAGCACTAACTAATGGTGCTCCAGACTTACTTAATACGCTAGATGAATTAGCCGCCGCATTAGGCGATGATGCTGACTTTGCCACAACGGTTACTAACACCATAAACGCAAAGGCAGGTACTTCAAGCCCAACTTTTACAGGTACGCCGAACTTATCCGAGGGATTCGCAGTTGGCGGCACAACGGTAACTTCTACTGGTGCAGAATTGAATATCCTAGATGGTGTAACAGCCACGGCTGCAGAATTGAATATCCTAGATGGTGTAACAGCCACGGCTGCAGAATTGAATCTCCTCGACGGAGTAACTGCTACTACTGCCGAACTAAATATTCTCGATGGTGTGACAGCCACGGCTGCAGAATTGAACAAACTAGACGGCTTTACAGGAACTACGGCCAATCTTAACAGCATTGCAGGTTTAACAGCAACAAATACGGAAATAAATACCCTAGATGGAATCACAGCCACAACGGCAGAGTTGAATATTATGGATGGCGTAACAGCTACGACTACAGAAATCAACAAACTTGATGGATTTACGGGTTCCGCTTCGGATCTGAATTTCGCAAAAGACCTTGCGGCAACAGGGGTAACTGCCTCAGAACTCGACATACTAGATGGAAATACCTCTGCAACCTCAACAACAGTCGCAGCAGGTGATAGGCTAGTTTACAATGACGATGGAACAATGAAGCAAGTCGCCATATCTGATCTAGTCACATTTCTAAATGATGCTTCCGTACTATCTATTGCAGGTGCAGGTTCGCCAAGTGCTGCTATTGATGGCTTAACTGCCTCTGTCGCAGAACTGAACCTAATGGACGGTGTGACTGCCACCACAGCAGAAATAAATCACATAGACGGGGTCACATCTGCAATACAGACACAATTCAACGCAAAGGCGGCACTCGCAGGTGCAACATTTACGGGTACAGTAAACATACCAGCAGGCCAACTACAGATCGCAAGTACAGCAGTCACCTCAACTGCAGGGGAATTAAACATTCTAGATGGAGTTACAGCCACTACGACTGAATTGAACAAAATCGCAGGTCTCACGGCAAGCACAGCAGAATTGAACCATACTGATGGAGTGACTTCAAACATACAAACTCAACTAGACAGCAAAATCGGAACAGCAAGCCCTTCTTTCACAGGATTTGTCACAATCCCTGCTCCAACAGGCTCCGCCGGACTCAAGATAGGGACTACTGCAATAACAGCTTCCGCAGCAGAACTCAACATCCTAGACGGCGTAACATCATCCACAGGGGAATTAAACATTCTAGATGGAGTTACAGCCACTACAAGCGAACTAAATGTTCTAGCGAGCATGAGTTCGACAACAGCCGAACTAAATATCCTTGATGGCGCTACTTTATCTACAAACGAGTTGAATATCTTAGATGGGTTACTTGCCTCCACAGCAGAATTATCAATAATGGATGGCGTAACAGCGACTACTGCTGAAATAAACATAATTGACGGAGACACATCTGCTTCATCAACTACGCTTGTTGCAGCAGACCGTTTCGTAACAAATGACGATGGTACAATGAAACAAGTTGCCATCTCTGATCTAGTTACATTCCTTAACGACTCAAGCGTACTTGACGCAGTAGGGGGCGGTGGGAACTCTGTATCAGCCGCAAGTGCGTTTGCTACAGATAACAGGCTAATCAGATCAGACGGGACTGGAAGGGGCCTCCAAGCGACAGGAATCACTATTGCTGACACTAACAACAACATGTCTGGCGTAGGAACAATCAATTCAGGAGCAATAACCTCTTCTGGAGTAGTTACGGGTACAGGATTGACTATTGGATCTGCCGCTATAAACGAGGCAGAACTAGAAATCATAGATGGAGCAACGGTAACTACAGCCGAATTGAATATCTTGGATGGGGTTACTTCTACAACAGCCGAATTGAATATCTTGGATGGGGTTACTTCTACAACAGCCGAATTAAATATCTTGGATGGGGTTACTTCTACAACAGCCGAAATAAATATCTTGGATGGGGTTACTTCTACAGCAGCAGAATTAAATCTCCTCGACGGAGTAACTGCAACCACGGCAGAATTAAATATCCTAGATGGGGTTACTTCTACAGCAGCCGAACTGAATATCTTAGACGGTGTTACTTCTACAGCAACCGAATTGAATCTCCTCGACGGAGTGACTGCGACCACTACAGAATTGAATTATGTCGATGGAGTCACAAGTGCAATTCAAACTCAATTCGCTGCTAAAGCCCCAATTGCCAGCCCAACCTTTACTGGAACAATTACAATAGGTTCAGCCGCAATATCCGAAGCGGAGTTAGAAATTTTAGATGGAGCAACGGTAACTACAGCCGAACTAAACATAATTGACGGAAATACTAGCGCCACTTCCACTACGCTCGTAGCGGCAGATCGGTTTGTAACAAATGACGATGGAACAATGAAGCAAGTCGCCATCTCTGACCTTGTTACATTCCTAAATGATGCAAATGTGCTAACGAATGTAGGATCTGGCATAGCAACAAATCTAGTGTCTCTGTCAGGTGTATCTTCAAATGCAACAGATCTAGGTACATTTACAGGTTCGACTATAGCAGATAATAGAACTATCAAACAGGCAATACAAGCCAATGAAACAGCCATTGAACTGCGTTCTCCAATAGCGAATCCCACATTCACAGGAGAAATAGGCATAGGTTCTATCAATGTAAGCGAAACTGAGTTAGGGATATTAGAGGGGGCAACAGTAACTACAGCCGAACTGAATAAGCTAGATGGCGTTACATCAACCGCCGCACAGTTAAACATAGTATCGGGCAAAACGCTACTTGCTTCTGGCGATTCATTCTCTGATAGCGATAACAACCTGCTTACTGCGGCAGCCACTAAAGACATCATAACAGGGGGGGCAGTCCTTTCTGCAATACAATTTTCAAACTCTGCGAACAATGTCGTTTCCTCGGCGGCAGTTTCAGGTACAAATACGGCAGGGAAGAACCTCACGCTCGCCGCAGGCCAGGGCACAGGCACAGGCGCAGGCGGGAGCATCGTATTGCAGGTAGCGGGCGCGGCAGGCTCAGGTGGTAGTTCTGCAAACAACCTTGCAGCCGCAGTTACTATTACTTCAGATAAAACGGTAACTCTAGCAGGGAATCTCGTAGTACAAGGCAGTACGACAACAGTAAACCAAACTCAAATCAATGTGGAGAACGCTTTCGTATTCGAAGGAACATCTGCAGACGCACACGAAACCACACTAACGATTGTAGATCCAACTGCCGACCACACATACAAATTGCCTGACATGGGTAGCACAGCAGATATTGGTTTCTTAGCCGCCTTTGCTGCTGACCCAGGTTCTAGTCCACTAATCACATCTACTCCAGCCGAACTGAATATCTTAGATGGTGTAACTTCCACAGCCGCAGAATTAAATATTCTCGATGGTGTAACTTCCACAGCCGCAGAATTAAATATTCTCGATGGCGTTACAGCCACAGCCGCAGAAATCAACCTCATAGACGGTGGAACAAGCCGAGGAACTACTGCTATAGCTTCTGGGGATGGTTTCCTACACAATGATGCTGGAACAATGCGTATGACCAGCATTGACAAAATAGCAGACCTCTTTGCAGGTACAGGGCTTTCTGCAAGTAGCGGTGTTCTTTCAGTTGATACTCTCAATCAAGACACAACAGGCAGCGCAGCCACTCTCACAACTGCAAGAAATATTGGAGGTGTTTCCTTCGATGGTTCTGCAAACATTGATCTGCCAGGTGTAAATTCGGCAGGTAATCAAAATACGACAGGTAGCGCAGCCACTCTCACAACTGCAAGAACAATTGCTGGGGTTTCTTTTGATGGTTCAGCCAATATTGCGATAGCGCCAACTGATCTAACTAGCGTAACATCAACTGCTGCGGAAATTAATCTACTAGATGCTGGAACATCAGGTTCTAGTGTCGGTTTAGCAACAGGTGATGCACTAATAATAGGTGATGCATCTGCTTCAAACGCATCAAAGAAAGTGCTAATAAGTGATTTAGTAACTCTAATGAATGATACTGATGTAATGACTAACTTAGGGGGCAGTAGTGGTGTTACGGTATCAGACAGCACAGCCAACACCAACTTCCCTGTTGTTTTCCACAATGAGAGCAACGGACTTTTAGACGATACAGGAGCC
>VMHT01095340.1_pt1 | contig 18995 bp, 34 predicted proteins | sample 4693611 | NCBI WGS metagenome assembly VMHT01 (sample SAMN12280063, study PRJNA550983) | marine metagenome | isolation source: seawater sampled from same location over 5 years 0.02-0.2 micron viral filtrate | place: USA: collected off the coast of southern California halfway between the port... ...
CCGATAGGAAACGTCATAGAAGCGATTATAGGCGGTTCTGATATGTCAAGCGAGGACAAAGACCTTGCACTTGAAAAACTACGCTTAGAACGTGCCGAAATGGATGGTGTAACTCGTAGATGGGTTGCAGATAGTAGAAGTGGATGGTTAGCACAGAATGTAAGACCGTTAACTTTAGCTTTCTTTTCTATTAGCTATGTAGCAGGGTGGTATTTAGGCTATCCATTGGATTCAATAACAGGACTTCTTAGTGTGGTCATAGGTGGATATTTTGGTAGCAGAGGTGTTGAGAAAGTAATGGGTAATAAACTTCATCAGTAATGGCAAAACAAATAATAGGAAACTACGAAAGAAAGCCTAAGAGAAAGCGTAAAGGCATACACGCTAAAAGCAAAACAAGTAGCCTAAAATCCAGTAAAATTTACAGTAAGAAATATAGAGGACAAGGTAAATGATTATAATTATTTATAAACATCTATTTACTTTGTGAAAAAAAACGTTTACCTTTGGTGGGTAAGTGGGATATAATGTTAACCTATTTAATGAATACTATGGAAGATACTACTATTAGACAATTAGCTGAAAAGATTGCTAAAGACTTTGCATTATCAGTAAGAGAACGTACTGACTTACTTTTAGAATTAGATGCTAATCAATATACTAACTTAGGTATTGATAGTACTAAAACTGAAAAAACTAAAGTAAAATCTGATAGTAAGTATATTTACAAAAATATTAGGGGTATTGACGAAGTAACAGGTAAGATGTTGCTTAACCATATGGATGTATAGAAAAACTATGCCAAAAACTGCTAAAAAACCAACACGAAGTAAATTAGTAAAGAAGTTAGATGTAGTGTTTAGTCAGTATATAAGACTAAGTAGTGCGGATAGAAGGGGTATGTGTACTTGTGTTACTTGTGGAAAGCAGTACCATTGGAAAAACATACAGGCAGGACATTTTATGAGTAGAAAACATTACTCTACAAGGTGGGATGAAGATAATGTATTTGCCCAGTGTGTAGGTTGTAATATGTTTAAGCAGGGAGAACAATATAAATATTCTATTTTTCTTGGTTCGGAACTGTCAAATGACTTATATTTGAAAAGTAAAGAAATAGTTAAGCTTAGTAGTCAAGACTTGCAGGATATGATTGATGACTACCAAGCAAAACTAAAGACTTTCCAGTAATTTTTGTTTTTATTGTTTTATTAAGAAGGGTAGCTAAACGGTTGCCCTTTTTTTGTTTAAAATTTTTTTGTTATCTTAGCACTATGGAACAATTTACAAAAGCAGAAATCTATGGCAAGGTCTTAGAACTGCAAGAAGAAAACGAACAACTTAAAAAACAGTTAAACATTCAAAATGGTATATACTATGGATAAGACACAACTTTACATTATTAGGCAAAGTAGCCTAAACAGAGCAACAGACCTTTACAGTAAGGAAGGGTCTTGGGACGAACAACAAATTATTGAAACCGCTAAAATATTTGAACAATATGTATTAGGTGGAGAAACTGCCAATGTAGTAGCTGACCTTCCTGTTACACCTGACAATGAAAAGAAGTGGTTAAATAAAAACACACCTGACTTTAACGAAATGATTAACTACATTAAACAAGGTGGTACTGTAAAACAAATTAGAAACAAGTACAAAGTATCAAAAGAAGTTGAATCAGAATTAAATAAATTATAAATGGATTTAAAAGGAACTATTAAACTAATAAGCGACCCTGTAACAGTAAGCGACAAGCTAACTAAACAACAGATGATTTTAACTATTGATGAGGACACTAAATACCCTCAGAATATACCAGTTGAATTTCTAAACAAAAGTGTAGATCAATTACAGAAATTTCAAACAGGACAAAAAGTATCTGTAGGTGTTAATTTAAGAGGCAATGAGTACAACGGAAAACACTATATGAATGTAGTAGGTTGGAAGATTGCACAAATACTAAACAACGAAGTTACTAATACACAACAAAACCCTGCAAGAGAGGGAGTAGATTTACCATTTTAATAATGAGGGGGGTAACACCCCCTTTTTTTTATGCTTAAAAAACTGAAACAAGGAGATAAGTTTCCTATGGATTTTTGGAATTATAATATAAATCCTATATTGGGATACGAATACAAACCAGAACCAAGAGATTCAAAAAAAGAAAGTATTAAATATGGACTAAAAAACAATCAAATAAGATGATAGCACAAAGTAAAACAATACAAGACAAAATACTGGACATAAAATACGGAAGGGTAAAGGAAGGATTAAAGATAGGGGTACCTGAAATAGACGAGTACATAAGGTATAAACAAGGTGGGTTTAATTTATTGATTGGACACGCTAACGTAGGTAAGACTACCGTGATATGTTACCTGTTAACCCTATGGGCAATAAAGCACAACCTAAGATTTTTAATTTGGTCAAGCGAAAACACACCACAAAGCATAGTAAGAAAGATTATAGAATTTAAAATGGGTACACCAATACATCAGGCAGAAGAAAAAGACATAGCCGATGCGGTAGTATGGTGCGATAAGCATTTTAAAATAATAGACGTTGAGGATTTATACACTTACAAGGATTTGCTAAAAGAAGCAAACGCAGTAAAGGATGCTTGGGACTATGATGGTTTACTTATAGACCCCTACAATAGTTTAGCAAAAGACCATCAGCTTTTAAGAGCGGTAGGAAGCCACGAGTACGACTATCAAGTAGCTTCTGAACTTAGGCTATTTGCCAAAAAGAAAAATGTAACTGTATTTTTAAATGCACACGGAGTAACTGAAAGTCTAAGGCGCACACATCCAAAAGGACACGAATACGAAAACTTACCAATGCCTTTAGGTTTAGCAGGTGTTGAAGGTGGGGGCAAATGGGGTAACCGTTCTGATTCCGTGTATTCGATACACAGGTACACGTCCTCCCCAAGCGATTGGATGTATAGCCACATACACGTTTTAAAAGTTAAAGAAAACGAAACAGGTGGAAGGTGTACACCATACGAACAACCTATAAGCCTTAGAATGGCTTTAAACAATGTAGGATTTGAATACAAAGGGCAAGACCTTTTAAACTACAAAGAAATAAAACCTATACAAATATGATAGAACCAAACATTTTTTCAAGTCCAATATTACATATATTTATATTACTGATGACAATAGGCGGTATATTTACAGTTATTGGATTTGTGGTACGTGCTAAAATAATAATAAGCCCTATTAAGGGTTTTGTTATTGGTGCTTTAGTACACGATGAAACATATACAGAAAACAATACAGAAATTACGGAATATACTTTACAATGCTTATTAGGTGTAATTAGTATAAACGTAATATGGGAGAGGCAAGATGGCTAAGTAAAGTTGCTGAAAGGCATAGTGAATGGATTAAAATTGTACATTCTTTTGGGGAGTTTGACTATGCAGAAGATATTGTGCAGGAGATGTACCTTGTGTTAAATAAATATACAAGTGGAGAAAAAATCATTGAAAAAGGTGTTGTTAGCAGGGGTTATTGCTATTTTACCCTTCGGTCTATTTTTTTACAGTATTGTAATGCTAAAAACAAAATCAAAAAAATTGAAATTGACAATGAAGAAACTTATACGCAAATTGCAGACGATTCGGAAATGGATGACCAAATAGGATATAACGACATAACTACAAAAATAGACAACCACATAGAAGGTTGGAGGTGGTACGATAAAACCCTATTTAGATTGTACAGAGATACAGATATGTCTATTAGAAAAATAGCAGAAGAAACCAACATAAGTTGGGTAAGTATATTTAACACACTAAAAAAGTGTAAAGAAGAACTAAGGGAAATATTTAAAGAGGACTTTGAGGATTACTTAAATAAAGATTATGACAGAATTTAAAGGAGACAAAAGAACAAAGGAATTTAAGGAGTGGAAGAAGAACCACGAAAACGCAAGTAAAGGTTTAGGCGATACGGTAGAAAAGATTACTAAGGCTACTGGAATAAAGAAAGCGGTCAAATGGATAGCAGGGGATGATTGTGGATGTGATGAACGTAAAGACAAACTAAACAAGTTATTTCCAAGACGTAAGCCTAAATGTTTAAACGAAGAAGAATACAACTATCTACAAGAGAAGTTTGAGAACCGCAAAAGCACAATACTGTCAGACGAACAGAAAAGGATGTTAGAAATATATAACAGAGTATTTAGCGATAACGCACAACCAACTAACTGCTCTCCTTGTTTTGTAAATGGTGTTTATAAAAAGTTAGAACAACTATACAAACAATACCTGTGAAAACTTGGAGCGAAAATGACCTATTTTTATATCTGCAAAATTGTTGCTACCCTGATTTAGTAAAGGCAAGGAAACAGATGTCTAAATGGGATTGCTACAGTCCTGAAAGTAAACATAGGATAGAACTTAAATGTAGGGGCGCACACTACGATACTTTGCTTATAGAGAAGAAAAAGTACGATGCGATGATTAGCAAGGCAGACGAAAACTTAGACATACCCATCTACATAAATTCCACACCACAGGGAGTATATAAATTTAATTTGTACCTTGTGAAACCAAAGTGGGAAATACAATACCATAATAAAACAACCCATTTTAGCAATAACAATAAAATAAAAAAAGAGGTAGCTATGCTGCCTGTTATAGATGCTGAGATACTATGAACAAAAAGATACACAACTTAAAACACATTAACTACTTAGCCAACTTTGATATTATAGCAAATACTTTTTTAGAGTGGCAGGAGAAGAAACCAACCGACACAGTAGATAAGTTAATGGAAAGTCTTATAGACATCAACTACTACATCACGGAAATATATACAAACGAACTATACTACAACGAAAGTTTAAATGAATACAGAACTTCAAAACTTAGAGCAATAGAACGTGCGCAAAAAGCAGAAAAGAAAGTACAAGAACTAGAAAAGGAAATAGCAATACTAAGAAAAGAAAAAGAATTAGGATTATGAGTGATAGTAAAAAGAAATACTTTGAGATGCAAACAGATGGCATAGTAGAAGATGTAAAGTACATAATGGACAAACGTAGTGAAAAGGGACAGAAGGAATACGGAACGACCTTAGAGGATAGTCCTGATGGCTTTTATTCGTTTCTTAATCATCTGCAAGAGGAACTAATGGATTCAGTGCTTTACATACAAAAGCTAAAAAAACTTAATAAATAGTTTGTTAACTAAATATTAATAAGTAGCTTTGTTAAAAACAATAAGATGGATAATTACAAACATTACCTTTGGTCATTCTATACAGATGACGAACTACGCAAAATAATAGAAAGTGGCAGTACACTTAAAAGCCACATAGAAGATGCAAAGTCTGAACTAAGAAACAGGCAAGAATCACAAGACGAAATATTAGGACTATGATAACACTATTAAACGGAGAGGCTTGGGGTAAAGACGAAATACTCACACAGATGTACGATGACGAATTTTACTATGGGCATTTAGGCAGACACGCATTAAGTAGTAGTAGTTTAAAGATGCTACTGAAAAGTCCTAAGACATATAGGAACGTTACAAAATACGGAAGCGATACGGATTCCCCAGCACTAAGAGCGGGTAAGCTATTGCATTGGATGGTGTTAGAACCACATAAGATAGATGCTTTGCATTTTGTAGAGGCGAGTTCGAAAAACACAAACATTTACAAACACGCAGTTGAGGAACACGGAGAGGTGTATTTGGAAAAAGAAAAGCAACAAGCGCAACGATTAACAGATGCTTTGCTAAGAAACGAAGAAGCAATAAAACTAATTAACAAGTCAGAGTTTGAAGTACCTGCAATAGAAATGTACGACGGTCTTGCATTTAGAGGTAAGGCAGATATACTAAAAGACAATAACATTATAGATATTAAGACAACACAAGACATAGGTTCTTTTAGATATAGTGCGGACAAGTATGGCTACGACCTACAAGCGTATCTGTACACAAAACTATTCAACGTAGATAAGTTTACCTTTTTGGTAATTGACAAAGGCAGTTGTGATATAGGAGTCTTTGAAGCAAGTCAAGATTTTATAGCAAGAGGCGAGGACAAATACAGACAAGCAACAGATTTATATAAATACTTCTTTATAGAAGAACACGACCTTGACCAGTATGTAATGCGAGGAATATTATGAGAACAGAATTAGAATCAGATGAGATATTTTTAAGAGAATTAAAAAAAGGTTATGAGCATCAATTAATTGTTGCAAGATATTTAAAAAGTAAAAACCTAAAAATAGATGTAGATGGTTTAAGAATACGAAAACAAAAAAAGGATATACCAAAATTTAGAGATGAAGGAGATTTATTTTTTATAAATAAAAAGAACAACAAAATACCAATAGAAGTTAAATCACGAAATGTAAAATTTACAGGTATTAATGATTTCCCTTACAATGATATTTTTGTAGATATGAAAAATTGTTGGGATAGAAAAGAAAAATATAAACCTTGTGCAATTATTATGATAAGCCAATTAACACACGCAATGATAGTAGTACCTGTTTCAACAAAAAACAAATGGATTGTAAAAACTAAAAAAGACACTATTAGGGATTATATACGAGAATACTATTTAGTAGATAAAAAACATCTTAAAAGCATAGATAATTTTATATCTTGGGCATTAAATGAATAAAGAAATGAAAGAATTTTACTTACTTGCACTAATAGACTTTCAGAATGGTGTGAGTATGGAAGAAATGTATAAAACATTAAAGATGTACGAGGACTTGGAAGATTACGAGGCTTGTGCAGGAATACTAAAAGCAATTAAAGAAATAGAATATGACAATAGACAAGATTAAAGAAATAGTAGAAACAGAAACAGGATACGACCTAACACAGGTTTCACGAAAAACGGAGTTAGTATATACAAGGGCGATGTACTACAACCTATGTAGGCAATACACTTTACACTCTTTAGAAGTGATAGGCAAATCAGTAAACAAGAACCACGCAACAGTACTACACGGTTTAAAACTATACAGAGACTGGATAGGACAACACGAAGAAAGACATATGCAGGTTTACGAAAAAATAGACAAACTTGTAAGCAGGGAGTTTAAAAAAGAAAATGCTAAATATAGAGGTAGGGATTTCTACAAAAGAAAATATGCAAAGGTACTTTTAGAACTAAGAGATATAAATACAAAACATAGAAACCTTAAAAAACTAATAAATGTATAAACCTCTACCTAAAGAACTGACTATAAAGAAAAGCAAGATACACGGACAAGGAGTATTTGCTACAGAAAAAATAGAAGCAGGAAATGACTTAGGAATAACACACCATAAAGTAGATGCTATAAACCCCTATTTAGAAGAACTAATTAGAACACCCTTAGGAGGCTTTTTAAACCATAGTGATAGTCCTAACTGCTTTATACTAAAAAAGGGCAGGATAGGCAGCCTATATACTATTAAACCAATAAAGGCTAACGAAGAACTAACCGTATTTTATACTTTGTACGATGTTTGAAGCAATAACTATATTTTATTTAACTGCAATATTAGCTTTAGTAATAGCATTGTTATTTAACAAAGAATAGTTTTTTTTATTATATATATGAATCAGATAACTGAATTAAACTAATTATGCACGGAGGAGCAAGACGCAACGCAGGTAGAAAACGTGGCATAGGTTTAACATACGACATTCAAAAACATTGTCAAAAATTTATTATAGAATTGCTTGAAAATGAATCTATAAAAAGTATCGCTACACAACAGTTATCACAAATAGTTAAAAAAGAAAAAAAAGAATCACATTTTATTTACCTTATAGAATCAAGTGGATTGATAAAGATTGGATATACAACTAACTTTGGTAAAAGAATAAAGAGTTACGAAACACACAATACTAATTTAAAGATATTATGTGTGTGTGAAAGGAAAGATGCATTTGAAATAGAGGCAAAATTACACAAGAAGTATAAAGAGAATTGTATAAAAGGAGAATGGTTTAATTTAGCAATTAATGAATTGTACGATATATTAAATTATATTAATAATGGATGGTAGAAAAAACAATAAAGGAACTGTAGGCAATAAAGGCGGTAGAAAACCTAAAGCAGAAGAGGTACAACTGATAGAAAGACTTACCCCATTAGAGCCATTGGCATTTGAGGCACTTATGAAGGGGTTAGAAAATCAAGACTTTAAATATGTCCAGTTATTTTACAACTATTACGCAGGTAAGCCAAGAGAAACCAAAGACATTACTATCAACGAGGACTTACCTTTGTTTATGGAGGATTAGGGATAACCACAACCCTAACCTGCATTTTGTATGCGAGTAAAGAAAACCATTGCATTTCATAAGCTAAGAAAGCTACAGAGTAGGACACGAGTAGTTAAGGGTGGTACAAGTGCATCTAAGACTATATCAATACTTTGTTTGCTAATAGACTATGCCATTAAAAACGAAGGCAAAGAGATTAGTGTAGTGTCGGAGAGTATTCCACATCTTAGGCGTGGGTGCGTAAAGGATTTTTTGTCTATCCTAAAAAGTTTAAATAGGTATGAAGAAAGCCAATACAATAAAAGCACGTTAAAATACACCTTTACAAACGGAAGCTACATAGAGTTTTTTTCAACTGACCAGCCTGATAAACTTAGGGGCGCCCGCCGTACAGAACTATATATCAACGAATGTAATAACGTACCCTTTGATGCTTACACACAATTAGCAGTTAGAACATCAGGGACAATATGGTTGGACTACAACCCATCAAGTTTGTTTTGGGTGGACAAGGAACTGATAGGTAAAGAAGATACAGACTACATTACGCTTACCTATAAAGACAACGATGCTTTACCTGAAACCATAATAAGGGAAATAGAGAAAGCAAGAGATAAGGCAAAGACATCTACCTACTGGTCTAATTGGTGGAGGGTTTACGGTTTAGGGGAAACTGGTTCTTTAGAAGGTGTGTGTATTCCTGATTGGAAAGAGATAGACACAGTACCAAACGAAGCAAGGCTATTAGGTTACGGTATGGACTTTGGATATACAGACCCCACTACAATCATAGGATTATACAAATGGAACGAAGCCTACATAGCTGATGAAGTATTCTATAAGTCTAATACGGTTTTAAGGGACGTTAGCTTGTTTCTAAGGCACAATAATATAAAAGACAACATAGTTGCCGACCAAGCTGAACCGAAGTCCATAGAAACGCTTAGAAGGGATGGGCATAATATCTACCCTTGTACAAAAGGTAGGGATAGTGTAAACTTTGGAATCAACCTAATAAACCAAAACGAGATATACGTAACAAGCAGAAGCAGGAATCTAAAACGAGAACTACAAGGATATGTATGGGCAAAAGACAAAGATGGTAACACGCTACCAAAACCAACTGGTGAACATCCTGACTGCATAGATGCATTTAGGTATGTATTAACAGATACGTTAAATAACGCACACAGGGGACAATACTATGTATATTAAAAATAAATTGTTTATTATTTGTTAATTAAAAAAAAGGTTATATATTTACATCATAAACATAAAACAATAACACAATGAAAGAATTAACAAAACAATTAAAAAACCTAAGTAAAGTTGATATGAATGGTAAGGTATTCTTTCCTTACAAAGATTTAACAGAACAAGGTTTTATCCACAACGACTATCTACAAGAAAAATTAAACTTTGCAAAAGATTTAGTAAATAAAGGATGGTCAGCAAAAGAATCAATTAACTACTACTTTTAAACAACAGGGGGCAGCAATGCCCCTTTTAAATTATAAAACAATGAAAGATTACATTATTATTAAAAAAGAAATTTGTGATAAACAAAACAGGAAGCACTTTAAAAAAGCAATAAGAGATATTACAATACTTGCATTTGCATATTACATAGCTATATTTGCATTTGTTAAGATAGCTTTTTGGATATGGCGATAGACAACGACTTTATGAGACCATACTTGCACAAGAAGTGGTGCTGGGATAATGGATTCTTTGTCGTTTTAAAGCCTATTACGCAAGGTGGTTATAAGTCAAAAGTAAAAATACATCTTGTGATACAGAAAAACACACAGGTAGGAAAAGAAGAATACACACAGAACTCAAAAGAGTTAGAAAACAAGATAGAAGAACTGTACAAGTATATGTACGAAACCTATAGATAGATTTTCATTTGGTTTGTTTAGGATTAGGGGGCAGAGATGTCCCCTTTTCTTTTATACATATTTGTCGTATTTTTATTGTATTAATATACGATTATGAAAATAGACATATACATACCTGAAAAGTTATCTGATATAACATTAGAACAATACCAGAAGTTTGAAAAGCTAAACACAGTAGACAACCAAAATAGTAACTTCTTACTACACAAAATGGTTGAGATATTCTGCAGACTTGATTTAAAGGATATAGCAAGAATCAAATACAAATACGTAAATAGTATAGTATCTGACCTAAATAGTATGTTTAACGTAAAGACAGAACTAATACCTACATTTAATTTAAAGGGTGTAGAGTACGGTTTCATACCAAAGTTAGATGACATTACCTTAGGGGAGTACATAGACCTTGATAGCAGCATATCAGATTGGGAAACAATGCACAAAGCTATGGCAGTACTTTACAGACCGATTACACTTAAAAAGGACGATAGATACCAAATAGAAGAATACACCGCAAAGGAGGACACCGAGAAGTTCAAGGACACGCCTTTAGATGTTGTAATGGGTTGCTTGGTTTTTTTTTACAGTTTAAACAACGAGTTGTTACAAACTACCCTGAAATATTTAGCGAAGGAGATGAAGGAGAATCTGACTACTCAGCAACGTCAAGCTTTGGAAGAAAGTGGGGTTGGTATCAATCAATCTATGGACTGGCTAAGGGAGATGTTACCCAATTCGACAACATTACTAAACTAAATATGCACAAGTCATTTATGTATTTAGCCTTTGAAAAAGAAAAGACAGAATTAGAGAAATCAATGATTAAGAAAAGATGAAAGGATTTTACGAAGTAACAGACAAACTAAAAACACTACTAAATGCAGAGCCATTTGTAAACACGGTTACCTATGGAAGTATTGACGATGTAGATTTAGATAAGCAGAGTATCTTTCCTTTGTCGCATATTATAGTTAACAATGCAGTAGTAGGTACTAAGACCACAACTTTTAGTATTTCTGTTCTTGCAATGGACATAGTGGATATATCCAACGATGAGGTTACAGATGCCTTTGTAGGAAACGACAACGAACAGGACGTACTAAACACACAACTTGCACTACTAACAAGGGTAATAAACGAACTACAAAGAGGGGATAGCTACACAGACAAGTATCAAGTAGAATCTGATGTAACTTGTGAGCCATTTGTAGATAGGTTTGAAAACAAATTAGCAGGATGGACTGCAACCTTTAGTGTAATGGTAGTAAATGATATGACAGTCTGCTAATGACCTTTAAAGAAACAAAACAAGCCTTAGAGGCATTTGCTAAAACAATTATAAAACAGTCAAAGGGAAACCTTAGAAGGCATCGTAATAACAAATTCATTACGGGATCATCAAGTGGGGACTTAGAAGGCAGCTTAGGATATGACTTAAATGTTAGTCCTAATAGCTTTTCTTTAGAGTTTTATATGGCTGACTATGGTATCTATCAGGATGAAGGTGTAAAGGGTGCTGAGAGTACATACCAAAAGAGTAGAGACAGTAGATTTAAATACAAGAAAATGCCATTAAATGCAGAGGCAAGGAAAAGCATAGGTAGTTGGATTAGGAAGAAGGGTATAGATGGCAACATAGATAGTTTAACTTATGTAATAGCAAGAAGCATTTACAAGAAAGGTTTAAGGGCAAGTTTCTTTTTTACTAAGCCATTTGAAAACGCTTATTTAAAACTACCTGATGAATTAATAGAAAAGTTTGCATTAGATATAGATGACTTTATAGAATTTACAAAATGATTAAAGCAAGAAGTCCATTCTTTATAGAACACCAAGAACCTGCTCCACCTGTAGTGTTGCAAAACTTTAGTTGTGCAGATACAGAGATTACAGGACTTTCAATAGCAGCAGATGGTACTATTACAAATCCAACAGTAAGCGTAGGTACACTTCATAGTATAGAGCCGAGTAGTTTTGGTACTGTACCTGTTGATACATTAAGAAACTTATATGTGTTGGTTACATACGATTCGGCTAACTTTTTACCACCAAGTGGGACAAGCTATGAGGCTTATTGTTATAAACAAGTTTTACAACCAGCAACTACAATAATAGCCTATCAAAAAAATTATAGAGTTACAAACCATAGTACAACAGAAACCGCATTAATAAATTACATTGCCTATGATGGCAACCAAGAAATAACACATTTTTTAGCACCAAGCAGTACAGTAGATATATGTGTAGCACCTGTAAATAACTACACATTTGGGTTTCCTACAGTTTCAGGAGACAATGTAACCTACTTTGATTTGGTGCAAGGATGTTCAACCGATATACTAAGCTAAGATGAGAATAAACGCAAGGAGTCCTTTTTTTATACAATTTAATAGCAACTAATTATGCCTGTATTAGACCGAGCAGAATTGGAACTTTATATTTATGATGGCACGTCAGGTACTTATACTGATAGCGATTTAAAATATGAACTATCCAAAACGAGATTATCAACCCAAGACAATATATTATTTGAAATAAGTGAATTGGTTAGGGACTACATAGATATAACTTTTAACAATGACTATTTAAGCACAACCAAATGGGTAACTGCCATTACAAGGTTATACGATGCAGATGGTGATGAGTTTGCAAGTGGTAGTCCTGTAACAAATCATTACTTGGCAATGGATGGCTATGGTTATTTTGAGGATGGTATAAACCCACAACTTTCAGATAACCTACTAATAAGTAATAATACTCTTTACTTGCCTGAAAACACTGCAGGTAAATTACCAATATTTGCAGAGGGGGTAGGAAAGGTTACAATAGATAGCGTAGATACTCAAATAACAGACGATGGTAACTCAAACCAAAAGATACAGTATGTAACAATACCTGCGGATAGTAGCACAATACAAGTTTACGATACAGACGATACAACCTTACTTAAAACGGTTACAGTAAACAACGTATGTGAGCCTAAATTTACACCTTACAAGCTAACGTTTGTTAATAAATTTGGTGCATATCAAGATATGTATTTCTTTAAGAAGTCTGTAGAGAGTATGGCTATTACAGATGAATTATACAAAGCAAATATTATAAACACATCTACTTTAACTTATCCCACATATAAGGGGCAGCAAGAAAGATACAATGTTAGCGCAACTAAAAAGGTAGTTTTAAATTCTGGTTTTGTAAATGAAGATTATAGTTTAGCTATAGAAGAACTACTGCTAAGTGAAAATGTTTGGATAAGATGGGAGGGTAGAACATTACCAATAATTGTAAGAACTAAAGAGCATACTTACAAAACATCACTAAACGACAAACTAATAAACCACACATTAGAATTTGAATTTGCATTTAGCAAGATTAACAATATCAAATAATGCTAAACCTACAACTTTACATAGAGGGTACAGAAGTAGAACTGTTTAAGGATGAAGCGGTAAGCCTAACACAAACACTACAGAATGTAAAAGACATAAGTAAGATATTTACAAATTTTACAAGAACATTTAATGTACCTGCCAGTAAGGAGAATAACAAAATATTTAATCACTTCTACAACTACGATGTTGTAGGCTATGTTTCGGGAGTTAAAAAACCATCACAGTTACTACTTAACCAGCAATCGTTTAAGACAGGTAAAATAAGATTAGAAGGTGTAACATTAAAAGAAGGAAGACCACACACCTACAGGCTTACATTTATTGGAGACACGGTAAACATAAAAGACCTATTAGGAGAAAGTTTGTTAAGTACACTTGACAATCTATACGACATAGAATTTACTTATAATGCTGACAACGTAACAACCTACTTACAGGATGGTTTAGATGTAACGATAAACGGTGTAGAATACGAAGATGCCTTAATAGTGCCTTTAATTACACACACGCAAAGACTGTTTTATGATACTACTACTACTGAATCACAAAGCGGAAACTTAGCCTATGATGCTGGAACAGTACAGGGTGTTAAGTACGAACAACTAAAACCTGCTATTAGGGTATATGTTTTAGTCAAAGCAATAGAAGATAAGTTTGGTATTAAATTTAGTGGAGACTTTTTCAATAAGACAAATCCTAATTTTTACAACCTTTACCTATGGCTACATAGAAAAGAAGGTGGATTATTTGAAGAAGATAAGATAAGGTCTAAAACTACTTTTTGTTGTCCAAGTGGTACAACTGAAGATAGAGCAGTATGGGAAGAACACATTGCAGACGAAACGTTTTTTTTAAGACAACCTGAAAACCCTGATGATGTAAAACTAAGATACGAAATCAAAATAATAACCAACGCTGAAAACTACAATGTAATAGTAGAAAACGATGGGGAGATATTTGAAAGAGTAGATAACCTAAATGGAAATCATACAATAGGAAGCGATAACGAATACGCTGCTTACCCATCAGGAAACTATAGAGTATATTTTGAAAGTGAGTCATCTGCAGAATTTCAATTAGAAGTTACGCTAAATGAATGGCAAAAAGAATTTGAAGGGTCTAAGAACATTACAATACAATTACAAGGAAGGTCAGAGACACAGACAGATGCAGATTTTAATGCAGCATTGCATTTGCCTAAAATGAAAACGTTAGACTTCCTTACAGGACTTTTTAGAATGTTCAACCTTACCGCTTATCAAGACAAAGATGGCATAGTACAGGTAAAAACACTTGACGATTTCTATGCACAAAGTAAAAACACTTTTAACATTACAGAATTTTTAGATACTACTACTTCTGCTATAGATGCTTTGATGCCATACAGAAGAATAGTTTTTAAGTACAAAGGGTTAAAGAGTTTTTTTAGCGAAAACCACAAGCAGTTATTTAATATTGAATGGGGGACGGAAAACTACGAGGATGTTTACAAAACAGAAGGAGGCACATATAACGTTGAACTACCTTTTGAACATCACAAGTTTGAGAGGCTAACAGATGATGACCTAACACTTACAGATGCCCAATGGGGGTGGAGTGCTGACATAAGACAAGACCCATATTTAGGAGAACCCTTTTTGTTCTATGCTAAGAAAATAACAGATGGCACACAAATAGGAGTTGTAAAGACATCAAGTTTAAGGGTAGGGATAACAGATTACTATATACCTTCAAATAGTGTTGACATAACCGATAGCCAAAACTTAAATTTTAAAGCAGAGTTTAACGAATATACAGGAACTGTATTTACAGATACGTTATTTCAAACTTATTATAGTAATTACATAGGCGATACGTTTGACCAAAAAAGAAGGTTAAGTAAATTTAAAGCCTACCTTCCTCTTAGGGTAATATTAAACCTAAGTTTAGCAGATAGGATTATTGTGTTTGATAGGATATATAAAATCAACGAAATAAGGACAAACCTAACAACAGGTCTTAGTCATTTGGAATTAATTAACGAAGTAAAAGACTTTGTAATAGAAAACCAAGATAAGTACTTTGCCGATTCGGTAGATAAAAGATTTAAAACTTGTGATAATACAAACATAACAGTAGATTGGACAGGAACGGTATGATAGAAAACATATTAAATTTATTAGAAATAGCTAAACAACAAAAAATAACAGGGGAACATACTGCCATAGCATTAGGCAAAAACAAATATCCTGAAAGTATAAGGGAAGCATACAACATATTTAAGACAGAATTATGGCAAAAAAAGAAGTAGTTATAGAGGTTATAGCCGAAACAGGGGCAACAGAAAAAGATTTAAAAAAAGTCGTTAAAGGTGTTGAGCAAGTTAAAGAGGAAGCTAAAGAAACATCAAAAGAAACAAAAAAGTTAAGCAATGACTTTGGTGAAATGGGCGGTCAGCTTGATAGTGTTACAGGGGGTGCTATAACTAAATTCAAAGGCTTAACAGGTATGCTTAAAAACACCGCAAAAGGTTTTAGGACACTTAGGGGTGCTATTATATCAACTGGTATTGGTGCATTAGTTGTAGCTATTACATCTGTTACTGCAGCATTTACCGCAAGTGAAGATGGTCAAAATAGATTTAGTAAGATTTTAAAACAACTTGGTGTAATAGCAGGAAACGTAGGCGATATATTTTCAAGTTTAGGAACAGTTATTTTAGAAACCCTTAGTGGTAATTTTAATGCTGCAGGAGATGCTTTTGACCAATTAAAAGAAAGGATATTTAACTTTGGAGATGAAACAAGAAAAGAATTAGAATTAGCAGGAGATTTATCCGATAAAATAGCCGATGCTAATAAACAAGAAAGAGCCTTGTTAGTTGAAAGAGCAAAAGTTAATGTAGAAATTAATAAGCTAAAAACTAAAGCAGCAGAAGTAGATAAGTTTACTTCGGAAGAAAGGATTAGGTTCTTAGAACTTGCAGCAGCAAAAGAAGATGAAATCACTAAAAAACAAGTAGCACTTGCTATCGTAAGACGTGATATTAAAATAGAAGAAAACAGTCTAAGCGAATCAACAAAAGAAGATTTAGATGAAGAAGCACAATTAGTTGCCAACGTAATTCAGCTTGAAGAACAACGTCTTGTCAGAAACAAAGAACTATTAGGTGTCGCTGCAGGGTTACGAAAGGCAGAAGCGGATGCAAAAGCAAATGAAAGGGCAGCAGAAATAGATGCTTTTAAAAAAGAAAGGTTGGAAATAAACCAACTAAAAAAAGTAGATAATGAATTTGAAAAAGGTTTAGTATCAGATTTAAGTGATTTAAAAAAAATAACGGTAAAAGAAAATGCTAAGCTAAAAGCCGAACTGTCAGCGCAGGAAAGAGAAGATATGCTTAGAAATATGGACATCCTAAGAGGTATAATAGGCGAAGAAACCGCATTAGGTAAAGCATTATTTATTGCTAAACAGGCAATACTTGTCAAAGAGCAAATAATGGAAGCTAAAGCAACACTAACAAGAATAACTATGAAAGGAGCGGAGGCACAGGTTGATGTAGCAGGAGGTGCTGCTAAAACCGCATCCAAAGGCTTCCCTGCAAACGTACCATTATTGATTGCATTTGCCGCACAAGCCGCAGGTATTATAGCTACTATAAAATCAGCAATAGATGCAACAAAAAGAGCAACCCCAGCAGTGGGCGGAGGGGTTTCATCTTCATCATCGAGACCATTACCACCTGTATTTAACATAGTAGGTGCTGCACCTGAAAGCCAATTAGCACAAACAATAGGAGAAAGGGAGCAACAACCCCTAAAAGCTTATGTTGTAAGTGCAGATGTCACAACCGCACAAGATTTAGACAGGAACATTATTGAGGGTGCATCAATATAAAACAAAAACTAAGAAATAATATTGTTATAATATGAATATCGTAGAACTTGTAATAGATGAAAACGATGACGTTTCAGGAATTGAAGCTATAAGCGTTGTAGAAAGTCCTGCAATAGAAGAAGATTTTATTGCATTAAAAACACAAGAGTTTAAACTTGCAGAAGTAGATAAGGAAAAGCGTATCTTAATGGGTGCTGCTTTAGTGCCTAACAAGCCTATTTACAGAAGAAGCGGAGAAAATGAATATTATATTTACTTCTCAAAAGATACTGTACGCAAAGCAAGTGAACTGTTTTTTATAAGAGGCAATCAAAACAATTCAACCTTAGAACACAATATGCCGCTTACAGGACTTACTGCGGTTGAGAGTTGGATAGTAGAAGGCGAGAAAGACAAGACAAGGCATTACGATTTAGACGTGCCTATAGGTACTTGGATGGTGTCTATGAAGGTACACAATGATGACGTGTGGAATAACTATGTAAAAACAGGCAAGGTAAAAGGATTTTCAATAGAGGGTTACTTTGCAGACAAGTTAGAGAAACCACAAGACAAGTCTATAAAAGACGAACTGTCTAAAATTGAAGAAGAAGAAGCACAACACATATTAGACCAACTTACAAACTTGTTTGACAATGAGCAGGAATTTGAAAGCTATGCAGATTACCCTGATGGTGTAAAAAACAATGCAAAAAGAGGTATAGAACTAAACGAAAAGGTAAATAATAAGTGTGCTACACAAGTTGGTAAAGTAAGAGCGCAACAATTAGCCAAAGGCGAAGCCATAACGGTAGAAACTATTAAAAGAATGTTTAGTTACCTATCAAGAGCAGAGGAATATTACGATGAAGGCGATAGTAAAGCCTGTGGTACTATATCTTATTTACTATGGGGAGGCAAAGCAGGACTTAGATGGGCAGGTTCTAAACTAAAAGAACTTGATTTATTAGAAGCATCATTAAAAGAACCTTGTCAAGCAGGGTATGAAATGATAGGATTCAAAATGAAAAACGGTAAAAGAGTACCTAACTGCGTACCGATTAAATAATGGGAAGAAATACTGCATATAGAGTACACGTTGAAGATGTTACCCAAGAGAAAGTAGATGGGGTAAACATAGAAAATGGTGCAATGTTACGCACAGATGACTACCTTTATATGGGTCATAATGACGAAAACGTTATAGTTTACCCACAGACAGGAGCAGCAAATTTAGGATGGGCAAGATATGATGATACGGAATATCATTCAACATATAAATTATCCTTAATACAAGATACCGAAACGGTACTTCCTAATAACGCAGGAAACATAGTTAAAAGTCATTCAAGTATTAATTTTTACGATTCTGCTACACAAAAAATATTAGGTGTAAATGAAAATGACGTTTATATTATTACTGTAGCTTTTAAAGCCCAAGCCGCTAATGCTAATCAAACTTATTTAGAATACAAATTAGTAGGGTCAGGTCAAATATCAAGAGTAGCAGGAACGATAGCATTTCCAAAAGGCAATAACGAAGAACATTCCGAAAACATAATGGCGCAGTACTA
>VMHT01114220.1_pt1 | contig 18994 bp, 21 predicted proteins | sample 4693611 | NCBI WGS metagenome assembly VMHT01 (sample SAMN12280063, study PRJNA550983) | marine metagenome | isolation source: seawater sampled from same location over 5 years 0.02-0.2 micron viral filtrate | place: USA: collected off the coast of southern California halfway between the port... ...
AATTATTTGAAGCGTTGAGCTTTGAATAAACAAAGCTATGTATCTTCCTGAGAAGGTCATAATAAAACCCATCCAGAACATTTTTTTCACCATATCCAAATTAACGTTTTTATTTTTATAGTGAATGTAGGAAGCCATCGGAATGGTTATCGCCATAGTAGTCATAGATGTTCCAGTTGCAAGAATTGGAATTATTTCTGATGGAAAATCTAATAGATTAAATAAAAAAACAAAAGCAGGAACTAAAATCACGCCGCTCCCAATCCCAAAAAAACCAGAAAGGAGGCCAGCAAATATGCCTAATAATATTAAGCCTAGAAAAAATTCAAACATGTAGAACTAGGATTATCCCTTATTAAGACAGTCTGATAAACTTTTTCCTTTTTATGTGTCTTATTGTTTTATCTTTAAACCCAGATGATGGCTATAAATTAGTTCTTACTTCTAACCGAGATGAGTTTTATGACAGGCCTACAGAAAGTATGCATTGGTGGAATGCTAGTGAAGAAATTCTGTCTGGAATAGATAAGAATTTTAATGGAACATGGATGGCGCTCAACAAGTCGGGAAAACTAGCTGCCGTAACTAATGTAAGAGAATTAACCGCATTAAGTTTAAAAGAAAAATCTTTCGAGGAATTATCTAGTAGAGGTGATTTAGTTAAGAATTTTTTGATATCTAAAGACTCTTCTTTTGAGTATTTGAATAAAATAGATTTTTTAAACTATCAAGGATTTAATTTAATCTTATTTGATGGAAGGGAAGCCCTTATTTGTTCCAATAGAGGATTGGAGAAAACTTTGAAACCCAGAGAAATTTATGTTGTCGGTAACAAACCAATTGAACAAAGCTCAGAAAAACTTGATAGTGCAAAAAAAGACTTTGAAGACCTTCTTGATTCTGAAATTTCTAGCAAAAGTCTTTTTAATATGATGCAAACACCAAAGAATAAACCTCTAGAGTTCTCAGAAGCTTTTACAAAAGAAAATCATGGAAAAGAATTTCCTTATAGATTTATCGAAACAGACGTTTATGGCACACGATCAACAACATCTATTACCATCGATAATAATAATAAAGCAATAGTTGAAGAAACTTCATTTATTAAAGGAAAAATGATGAATCCAGCAAAAAAATTTGAGATCGAAATATCATGAATATAAAAATTAAGTCAGGGTACAGATTAAATGTAGCCATGATTGTTTTTAACGAAGAAAATAAAATCCTTTTTTGTAAAAGAAAAAATACAACTAACTGGCAATTCCCTCAAGGCGGCGTTGATGAAAAAGAAGACTTTCAGGTAGCCATGTATAGAGAGCTTTATGAAGAAGTAGGGTTGGAAAAAAAACAAGTAAAGATTGAAGCTGAGAGTAGCGAACTTCTTTATTACGATATCCCTAAAAAAATTCGATCAGTTGTTTTAGGAGGGAAATACAAAGGTCAGGCTCAAAAGTACTTTTTATTAAGATTGATTTCTGGCGAAATAAATTTACTTTTAGAAAACAATCCAGAATTTGACGATTATAATTGGGTTCCATTTTGGCTTCCTCTAGAAAAAGGAGTTGATTTTAAAAAGGAAGTTTATCGAAAAGCTTTAACAGAATTTAGAGAGTATATGAATAATGAATGATTTAGTAATTTTCGATTTAGACGATACTTTGTTGCCTCTTGACAGTGAGTTTCATTTTACAAAATTCATTGTAAGTAAGGGAATGTTAGATAAAGATTTTTACCTAAAAAAAATAAAGGCCTTTGATAGAGATTACAGATCAGGAAATTTAAATTTTAATGAATATATGAAATTTCTTTTATTTCCTTTGATTGGTACAGATAAAGAAACAGTAGACGATTTAGTAATAAATTTCATTGAAAATAAAAAAGAAATTTTATTTGATGACCTCTCCTATGAATTACTAAATAATCACAAAAATGAAAAGCTTCTCATAGCTTCTGGGGCACTTGATTTTATTGTTAAAGGTTTTGCAAATTTCTTTGGAGTTAAAGATTTTTTAGGCACTAAAGCAGAATTTATAGATAACTTAGTATCAGGCGAAACTGAGGGCGAGCCTAATTTTGATAAAGGTAAATTAAAAAATGTAAAAAAATGGTGTAATGAAAAAGGTTTTATTCTCGAAGAATCTACTTTTTATACGGACTCAATTCATGATTTAACATTGGTAGAAAAATGTAAAAATTCTATACTAGTATCACCTGATGATAATCTTAGGGAGTACGCTACTAAAAATAATTTGAAGATCATTGATAGATAAATAAATTTATGGAACAAAATATAGATTATTCTGATTTGAAGGCAAAATATAACTCCTTAAAAAAAGCTAAAAAAGAACTCGACTTAACCCGAGGCAGACCTTCTTCTCAACAGTTAGATTTATCAAACAACTTGGAGTCAATCATGGCTGATAATTTTATCCAAGATGGAATTGATACTAGAAATTATGGTCTTCTTGAAGGTTTACCATCCGCAAGAGAATTAGCAGGACATATCCTTAATTCAGACCCAAGTAATATTTTTGTAAATGGTACGAGCAGCCTGACCTTGATGGGGCATTATTTACAGAGTCTCTTCTTTCAAGGAAGTGGTCAGGCCCCATGGAAAGACTTAAAAAAAATAAGTTTTCTATGCCCTGTTCCTGGATACGACAGGCATTTTTTAATGTTAGAAAAACTCGGCATCAAAATGATTCCCGTACCTCTTTTAGGGAACGGTCCTGATCTAAATTTAATAGAACATTTGCTAGAAGCAGATGAAAGCATAAAAGGGATTTTATGTGTTCCAAAACATTCTAATCCAACAGGAGAAATTTACTCTAAAGAATGTATTGAAGGATTAGCAAATATAAAAAAAGTTGATTTCAAAGTAATTTTTGATAACGCTTACGCAGTGCATGATTTTGAAGCTTCAGCAGCACTTCCAAACATTGAAAAAATATTTATAGAAAATGATAATCATGATTGCCTAGTGATGCTCGGCAGTACCAGTAAAATTTCTCTTGCAGGTTCGGGCTTAGCGTTTCTTTCTTTATCGCCATCAAATAGGAATCATTTTGTAAATTACTTCTCTAGGTTTTCACTGGGCTCAGATAAGGTAAACCAAGCAAGACATGCAAGAATTTTTAATTCAAAAAAAGCTTTAGATCTTCATATGAAGAAATTAGCAAAATTATTAAAACCTAAATTTGATCTTGTTCAAGAAAAACTTAATTCTTTGCCAGAAGGTATTGCATCATGGACAAAGCCAACTGGAGGGTATTTTGTATCTTTTAATTCTTTAAATGGAAATGCTTCAAAGATTTATAACCTTTGCAGTGAAGCTGGCCTCAAACTCACTCCACTTGGCGCTACTTTTCCTTATGGAAAGGACCTAGACAACAAAAATATTAGACTTGCTCCTACTCAAATAGAGCTTGAAGATCTATCGGAAGCTATGGACTTATTTTGTTTGTGTGTTTTGTTAGCAGAGCAAGAAGACTAATTTTTTGTAACTTCTAAGACTTCGTATTTTTTGCCATCAAATGGTCCAAAATTTTCATGGACATCAGGATGCGCTACAGGCTCTAGAGAATTATCAGCTAGAAGATTTTGCTGAGAAACATAAGCTGTATAAAAGACTTCTTCATTTTCTGCATAGACATGATAGAAAGGTTGGTCTTTTTTTGGCCTTATTTGGGCAGGAATGCTTTGGTACCATTCTTCAGTATTATTGAATTCTGGATCAACATCAAAAATAACCCCTCTAAAATCGAGATGTTTGTGTCTTACTACTTGTCCTAATGCAAAATTTGTTTCAACTATGTCCTTCATAAAAATATCTTACCACTTATAAAGTTTATATGGTGTCACTCCCTAAATTTTCAAGCTAAATGAGGCTGAGATAAATAATCTTTTGATTGCATCTCAGTCAATCTGCTCAAGGTCCTTTTGAATTTTTCTTCCAATCTAACTTTGACATAAATCTTTTCCGGAAGTTCTTCAGCAGAAATAATTAATTTCACTCTTCTGTCATAACACTCGTCAATAAACGAAATAAACCTTCTAGCTTCGTCATCAGAATTAATTATAGGAACCTCTGAAAGAATAATTGTATGAAATTCTTTAGACATTTCTATGTAATCGACTGCACTTCTGGGAGAGGAACACATTTGACCAAAATCAGTCCATAAAACCCCCTTCGCGTATGCTTTTATATTTACTTTTCTATTATTGACGTTGATGTATTTATTTTTTTCTTCATTACCTTGGGTTAAATCCTTAAAAATATTTTGAATGGTTAAGTGATGCTCTCCAAATGGATAAAAATAACTTCCACTTTTCTCTAAGGTTCTAAGCCTAAAATCAGTCAATGAATCTAAGTGATAAATTTCACACGCACTTTCAATAGCTTCTATTGCTGGCATAAAAAGCTTTCTTTGCAGACCGCCTTCATATAATTTTTTTGGAACAATGTTAGAGGTTGCAAAAAAAGAAACTCTAGATTTGAATAGTTCTTTCATGAATTTCCCTAGCAACATAGCATCCGCTATGTCTTCTACGAAAAATTCGTCAAAACATAAGCATTTATATTTCTTTGATAAGTCTTTTACGATCTTACTTAAAGGATCTGAAGTTCCTTCGTAAGATTTTAAATTTTCATGAAGATATTGCATGAAACGATGAAAATGCAATCGTATTTTTTTTTCATGCTTTATCTCTTCAAACAACATATCCATCAAAAAAGTTTTACCTCTTCCGACTTCACCATGAATATAAATCCTTTGCGGAACAGGATTAGAAAATAAATTAACTAGCCATTTATCTTTATTTATTTCCTCAAGGGATACATCTAGCCTTTCAGCTAACCTAAGTTGAGCATCATCTAAAGATATTGTTTTGCTGGAAACAGCTTTTAAGTAATTCTCTTTAAGAGCTATTTTATTTCCTCATGTACAGTAATTTCTGGAGCACCTGCCAGGAAGGGCGCTAAAGCTCCGCCTAGTTCTTTAAAGTGTTCCGTTTGAGAGTGACTTGCGTGACTTTCAGCATCTTTATAGATTTCAATCATTTGATAAGTTTGTGGGTTATCGGTTTTTAGCAATCCATAGTAAAAAACTCCCGGTTCATTTTCGTTTGTTGCTTTTACTAATTTAAGCATATTTTCTTCAAAGTCTTTTTCACTTCCTTCTTTTATATTTAATTTAACAAGTACTCCAATCATGTTTTCTCCTATGTGATAATAATTAGTTGTCTTATGTAGTATATAAGGCTAAATCATTATAGGAGAAAAGAAAATGATTAAGATTTGGGGAACTGAGGCTTCAAGAGCTATGAGGCCAATTTGGACTGCAGAAGAAATGGGCTTAGATTATGAATTAGTCATGATGCCTTTCCCGCCTAGGATGTTCATGAAGGAATATCTCGATGTAAATATGTTGGGTACTATTCCTTACATGATTGATGGCGAAGCTAAAATGACTGAGTCTGTTGCCATGTCTCAATATATGGTAGAAAAATATGGCCCAACCGATTTAAGGGTAATGCCTGATGAACCTGATTATCCAGCTTATTTAAATTGGTTGTTCCATTCAGATGCTACGTTAACTTTTCCTCAAACAGTTGTATTGAGATACAAACTTCAAGAACCTGGGGTTGCAGATGCTGCAGTTGAAGGTTACAGCCGATGGTTTGTATCAAGATGTAAATTACTTGAAACTACTTTAGAAGATAGAGAATATCTTTGTTCAAATCGTTTCACTATTGCAGATATATGTGTAAGTTATGCTTTTGTTGTTGCTGAGTCTCTTGGTATCAATCAGGCTTTTAAACCTAATATTAAAAGATACACAGATATGCTTTTTAAAAGAGAAGCTTTCATCAGGTCTAAATCTTATAAGTTTGAAGATAAGTAATATCAAAAACAGAAACAAGTAATTCTGTTTTTTAAAAAATTTAACAACATCAATAAGGAGAAAAATATGATTAATTTAAAAGAAGCCCAGAAAATTGTAGAAGGCTGTTTAAAAAAAGCCAGGGAAGAAGAAATGAAGCCTATCACCATTGCCGTATTAGATACTAGAGGAATTTTGGTAAGTTCAGCGATGGAAGATAATTCAGCTTTAATCAGGCCTGACATAGCTTTCGCGAAAGCATGGGGTTGTATTGGCATTGGCTTTTCAAGCAGAGCAATTAGAGATCTTTACGGAGCTCAGCCTGAACAGACTCATTTTTTTAATGCTGCCAGAGCAATCTCTGGAAATAAAATAGCTCCATCACCTGGTGGGATAATTATCAAGCAAGGCGATGATGTCATAGGAGCTGTAGGTGTATCAGGTGATTTGCCAGATTGTGATGAAATTTGTGCAATTGCAGGAGTAGAAGCGGCAGGATTTACCTATCAAATATGACCTTTGTCAAAAGATTAGTCTATGATGGCCTGCATCACGAGGATATTAAATGACAAACTTAACTCTTTACCATAATGGACCTTCAACTTGTTCACAGAAAGTCAGATTAATCTTGGGATTAAAAGGTCTTGAATATGAATCAAAGCTAATTGATCTAATTCAGGGAGAACAACATGATCCTGAATACGCAAAACTCAATCCAAATCATGTCGTACCAACTTTAGTGACATCTGATTCAGTTTTGATCGAATCGTCTTTAATTATTGAGTACCTAGAGGATGCATATCCTGAGATATCGGCTAAACCAAAAGATCCTGAACAAATTCATCAAATGAGGCTTTGGATTAAAAATGCAGATACCTTTCATCAATTTGGGGGTTTAATAACTTATGGCATAGCTGTAAGGAATTTAATTCTAGCTAAGTCTCCTGAAGAGAGAGAAGCTGACATCAATATTATTCCAGATTCTCTAAAAAGAAAAAACAGAAGAGAGTTAGTCGAAAAAGGTATTGAATCAGAGGCAGTTCAAGATGCGATAAAAAAATCTTACGCTTTTGTGAAAAAACTTGAAATGGAACTACCAGATAGTGGTTGGCTTTCTGGCAGTAGTTTTGGTTTAGGTGATGCTGCTGTAGTTCCTTATGTCACAAGAATGGAACATTTAGCACTTGGTGAAATTTTTGATCAAAATTCAAGTCCCAAAGTTAGTAACTGGCTTCAAAGAATTAAAGAACTTCCTTTTTATAAAGAGGCAGTAGATGATCACATTCCAGAACCACTTCTTGGAATGCTAAATAAATTTGGCTCAGATCTTAAAGAAGACGTTATTCAAATAATGAAGTCCTAATTTTTAATTCTTTGGCGGTAAAGGAATTAAAACTGAAGTATTTTTTATATAGTTTTTATATTCATCATCATCTCCCCACTTTTTCTTTCCTCTTAGCTCAAGCAATCTTACGCCGCTGATTTGAGTCAGCAGGATAATGATAAATAATGGAGAAATCAGAGTTATAAATTGCCATCCTTGTAAAACAGGTAAGGCAATAATCGTGATACCACACCATAGGAGAATTTCTCCAAAATAATTTGGATGACGTGACCAGGACCAGATACCAGAAGTAATGAACTTGTCTTTATTTTCAGTTTTTGATCTAAACTTTGATTTTTGACCATCTGAAATTACTTCTATAGAAAAACCTAAAACCCAAACTATAAGTCCGATTATTAAGAAAATATCAGCTTCGACCTTTTCAGCAGAAGTCATGGCAGCTAGGCCTGCTGCTAAAGATAAAAATACCCACATTCCTTGAATATTCCAAGTCATCAAAAACCACCAAAATTTAGTTTTCATCACAGTGAATCTTCCATCACCTCCATCCTTTCTAACCCGAAAGAATAAAAATGAGCCAAGTCTCGTTGCCCAAATCACTACTAATAAAGCAATGACAATATCTCGAACATATATTTCAGGTATTAGCATTAGTGTAATCAAGACCACCGATATGAAAGTCAAAGAACCTGTTAAATCAAAAAAATGCTCTGTTTTATTTAGAAAGGAGGGGATAAAGACAATCCACTGAATTATAAAAGTTAAAGCAACAGCAAATCCAAAAAGAGGTATATCTGAAATAGAAACACTCCCTTGATTGGCAGCGATGACAATAAGCAGAGATAAAATAAGAACGATAAATGATGCAGGTATGGTGACTTTATTTTGCATTAACAAATTCTAATACAAAAATCTTGATTTGAATGAATAATTAGATGATATTAGTAGGCTAAGTTTAAGAGGTATTAATATGATGAATTCAAAAATTTGTGAACTACTCGATATAGAGTTTCCTTTAGTAGCATTTACTCACTGTAGAGATGTTGTTGTGGCAGTATCAAAGGCAGGAGGTTGTGGTGTTTTAGGAGCCGTGGGCATGTCTCCTGAACAATTAGAAAAAGAATTAAAGTGGATAGATGAACACATAGATGGCAAGCCTTATGGAGTTGATGTATTAATTCCAAATAAAATGGTGGGCAAAGATGATAAATTTGATGCCGACAAGCTTGCAAAAATGATTCCACAAGAATATGCAGATTTTAGAACTGATGTTTTAGCAAATCATGGAATTGATGCTCCAGAGTTGAGAAAAATTGATACTGCAGGTTCAAGTTTTGCAGCTAATACTCAGTCAGACGGTGCTAAGGCACTTTTAGATGTTGCTTTCAAACATCCCATTAAAATAATTGCCAACGCTCTAGGCGTACCCCCAGATTGGATGATTCAAATGGGCAAAGATAATGATTGCAAAGTAGCAGCATTATTAGGCACAGCTCAACATGCAATCAATCAAGTAAAAGCTGGAGTTGATATTTTGGTTGTTTCAGGAACTGAAGCTGGAGGACACTGTGGAAGTGTTTCTACAATGGTCTTAATCCCTGAAGTTCATCAAGCAATTCAACCATATGGAGATGTGCCTATTTTAGCAGCTGGTGGAATAGTTACAGGTAAACAAATGGCAGCAGCAATGGCAATGGGAGCATCAGGTGCATGGTGTGGTTCTGTATGGCTTACTACTATTGAATCTGAGGTAGATCCTATAGTTAAAGAAAAAATGGTTGCCGCAAATTCTAGTCAGACAGTTAGATCAAGAAGCAGAACTGGAAAACATTCTAGGCAACTAGTTACTCCTTGGACTCAAGCTTGGGAGGCAGAAAGTGCTCCGGAACCTTTACCGATGCCACTGCAACCAATGGTAGCTGAACCAGCATTACAAAAAGTTAATAAATTAGCAGCAGGCGGTCATGATGGGGCCAAAGAGCTTGCTACTTATTGGGTTGGCCAAGGTGTAGGTTTGATGAATCAAAGCATCTCAGCAAGTGATGTTGTGCAAGAATTTAAAGAAGATTTTGTAGGCGCTTATGAGCGCTTAAATAACTTTGTAAGTTAGATTTTTATTTAATTTTCGAAATTTCTTCGCCAAGTTGGTCTGCAACTCTATCAAATCCATAGAGAGTACTACGAAAATCTTTGGTGTAGGGTTCCAAAGACTTTTTAAGTTTGGAGTTTGCATTTCCTAAAACCTGAAAATTAGCAATGGCAAAATTCTTTACAAATTCAGCTTCCCACTTGCTACCAACAAAATTATTCATATGTAAAAGTGCAGCTTCATTATTTGGATAGATTTCCAAAAGGAAAACTTTGTTTTCTTCATTCGAGAAATGATATTGATAGACAAGAGTTTGAGGTTCTTTTTTACTGACGTTATCAGTAATTTTTGAAACAAACTTTTGGGCATTTTTTTCTTGCCCCTTGATAATTTCTAAATCTATAGCAAAAACAATGACATCAAGTTTTTCATGGTGCATACCGAACAGAGTTGTAGAAATAAATAAGAATAAAATTAAAAAAGGCTTCATTTTAAGTCTCCATAAATAATTAATGGTTCCACCAAGCTTGATCAGAAAAAGCTCTGATATCAATTTCGTGTGTCCAGGTTGATTTTTTTTGTTGGGCTAAAAAAAGATAAGTGTCAGCTACACTTTCCGGCAAGATCATACCATCAGCTCCTTTCTGTTCCTTGAATTTTTCAAACAAATCTGGCCCTAACATTTTTCCTAGGGTATCAGGAGCATCTACAGCACCATCAATAATTACATGAGCAACATGAATTCCATCTTTTGAAAATTCAGCATTTAAAGACTGACACAGCATTCTTCTGCCACCCATTGCTGCTGCATGAGAATGTTGTCCTTTGTTACCTCTCACAGCAGATGTAGCGGAAGTCACAATAATATTTCCTCCTTGTCTTTCTTTCATTTTAGGGGTTACCGCTTGAGCAAGTCTAAATAAGCCAAAAGTAGCCATTCGCCATCCCATTTCAAAGGCTTTGTAGCTAGTTTCAGCTAGAGCTCTGTCACCTATTTGCGCACCAATGTTGTAAATTACTGTATCTATTGGTCCTATTTCTGTTTCTATTTTGAGTATCAAATCTTCAATTGAGTTTTCATCAATTACATTTAATAGTGAGCCAGAAGCTTTACCACCTGAATCAGATATTTCTTTTATAAGATTATTGAGACCATCTTCATCTGTTCTTCTTGCCAAATAAGAATAATATCCTTCCTTTGCGAATCTTTTTGCAACTGTACCGCCAATTCCAGCTCCTGCTCCAATTACCAAACAAACCTTTTCCATTTTTATTTATGAGTTAAAGAAACAAGACCAAGTAGTTTGCCCGATTTCATTTCTTCTAAAGTTCTGTTTGCTTCAGACACATCTCTTGATTCAACTTCAACAGGTTCAATCTTACCTGCAGATACAAGCTTCATTAAATCTTTCATTTCTCCTAAGCTGCCAACATAAGAACCCATTAATTTTTTTTCAGTTAGCGTCATCAATGGGAGTGCTATGTTCATCTGGCCTCCAAAAAGGCCTACAACAACTTGAGTGCCTCCTTTGGCAAGGCATTGGTAACCTAAATTTACAGAAGCTTCTGCTCCCACAAAATCAACAATAGATTTAGCTCCGCCGCCGGTAGCTTCCATAATTTTTTCTGCAGCATTCTCTTTGGAAGTATTAATTACACACGAAGCTCCTAAATTTTTAGCAACTTTTAATTTTTCATCATCAATATCTAGGACAATAGGATTAATTCCATAAGCTGCTTTTGCTATCTTCAATGCTAATAAACCTAATCCACCTGCACTGACTATCACAAGAGAATTGTCATGAGGAAAAGGCTCAGCTTTTCTCAAGGCACTAAAGGCAGTTAGCCCTCGACAAGCGTAGCTGCCTGCTAGGCTATCTGGAGTATCGCCAGCATCAAAAAGATATTGTTCTCCTGGAACTATGACATGATCACCGTAACCACCGCTGACATTGATACCAAGATTGCTATTGTTCATACAATAGTGAGTTTTATCTGTATTACACAATTCACAATCACCGCATCCAATCCAGGGATAAGCTACATACTTCTCTCCAACATTAATGTTTGAAACTTCTTCGCCAACAGAAACGACTTCACCAAAAATTTCATGTCCCATTGTTAGTGGCTCCAATAAAGGAGTAGGAAGTTGCATTCCACCTCCAAGATCAAAATAACCATCATGAATATGAACATCTGAGTGACAAACTCCACATGAAAGGGTTTTTAAAAGAATTTCTTTTCCTTTTGGAGCGGGGGTATCTAGATTTTTTTCTTCTAGAGGCTTCCCATTTTCAACAACTTGATATGCTTTCATCGCTTTCTCCTTAAAAACTTTTTTTATCTAACCATATTTAATTTCTTGGGGGAAGTCCTTTCACCATTGTTAAAGAAGCAATAGATGTTGAAGAACGTCTTATTTTAGAAAGTTCTTGATACTCGGGATCGTTAAACCATTCTTTAGCCTTTCTTTCTGACGGAAAGGCAAAAATAATTATTCTTCCTTTTACAGGAGTATGTCCTTCCAAATGTTCCACGGTGTCATCAAAAGTTACAAAGCGACCACCATGTTTTTTTAACATTGGAAAAAACCCTTTTTCGTAGTTTCTGTAGTTATCGGCATCCTCTATTTCTAGATTAACCAACATATAAACTTCTACCTCACTTGACATATTTACTCCTTATTAATTCAATCAAGCACTATTTTAGTGCACAAATCATTTTTTACTTTGGTAAAATTCGTCCCTATTATTAAATACTTAACGTGCAAACGTTAAATAAACCCAGGGGGGGAAAATGTTTAAAAACCTTATAAAGTATACATTCTCATTGTTACTTATAGTAACTTCAAGTATTTCTATTGCACAAGCTGCTCTAGAAGAAATGGTAGTAACTTCGCAAAAAAGAGCACAAAACTTATTAGATGTGCCTTCAGCACTTCAAGCTTTCTCAGGAGAGATGCTAGAAGCAGCAGGGGTTAGAGATACAGATGATCTTGCAACTATGATTCCAGACATGATGATGTCAGGTGAGGATGCTGGTAGAGCAAATATCTGGTTAAGAGGTATTGGATCTACTAAATTTGACATTGGCTCAGAAGGATCAAACGCCTTTTTCGTTGATGAAGTTTACATGGCTAGAGGTCAATCAATTTTATCTGGTCTAGTTGATATTGAAAGAATTGAAGTTTTAAAAGGACCGCAAGGAACTTTATACGGAAGGAATGCCCTTGGTGGTGCAATTAGTGTTTTTTATAAAAAACCCTCTAGTGAATTTGAACAAAAAATTAAAGTTGGTGGCGGTAACAACGGCCAAGAAAACTTTAGCTACATGGTTTCTGGACAATTAGCTACCGATCTTTATGGAAGAATGGCGCTAAGTTATCAAGATGATGATGGAGCGCACAGAGATAACACATTTCCTGGAGACATTGGTCCTTCAAATGAAAACATCAGATTTTCTTTATTTGGTGAAGGCAGTGATTATGAGTGGTCATTTACAGCTGACAGCAGTGTATCTAAAGAAGATGCAATGGTTTCTGAAGCAATAATTTGTAAAAGAGACGATACAACTTGTACAGCTGCACAACGAAACTTAATTCAACCTAATTTATTTGCTACTGCATCTGGTTTAGATATTTTCGTTACCGATTTTGCTAGATCCACAGCTTATGCTGCTTCAGGCGGAGACGCTGCAGCTTTGACTGAGATTAGAAGCGATAAGTATTCTTCAAACTTAAGTGAAGATACTGCCGGAGAACGAACTGATATTATGCTTTCAGGTAAGTTCAAAACTTTCCAAGATAATTATGATTTAACTGTCTTGGTTTCTACCAACCAAAACCAAGGTTTTGAATTAAAAGATTTTGATTCCACAAAGGCTAAATCCTTTGTGCAAGGCATGGATCAAAAAACTAATCAATCTTCAATAGAATTAAGATGGAATTCCAAACCAGAAGATGAAATTCAATGGGTTGCAGGAGTTTATTCTTTCCTAGACTATGGCGAAAGAACCGATATCTTTAGAACAGGTCCTGACAGCGTATTCAACCAAGCAGCAGTTGCGGCAGCAGCTTATATTGATGCTGGGATGTTTAGTGTTGCTAATCTTGGAGTAATGGCAGGTGCCGCAACTTATGTGCCTACAGCTTCTAAGACAGCTTTGGTGAATACCGTAACTACTGCAAGGGCTACGACCTTAACTGGCTATGGTACTGCCGGACTTGATTTGGATATTAATAACAAATCGTCAGCTGCTTTTGGTCAAGTCACCATTCCGATGGCTGATCAATGGAATATTACTTTAGGGGCAAGATATTCATACGATACAAAAGGTATGACTTATACTACTTCATCTAATTCAGTTGGAGTACCTCACGCCTTAGTGATTCCAGGCTGTACACCAAACACTATTAACCAAGATGGTACTTCCGGATGTGCTACTTTCGATGGAACCGATGGTTCTATTTATACCGCCGCGCAAAGTGCTGGTCAATTTGCAGTAATTACTGGAGCTTATGCAGGTTTACCATCCATTATTGGAGGTCTTCCAGGTTGGCAAAGTACCTGTCAAGCAGCTACAGATGCGGCTAATATAGGTTCAGCTGCTTGTAATGCAAACTTTGAGATTCTTGCAAATATGCAAGGTGTAGGAATAGCACCTATTGCATCAGTGCAGCAAGTCTTTACGGTAAATAAACAAGCATCTTGGAGTTCTACTGATCCTAAATTGACAATTGACTACAAACCCACAGAAAGCAGTATGCTCTGGTATACCTACGCTACTGGCTTTAAAAGTGGTGGGTGGCAATTTGCTAATTATTTCAAAGAGCTTGTTGAACAAGGCTTTGATCCTGAAGAACTTGAAATGAACGAAATAGGTTATAAAGGTTCTTTTCTGGATGATTCTTTGAGTGTGAGTGCAGTTGCATATACTTATGATTGGACAGACAAACAAGTCATTAAAGTTTCTGTAGTTCAAGGTTTGCCTGTAGGTATAACTCAAAATGCAGGATCTTCAAAAATTAATGGTCTTGATTTGAATCTAAGAGCAAGTGTTGCTGATCAAACAATCATTAATTTTAATTATGCCTACATCGATGCAGCTTATGATGTCTTCTGTGACGACTCTAGAGATTGGACCGATGTTCATGGTTCCTTTACTTCTTGTGATAGCACTAAAGTCGGTGCTTATAATAGATCAGGTGGGAAAATGCCGTGGACTCCTGACAACGCTATGGTGTTATCTGTAGAACATGTTGAACCTACAACAATTGGTGATGTAATTATTAACACAAGTTATTCTTACAAAACTAATGTCGGTAATGCAGATGAGCGTGTTGCTGGTCTAACTTTTTTAGATGAGATAGCTAGACTTAACTTTTCAACTACGATTGAATTTAATAATGGAACTTCTTTAAGAGGTTTCTGTACTAACTGTCTTGATGTGGATGATGATATTGGTTTTACTCTAATTTATCCTGGTGGCCAGGGTGGAGGAGCAAGAGTTAAATACTATGACGGCATGAGAGCTGGTTTAGAAGTTGTTCACCAATTCTAATATTTACTCAAAAAAAAGGCGCCATTAAGGCGCCTTTTTTTTAATTTGTTCTAAGTTTTAAATTATCGAAACCTCGAAAAATTAAGTTTTTCCCCCATAAAGGATTTTCATCTAACAGTTCAAGTTTAGAGAACCTTTCAAATAAAGTTTCAAAAGCAATTCTTGATTCTATTCTCGCTAAGCTAGCCCCAATACACATGTGAGGGCCATAACCAAAAGAAATATGTTTAATTTCTTGCCTAGAGATATCGAATAAATTTGGATTTTTATTAGCCTCAGGATCTCTATTTGCTCCTGCAATACTCACTGCAAAAGCTGTACCTCTTTTATAGTCTTTTCCAGCATAAGCCATATCATCATGAGCAAACCTAACTGTCGCATGGACAGGGGGTTCATACCTAAGCATCTCCTCTATTGCATTTGGAATTAAATCGTAATTATTTTTTAAAAGTAAAAACTGATCAGGATGATTTAGTAAGGTAAATAAACCATTCCCAATAAGCCTAGTTGTAGTTTCGTGACCAGCAATCAAAAGCAGCAAACAAGTACCATACATTTCCTTGATATTTAATTTATCGCCTTCTTCTTCTGCTTGAATTAATTTTCCTATGAAATCATCACCAGGTTCATCTTTTCGACTAAGTATAATTTTCTCAAAATATCTTATTAATGATTCATAGGCATCACCAGATTTTTTGATATCTTCTTTAGAAGTCCCTATACCACCAACACCCAATAATAAGCTTTCAGACCAAGCTTGAAATTGATCTAAATCTTCGTTTGGTAGTCCCATCATCTTTGCGATGACTATTGCTGGTAGAGGTTTTGCTAAATCATCAATGAGATCAAAAGAGTCTTGATTGTGAACTTTCTCTAAACAATCATCGACAACCTTTTTTATTTCAGGCTCTAGAGAAGTAATGTATCTATTGGTAAAACCATATTGAACTAACTTTCTTATTCTTGAGTGATCGGGCGGGTCTAGCTTTAGCATGCTTGGATTTTCGAATTGTTCTAGCATTATTTCTCTTCCTGCTTTCTTAAATTCCTTTCTTCTTTTTTCAGCAATAGGATATTTTCTATCATCCACACTGAATCTTTTATCTCTGAGCATTTCCTGTGCAAATTCCATCTTAGTTACCCAATGCAATCGAGTTGTTTGAGAAAATAAAATAGGTTTATGAGCTCTCATTGAGTTATAGGTTTTATAAGGATTCTTAACAAAATCATTGTTAAGAAAATCTAAAACAACTCCCTTATTTAATATTTTTTCAAAGCCAACTAAGAATTTATAAGCACCAATCAAAAGTGTATTTTTTAAATTTGAAATAATATTTTTCATAATTAGTTATCAAAGTTTCTACTAGAGATTGATATAATTCAAGTGAAACCAATCGAATGAAGCTCTTCTCATTAATAAAAATTATTGGAATCATAATAATAATTATGACCTCTATAATTTTACCTCTTTCTCTTTTGGAATCCTCTTTACAAGATATTACAGATCAAATCACGATTTGGAGCGGAGAAAATATTATATTTAATTCTTTGTTAGTAATATTTGCTCTAACAGCTGACGTTTTTTTGCCCGTTCCGAACGGCTTGACCAATACAATAGCAGGAGCAATTCTCGGTTTTTATATAGCAATACCAATAATCTGGATTGGCTTAACTTTAGGGGCAATTGTAGGATTTACCATAGGAAAATTTGCAGCCAAGCCCATAGCCAGAAGAATTCTTTCTGAAAATGAATTAAAAAATTCTGAAGACTTGTCAAAAAAGTTTGGTATAGGCATTCTACTTTTATCGAGACCAGCACCAGCTTTTGCTGAAATTTCTACCGTAGCAGCAGGTATGTCAGGCATGTCTTGGCTAACTTTCTTATTCGTAATGACAATAAGTAATTTTTTTGTATCAGTTATTTATGCCTTAATAGGTGCTACTGCATTAACGAGCCAATCAGCTTCGATAGCATTTTTTGGAATTGCAATTATTCCTTTTTTATTTTGGCTTTTAGCAAGAAGATTCTTTTGAGAATTTAATGCTTGCTACTTCGGTGAGCAACGTAATCCATTAAGGCTAGTAAAAGTCCAGAAATAATAAAAATTATATGAATAATAACCATCCATTTTATTTCTGTTTCATTAATAGCAATATCTCCAGAACCTGAAATTTTTAAAAAGGTTTCCAATAAACCAATTCCTGAAATTGCTAAGATAGAAGCAACCAATTTAATTTTTAAATCGCTAAAATCTACTGAACCCATCCAATCCGGCCTATCCTTATCTCCCTTAGCTACATCGATTTTAGAAATAAAATTTTCATATCCAGAAAAAATTATCATAACTACTAAATTTGCAATTAAGGCTAAATCCACTACTTGAAGAACAAATAAAAGGACTTCTTTTAATTTCATACCCAATAATCCAGGAGCATATTGGATAAAGTGTTGCATTGTTGTAACTGCAATCATGGCCAAGCATAGGCATAAGATCATATAGATGGGCGCTAAAAGCCATCTACTGGCATAAATAAGTCCTTCTAGAATATTTTCAATTGTTCTCATTATGATGTCCCCTAATTTTTGAAATCTATTTTAAATTCTTTTAATAGAAAATTCTTTGAATTTTTTTATTAAATTTTTTAAAAATCTATAATTCCCTTCTGCTTTAATTCTTCTATTTCTTCAGCGGTTTTACCCAAATTAAATAAAATCTCTTTTGAGTGTTCTCCTATGGCTGGACCTCTTTTTGGAAGCTTTTTTCTTTCTCCTTTAAGAAAAACAGGACTGTTTACGGTTAATGTTTCAGAAGCAAAACTAGTTTCATCAAATTTAACCAGAATTTCATTTTCAAGAAATTGTTTATCCTGAGCATGATCAGTGGATTTACTAAGGACGCCAAAAGTCACCTCAGAAGGCCTCAATTTGTCTGATATTTCATCCAAAGTGAATTTTAAGAATTCTTTTTCCAGTTCTTTATAAAGCTCCCTAAAATTTGAATTTAAATTTTTAAAAGAAGAAAATCTTTCATCTTTATTTAAGTATTCTAAATTCATTACTTTTAAAAACTTTGGCCATTCCTTAGCTGCATCGATAATTGCTAAAAGTAAAAACCTACCATCTTTGGTTTCAAATCTGCCGCCAAAGGGATGAAGTGGAAAGGGTTCTTTTCTATCAGGAAAATTAGCTCCAAAGAGTCCTGCTTGAATCATTGATCCATTAGACCATGCCCCATTCGCCATAAGAGAAGTATGAACTTCTCCTCCTTTTCCGGTTTTTTCTCTTCTGTAAAGGGCAGTCATGATACTTGCATATAAAGCAACGCCTGTAGGTTGATCGCCCATACCTATAGGAGGATTGGCAGGTAAAGAGTTGTCTGAGGGTCTTACAATATCCATAAGACCACTTCGAGCCCACCAAGCCATAGTATCGAAAGCTGTTCGATGAGAATCTGGACCTTCTTCTCCATATCCTGTGAGTGACCCATATATCAATCTATCGTTTAATGGCAATAAATCCATGGCATTAATTTTTAGTTTATCTCTTATTCTTTTTGGCATGTTAGTCACAAAAACATCTGATTCTTTTACTAGGTCTTTTAAAATTTCTTGACCTTCTTGAGAGTTTAAATCTAAGGCCAAGCTTTGCTTATTTCTCGAAGTTAAATGCCAACTGTAATTTTCCTTTGAATAAGGATTTACTCTTTTTGTTCTCTCCATTAAATGCCTTAGGCTATCGCCTGTTTTAGGAGGTTCTATTTTAATAACTTTAGCTCCAAAATCAGACAATATAGTTGTTGATACTGGCCCAGCGATAAAGCTTCCTGCATCAATTACTTTTAAGCCTTTTAAAAGTAAATTATCTTCATTTTGGTTCATTTTAATTAATATTTTATTTTTACTTTTTCGAGATTCATTGTATTCAACAGAAGTTATCTGTCGCTTCTATCAATAATTTTGTTGTTTCTTTTTCAAATGCTGAATGACCAGAAAAAGGAGCAATTTTCAGATCAGCTTCAGGCCATCTTGAAGATAGCTCAAAAGCAGTTGTCGGAGGACAAACCACATCGTATCTTCCTTGAATAATTACAGCGGGAATGTGCCTGATTAAATCAATGT
>VMHT01044239.1_pt1 | contig 18990 bp, 10 predicted proteins | sample 4693611 | NCBI WGS metagenome assembly VMHT01 (sample SAMN12280063, study PRJNA550983) | marine metagenome | isolation source: seawater sampled from same location over 5 years 0.02-0.2 micron viral filtrate | place: USA: collected off the coast of southern California halfway between the port... ...
AACAGTCTGACATGCAGGCTTATCAAGTTATAGAAACTATAAAAGTTGATGCTAATTTTATAACTAATTTAAAATATACAAATATATATCAATATTCTTACGAATCTAGGCATGCTATTAGAACGCTACCCGCTTCTCAATCAGTAAGAGTTTATGACAAAGTACCTGTTAGAGCATTAGCTCAAGAAACATCAGGCAATAGAATAATGTATTCTAATTACTTAGAAGGTTATAGTGCACCTATTGGTTTAGATTACTACGTAGATGTTACTGAAAAAAGCGCACAACAATTTGTTGAATATCCTCAACATTCCGTAAAACAAAACAGAAACTATCAAGTTGGTGTTATATTAGCAGATAAATATGGTAGACAAACAGATATAATACTATCTAACTATGATGGATTATTAGACGCTAATGGAGATCCTCAGCCTGGTTCTAATTATTTTTATGATTATAAAGCAGCTAGTTTCAGTAATGATGTTCAACCTTGGAAAGGTGATAATTTAGCTTTATATTATTTACAACAAATACCTGAAGACGTAAACGCTAATGGCGTTGCTGGTTATCCAGGTGCTTATGCAAAAGGAAATTATTATACAGTTGATATTAAAACAGGAAGTGCGCCTAGTGCATTATATCCTTATTTTAATAGCATAGGAACACAGTGTATTATTGCAACTTTAGCACAAGTTAATTTTGATACAATAATATTATATGCCGACGCAACTAATGCAGCTAATACTTTTAATGTTCTTATAGATAATGGAAATGGTTGGGTGTTACAAAGCCCTAGTTCATATACTATTTCTCAAGACGGTCAATACACTGATGTAGATTTTTATCCAACACTAACAGGAGAAACTACAAATGTAACTGGTAATCCAAGTACAAGTTATAGTATTATAAACTTAACACCTTCTTCTGATGAGCCATCTATAGGTTCTACAGTTACAGGAACAGGTATAGCCACTGGAACAACTGTAACTTCTTATGATTCTTCAACAGGAATTGTAACATTTAACCTTTCTTCAAACTTGTCAAATGGAGTTACATTAAGTTTTAATTCAGGTGTTACTTTAAATAGTACTGTTAAATTTGAAGTTTTATATACAGCTGCAAATTTATACAAGTATACGACAGGAACTGCTTCTAGCACAAATAGACCTTTGTTTCCAACGTGGCCAACAGAATATGCCACTTATTATGCTGTTGGAAAAAAATTAAGAGGTTTATACATAGACTATACAGAGATAACAAGCGTAACACCAATAAGTGATTCAGGAGGAGTTAGAGCAGTAGAGTTTTTTACACAAGAAGAAGTTGCTACTAATTATTTATTTGACGATACACCTAATACCAGACCCGAGCCTAGTATATTTGGTCAAGAAAAAACATTTGTAACTTATGATATAAATGTAAATGGTTTTTATGGTTATAAGTTTGCTACTAAACAACAGCAACAAGACTACTATAATGTATATCTACCGGGAATAATAAATGGATATCCAATTAAAGGTGAAACAAAAGAACAGGGAGACACAGCTTATTCTACGCTTATAACAGATAATATAAATAAAATACCTAGAAACTTAGAAGATGTAGGACCTCTGCAGAATCAATTCACTAGTGATGTTTCTTTATTTGGTAGAGTAACAAATATTAATACTATAGAAGATGCTTCTGGCGTTTATAAAACGGGTAATAGACAGTTTGATCCTGTGCCCTCGGCTGACCAAGTTGATTTAGTGGGTACTGTAAGTGATTTATTCCCTGGTTTAATCGCGACTTCTACTCCTCAGCCAGGAGATGTAAATCCAGAAGCTATTTACAATTACAATACTAAACCTGTGTTGTTTCAAGTATCAACACAAAAAGCAATAGGACTAACAGAAGATCAATACACATTACCTGTTCTTGGTAATGGAAACTTTCCATATCCAGAAGACATGTATTTAGCTGTTTATGAAACCGCACCTTATGTTTCTCCTTTAGAAATATTTTACGAGTCTTCTACTTCGGAGTTAGTGTCTGATTTAAATGAATCTTTAGTTAATGAAAATACTAACATAACAGGAATATCTAGTTTTACTTCTAATTTTCCTGAATCAGCTCAAGTAGGTACAATAATAACAACAGACTTTTTTCCAACAGCTGGTGGTGTTAATGTTGTTACTGCTAGTTTATCTTCATACACTGTTTATAATTATTTTGATCAATTACCAGATACTGGAACCTTAGATACAACTGTTTTACAAAATTCAAAATTTAATATTGAAGCTGGATCTTCAGTTGGTAGTTTTAGAATAGTTACAGCAGATAGGTTTTATGCTGGTTCATCAGCTGAGGTTGGTTTCTTTGTAGACTGGAGAGGTAAATATCAATTTAATTTAACGTTTGTTCAAGAAGATGGAATAACATCTACTCAAACTTTAGAAATAGATTTAGAAAATGTAGCTCCTGTTATAGATAGAATAAATGTCAATGCAACAGTTGTTAACTATGATGTAGACATTGTTCAACCTAGCACATCAACGAGCACAACTCAACAGTCTAACAAAGGTAGAAACGGCTCTGCAAAAGCATATAGTTTAGGTGATACAACTAGTTTAACTGGATCTACTTTTGAATTAACCCCACCAAATGGAAACGCATGGGAAGTAGATAAAATAACAATAACAGATTTAACAACAGCAGGAACAACAGTAATTCCTGATAATGGTGAATTAATAAGTGATTACATACAAGTGGCAGCTGGTACCCAAAAATCGGTAACACAACAACTTGTTATACCAAATACAGATTGGTTAACTTTTGTTTTAAAAGGCGCTTTAAATAGTACTGGTGGTCAATCAAATGGGCCAATGAACACTGCTAATAAAGGTTATCTTATAAACTTAAGACTAACAGACACTTTAGGACTTACTAATACTTCAGCAACAATAAGTTATAATGTTGGTGCGTCTTTATTTTTTGGTCAAGTTATTGCTACGCCATACTTAAGTGGAATTGATCCAACAGGAAGAGTTACTAATGGTAATGGAAGTGATGTTTCAAACAGTACGCTTCAAAACCCATCACAAGGTGGAGCGCCAAGGTGGACTGGCCAAATACAAAACTGGACATCAAACACAGTATATTTATACGTACAAGTTACAATAGGTAGTGCATCACAACAAACAGGTCAAGCTCAAGCTATAAACGTAAGAGGTGTATATGGAGATGGATCCACGACTTTTACAGATGGTACAAGTGCTTCTTATGGGTTGAATGCTGATGGAGCTGTTCAATCAGTTGTGATCTCAAATGGCACTAACGGTAATTCAAGTACACTAAACCAATTTGCTATGTTATCTCCTTTTACAGCTAGTTCTGCTGGAGTAACTCAAACTGATTTTGATGACGCTGTGACTGCTGGTATGAGACCTGGTGGAAAAGCTAGTAATTATGGAACACCTGATTGCTCTGGATCTGCTATAATTGGTGGTGGTGTAAAACTAACAACTCAAGGTGGATCATATGCAAATAATGTATATGCCGCTATTATAGCTAGTACATCGCCACAGTCAGCTGGAAACGCAACTATATTAGCTAACTCTTTTGGTATTGTTTATGAAGGTCCTATATCACCTCCTTGGTATGAGCCTAGCGGATCTAATGATCCTAGTATAAACCCAACTATAACACCTGTTCCAGTAACTACATAGGTAATTAATATAAAAAATAAGTAATTATAATATAATATGGCAATTGTAACCCCGGTAAAATACTATAACACATACGTTCTTAAGAAATTAGTTCAAGGACCTATTTCAGCTTCTTACAATTGGTTTGTAGAAGAAGCTAGAATAAGAGGTGGTTATAACAACGTGCAAACGGGTTTATCTCCTAGAGCATTTTTAAGATCTGATGATAGTTCTCAGCAGTCTTTAGGAAACTCTATTATATATTCAGGTATATTAAACTCTAGAACTGGCGTAAATCAGTCTAATCAGTTTCCTTCAGGTGAAGACATAACAAGATCTGTAGATCCAACAAAAGGTACTATACAAAAGCTTTACGCTGAAGATACTAATTTAATAATATTTCAAGAAAACAAAGTAAATAGAGCTTTAATAGATAAAGATGCTGTTTATACTCAAGAAGGAGTACCTATGCAGACAACATCAAATGTTGTTATAGGCGCTATAGTTCCTTACGCTGGGGAGTGGGGTATAAGCAAAAATCCTGAAAGCTTTGCTGTATATGGATATAGAAAATATTTTACTGATGCTAATCAAGGAGCTGTTTTAAGACTGTCTCAAGATGGTATAACAGAAATATCAAGCTATGGTATGTATGATTTTTTTAGAGATAAATTTAATACACTACCTGATCCTTTAGCTATTGGTGGTTGGGATATTCACAACAAGTGTTATACTATTTCTTTAAAAGATAAGACATTAAGCGTTACACCTGAGACACTTAGTTTTGATGAACAAACTCAAGGTTGGACTAGTAGATATAGTTATGTTCCTTATAACTTAATAAGCCTTCAAAGTAATTTTTATTCTACTAATTCTGGTGGGATATATATACATTATAATGAATCGGTGCTTAGAGCAACTTTTTATGGTAATACATATGATTCAACTGTTACTAGTATATTTAACAAACAGCCATCTGCTATTAAAAGTTTTAAAACTATAAATTATGAGGGAGGTATAAACTGGGCAATGACCTCTATATCTACAGACTCTGGAGACACTGCTAGATTTATAGATGCATATACAATGCCTTTAACACTAGCTGATCTTGAAAACTCATTGTTTAGTAATGAATTTAAAAAGAAAGAAGATAAATACTTTGCTAATTTAGTTAACACAAGCGCAGATAGTTCTGGTGAAGTTGTTTATGGCGCTTCTATATCTGGAATAAAAGGATACACTGCTGAGGTTAAATTTACAGCAACAAATACTAAAGATAATGGAAACAATGAATTGTTTGCAATATCTACAGAATTTAAAGAATCATCATATTAAATAAAATTAAATGAAATTAAAAGCAAGAACTTTGCTAGAACAAGATTACAACATGTTAGAAAAATGGTGGCTTGGTTGGGGTTGGCCTGTGGTTAGTAAAGACATACTACCAGACAACGGTACTGGTGGAGTAATGATTGAACATGAAGGTAAACCTATAGTAGCTGGTTTTATATATTGGAGTAACTCTGGTATGTGCTGGTTTGATTGGGTTATATCAGATCCAAAAGGAAATAAAAGAGCAAGACCCTTTGCTGTTAAGTTTTTAATAGAAACTGTAGAAAAAATGGTTAAAGACGCTGGTAAAAAATGTATAATGTCAATAAGCAGAAGCAATAGCTTGTTAAAAATACATAAAAAATTAGGGTGGACAATTGACAAAACTCCATCACACGAAATGATAAAAAGAATAATTTAAAAATAATAATATGGCAGCAGTAGCAGCAGCAGTCGGCGGTGTAGTATCAGCTGGCTTAGGAATGGTAGGCGCTAATCAAGCAGAAAAATCAGCAAAAGGTGAAAGAAACAGAGCAAGAGCAGAGAAAAAACGTCTTGAAGACGAGTTAAGGGCTTTAGAAGATTCTAGACAACCTATAATAAATCCGTATGCCAACGTTAAGGATCTTAGTGGAAATCTTAGTAATCCTTATGCAAATTTAGGGGTGGCTACACAAGCTGCTGAGTTTCAAGCAGAGCAAGCTGAAATTGGTTTATCTAATACTTTAGATACATTAAGAGCAACAGGTGCGAGCGCAGGTGGAGCTACGGCATTAGCTCAAGCTGCTTTAGCTAGTAAAAAACAAATATCAGCAAGTCTTGAAATGCAAGAAGCCTCTAACCAAAGATTAGTCGCACAAGGTGATGAAAAACTACAACAGTTAGTAATGTCTGAACAACAGAGGTTACAAAATGCAGATGTAATGGGTAAACAGTTTATGTTTGGCGCTAGAGACAATAGAGAAAATCAAAAATTAAACAGAGCTGCAGGTATGTTAGACAATGCAACTGCTGATCAAAGATCTGCGGAAGCTGCTTATGGTCAAGCGCAAGGAGCTAAATTTGGCGCTGCACAAAATATGATAGGTTCACTTCCTGGACTCTTCATGAAATAATGACAACCTAAAAAAATAAATTATGGCTGGAGCATACGAAAATCCACAAAGAATAACAGGAGATACATACGCTAGTGCATTTACTAAGCAGATAGCAAACAACAATGCTGCAGCATCTCAAAGAGCACAAATAAACGAGCAGGAAGCAAGAAGAGCTCAGGAAAAAAAAGAAAACGAACAACGTAGAATTATAGAGAGCATGCAACGTGCTCAATCTAATGCTGATATTTGGAATTTAGAGCAAATGAATAAACTTGCTACAGCTCCTAGAACAAGCGCTATTCAAGATGAGTTAATGAAAACTTTAAATGATAGAATAGGAGTTGCTACAGATGCTCAGATTTATTTAAAAACTCAATTTGGTGACGAGGAAGCAAGAGTATCTGCGCAAAAGGCTATAACTGATTACTACGATTTATTAAACTTAACTAAAACAGCAACAGCAAACTTTGCTGCAACCGGAAAATATTGGAGAGAAAACGCTGCTAAAATAGGTAAAGATATAACTATTATTGGAAGTACACCAGAAGAAATAGCTAATAATCAATTTTTTGTTAATGCAATAGGTAGCGTTTATGAGGCGGATTTTGAAATGGTTTATGATGAAGAAAAAAATGATATAATGATTAAGGTTTCTGGAAACGAACCTACTAGAACAGAAAACGGTGAATTAATTGAAGGCGATTACAGAGAAAAATATATTAGTGCTAGAGCTTGGAACGCTCAAACAGCAGAAGGAAAAGAATTTGAATTTGTATCTAATGTACCTCAAATAGTTGATGAAAGTTTAGAAAGAATGAAGCCGGCAGACAGAACGCCTAATAATGATGGACTAGGTATAATAAAAGCAAATGGGCAGTTTGCTGACAAATATTGGACTGGAGAAGAAATATATAAAGACAGAATTAATACTAGTACAGGTGGTTCTAGAAGAACAGAAGAAATTAGAAGATACCTAGATGTTGATGCTGTCAGAAACGACATGCTTAGTATATTAAAATCTAAAGTTCAAGGTGTTAATGGAAACGTTCAACAAGCAGCTAATGCTTGGAATATAGATTTAAAACAATTAAATGAGGGTATAGAAAATGAATATCAAAATGTTCAACCTACAGACGAACAGTTTGAGCAAGTATTGTTTGATCAAATACTAAAAGCTAGAGTTTCTGGTTTAGAAGTAGACGAGCAAGGTAGATATTATATTTCTAGTGGTAGATCTATAATTCAACCTAAAGTAACTACACCTAAAACTCCAAATATAGGTTATAGAACCACATATTATAACAATATTGTATTAGGTGCTGGAGATAGCAATCAAAGTAACACTGATGTAACTCTTGATAATTTAATGAAAATTACAGGACCAAGTGATAGATATATGACAAAAGATCAAACTTTTGACGTTTGGTTAAATACACCTTATGCTGATTTTGAAGGATCACCAACAAATAGAGAGCATTATGAAAATGAAGGTGAAAGTGCTCAAAGTGCGTTTGATAAATTAGTTCCTAGAAAAGGTTTATATAAAATAATAAGTAACAAACCAGTGTTTGCAGGTGATTATGATTTTGACAGCGCTGAAGAAAGACTTAAGTTTGCTTTAGATAATACCACAGCAAGTGAAAGAAAAGCTATTCAAAATGAAACAGTGTTATTCAAAAGAGCTAGACAAGTAGATTGGATGAGTGCAAATCCTAAAAGAACAGACGAAACTTTAGTTGAATATGCTGAGCGAATGGATAAAGCAATTAAATAATAAAACATGGAAATATATATCTTACCAAGCGGAGAAGAAGTAGATCTTACTGGATATCCTGAAAATCAAATAGTAATGTGGTTATCAAATAATCCTGGAGCTACAAAAAAAGCTGGGGGCAATGCAGCGGGTGCAAATGCAACGCCTCAGAACAACATGTTCGCACCTCAAGAAGATACGGAATTAGTTTCGGAAACTATTTCTTTGGACTCACCAACAGGTAGTCAAGAAGATCTATATGGTTTACCAGAAAGTATAACACAACAAAGTAGCAATATTAGAGGCGCTTTACAGAATCAGTTTGGTAAGTATAATGAAAAAGATTTATTACCTACTGAAAGATATGGAGACAGCGTGACTTCTCAACCTTTTTTTGATGATGACAACATACAGGCAGCTGTAGATAATAATTTTATAACTGAAGATGATTTAATTATAGCTGGTTATAAAGAAAGTCCTGAAGCTATATCGGTATTGCAACTAGTAAGTGATGATGAAAAAAACAGAGCTAGAAGAAAAATAAGTGCTTTTCAGTCTAAAAGTGATAGCGAGATAGACAGTTACATTGATTTAAGAAAATTAAATCAACCTTATATATATGAAGACTCATATGTTGCTGAAAACGAGCAGGTAAACGAAGGAATGAAAATGTATTCTCCAGAACTAGCTGAAATGCTAGGTCAAGGAACTTCTTTTGTTGATGAAATGTACGACAATGATGCTCTTTCAAGTAGAAATATAAACACTAGAGATTTTGGAGGTTTTTTACAAGCTAAAGGTTATGATAAAGATTTAAAAAGATTTCTAGAGTTAGACATGGATAAGAGAAATTATGGTAATTATTATAAACCAGAACTAGCTCTTGAAGCAAAAAAACTACAGTACTTAAACTTATATGTTAACGATCAACTTCAGAGAGATATAAAGCAACAACAGTTGATGTATGAAAAACAAACTGGTATTGATCCAAAGACTATAAATAAAAAGTTTAATATTTCCAATGAAAATGTTTTATTACAAGATTATGAAAACTTAATAAAACAAGAATTTCCATTAATATCTGTAAAACTAGAAGAACAAGACGAAAAAAACCAAATAGAGTATCAAAAACTACTGGAAGATGGCGGTAATATTGGTGCTGGTAAATTTTTATTAAATCTAGCAGGTGAAGGTTGGAACGGGCTGAGTGGCGCTATAGAAAGTTTTAGCGCAAGTGCATATGGTTTATTGCCTGGTGACTTTTTTGAAGGTGTTTCAGAAAGTATAAGAACGGAATTAGCTCTAGAAGAAATAGGTGTTGTTGGCACTAAATACAATACTTTTGGCAGATACGTCAGTGCTATAGGTTATGGATATTTAGATCCCGAAACTAACATTGAATATGTTATAGACTCTAATAACCAAATACTAGATACAACTAATAAATTAAATGCAACTCCTTTTTTAACACAAGAACAACAAGATAATATAAGAACTAAAGCTAGAAAAGGAAATAGAAAAGTATCTTCTTTTAGTGTACTAGGTGCTTTTGACGCTGGTGCTAACGTTATAGGTGATTTGTTTTTTCAAATAGCCTTAACAAGAGGAATGGGTAATGGTATAAGGGCAGTTGGTGGTTTTACTAAAGGATTAGGTGTTTTAGGAAAAACAAGAAGTTTTTTAAAATCAGTGCCTATTAAAAAAAATATGGCTGATGCTATAATAGGTCAAAGTACTTTAGGTTTTTCTAGAGGATATGAAGAAACATTAAAGCAAGCTAGACAAGCTGGTATAAATGATCAAGAGGCTAGTCAATTAGCTTCTATAGCTTCTATACAAACAGGTATATTATATGCTTTAACAGCTCCTATATCGCCTCAAACAAAAGCAACAGATGCTATTTTTGGTAAAATAAAAAACGAATATATAAAAGAATCATTAGAAGCTTATGTCAAAGATGGTTTTAGAGGTTTTGGTCAAAAATTAGCGTCAGGCGCTAAAACTCTTTTTAATTTAAGCGGTGAAGGTATTAAAGAAGTTTTTCAAGAAAACATACAGCAGTCAGGTGAAACATTTGTTGTTAATAAACAAGTAAATGAATCCGCTGGTAAAAAAATAATGAAAGATACTATGTCTATGCAGGATTTTATAGACACTACTGTGCTTTCGTTTTTTGCTGGTGCAATAATGCCTGGTGCTGGAGTAGCTGTAAAAGGTGCTAAAAAATCAGCTAGGCAATTACTAGGCATGGGTGCTGTAGATAGGTTTAACAACTTAAGTTTGTTATCTTATAAGAAAAAGAAAGTTAAAAAAATATTAGCAGATCAAGTTAATCAGGGTATATATACTCAAGAAGAAGCAGATCAGGTTTTACAAGAAATAGAGGCTTTTAATAACAACATAAATAGAATGCCTACCGACATAAGCGCTCAAGCTGCTGAAGAAATACTAGGTGATCTTAACGAAGTTGGTAAACTAAGAAATCAACGTAAAACAGAGGACAAATCTTTTAATGCAGCTACAGATGAAAGAATAAAAGCTTTAGATGAGAAAATACAAAGAGTATATTATAATGACTTAACTGCTAGAAAATCAGGAATAATAACTGCTGCGATAAAAAAAGGTATTATAACTAATACTGAATGGAAAGAAGTTAACTCTGTTCAAGAAGCTAAAGATTTTTTAATAAACGAATTAAACTACACTCCTGAAAAAGCAGATTTTACTTCACAACAATACGGAAGTATAATAGATTTTGATGGTAAAAAAATTGTTTTAATAAACAATGACAAAGCCGCTAAAGGTGGAAGAATAGGGGTTAAACAACACGAGTTTTTACATGGCTTAATTTATGAGACAATAAAAAATGATCCTGAAGCCGCTATATTATTAGGTAAATCTTTATTAGGTGAAATACTTAAAATACAAGAAAGACTTTCTGCTAATGATTCTAAATTAACCGCTTTGCCTGCTAAGTTTTTAAAAGACTTTACTGGTTATATAAATTATTATAAAAATAGTATTGCTGGAATTGAAGCAGATTTAAAAGCTGGAACAATAACAAAGTCCGAATATAATAATAAAGTATCAACAGAACTAGGTAAACAGTGGGAAGAAGTTTTAACTCTTTATTCTGAAGCTATAGATGTTGGCGCTGTTACATATAATGAAGATGTTTTTACTAAATTAGCAGATGTATTTAGACAGGTTTTACAATTTCTAGGTGTTAGAGATGTTAAATTTGGTTCAGGTAGAGATGTTTATAATTTTATAAAAGACTACAATAAATCTATGAACAATAGAGTTATGTCTTTAGATAAAAATAAGGCATTTAAAAAATTAGGAACAAAAGGTGCTGAAGTAGATAAAAAAGCTTTAAAAAAAGAAACTAATGAACTTCTTGATGAAAAGAAAGTTTCAAAACCAAAGCCGGTTAAAGAACCTATTAGTCAAGATAATTATACTTTTGATGAAAAATTTGCATTAAAAACAACTTCTAGGTCTAATGCCGATGAGTTTAAAAATACTATAAACTCTAAATATAATAAAAACAAATGGGCGAACATAGCACCTGATGATATAGTTTTCTATGAAATATTAGAGCAATATGAAACACCAATACTTTCTAAAGCTCAAACATTATACGGATCTCTACCTGATTACAGTGCTGAAGACATGTTGCAAGAAACTCAAATAGCTTTATTACCTCATATAAGAAATTTTAATAAAGAATTTTTAAATCTTAGAGAAAACAAAAGAAAAGAGTTACAAGATGATAACTTAAGTTCTAATGAAATAAACAACACTTTAAATAAATTAGACGAAAAAGGTTATAAAAACAAAAAAGGAGAACTTATAACTCAAAATGACAATTTAAATGGTTGGATAAATTCTCAACTTAGAAATAAAATGAAAGCAGCGCTTAAAACAGGTAGCGTTACTTCACAAAAATACACAACTGATATAGATGACAGAATAACAGCATCTATTTTAGACGTAGATAATGATGTTTTAGAGCAGGAAAAACAATCTTATGAAAAAGATCAAGATCAATTAATTGAACTGCTTAAAGATCCTAATTTTGGCTTTACAGATGTAGATGGAAAACCTATAGAGATACAAGGTATACCAGTTGGTGGTGATTTTGCTCTAGATGCAAATGACCCTGGTATAGCTGTTAACAGAAGACTAGCAACGGTTTCTGACCCTAAAGAAAGAGCTGAACTAGAAAGACAAAAAAGAGATTTAAAAAGAGGTTTAGAACTAGAAAACAAGCAAAGCTTAACAAACGCTGAAGCTAAAGAATTAAAAGAATTAAAGTCTTTTAAAACATACAGTCTAGGGTCTGGCGGAATGGTTAAAACATATGAAGCTTATTCTGAGTTAGTTAGTCCTGCTAAAATTATAGTAGCTGAAGTTAAAAGAGAAATATTAAACTCTCGTAACATTGAAAATCTAGACTTTAAAAACTTTAAAGAAAAATTAGCTATATTATCACAAACACTAACAAGAAGAATGACTTTTAAAAATTCTTCTTCATTAGAAAGTTTTATGTTTGATAATTGGAAATTAATATTTGATGTTATAAACAATCCTATTGATCCAGTAACAGGTGAGTCTACTTACGCAATAAAAAAATTACCACCAAGACTTAAAGATTCTGATAATCAGGGAAAACCTAGAAAAATTAAAAACTTAAATGTTGCTAGTTTTTTACAAAACTATTTTGGTTTAGATGAAGCCACTAGAATAATAGACAAGCTAGCTAAAAACAATAAACAAAAACTATTAAACAGCTTTGACCCTGTGGAGCAAGGTAGAACAGGTAAAACACTGTGGGCTACTGCTTATTTTGACAGAAGAACAGCTTTGATGGAATTGTTTGGAGATGTTCTTGTTTTGCAAGAAGCTAGAAACGCAATAAGAGATGATGCTTTTTTAGAACAATTATCTAAAAGAAATGTTGATTTATACCGAGATCTTAAAAACACAAATATAAGAAACAAAGTTTTAAACAACTTAGCTAGAGGTAAATCACCTAGTGTTAAATTTAGTTTAAATACTAAAGCAGATTTAAAATGGTCTGATAGTAGTATGATACCTGGAGATCCAAACTCAGATCAAATGTATAACGCTTCTTTTGTTGTTAACGGTAAAACTTATTTACTTAACTTAATGCCTAAAGGAAAAGACAATTATGAGTTTCAATTTGCGTTAATGAAAGATGTAACTTTTGATAGGTTTGGAGAAACTATTACAGGAACAATACCATCAACAGAAATATCAGGAACTGGTGATTCTTTTAAAGTAATGAGTATTGTAGCTAATGGATTATTAGAAGCTGTAAATAAGTTTAATATAAAAAATATAACTTTTGATTCTGAAGCTAAGTCTAGAACTAGATTGTATGGAAGATTAGCTAACATGTTTAGATCAAGATTTAATTACGAAGTTAATGAAGCAAATGAACAAGGAATTGTTTTTGATGAATTTACTTTAACAAACAAGCAGTTTAAGCAGTCTATAAAAGATATAAAAAGAAACTCTAACAAAGAATTTAGAGAAAGATTTACTTTAGATAACGGCTCTTTGAATAACGCTAAAGGATCTGATTACTTATCTTCTACAGCTGATGTTAATGATCAATTGTTTATGGCTGAAACTATAGATGATGCAACTAGAAAAACTATAAAGTTTAATAAAAAAGCTATTAAATTTAATGTTCCTGATTTAGGTAACATGAATGACAAAGCTATTTCTTATTATTTAATAGATAAAATATCTCAAGGTTATAATGATTTTTACTTTAAAAATAACGCTAATTGGAAAGGTAAAATGTCTAGAAATGTTATAGAAACAGGTGATATTAAATTTAGTTTAAATAACGAAAGAAACGAATACAGTAATAACCTTTCAAAAGGGTTAAATGAAATAATTGAAGAAAACTACAATATAAATGTAGACGAGGTTTTTTCTGAAGAAAGAGGTAGAATTTTAGGTAAACTTGTTGGGGGTAATAACGTGTGGCTTCCACCTGGTGATTCAGATTTTTTAGGTCTTATGTATATGATAGCCTCTGGTAAAGGTAAAAAAGGAGAAAAACAATTAAAATGGTTAAACGATAACTTAATAAAACCTTATTCTGAGGGTATGTTGAATATGGTTGAAGCTAAAAATGTTGCACATAGAGATTTTAAAAACCTATTAAAGAAAAACAAAGGAATAAAAAAACTATTAGCAGAAGATTCTGGGTACAGTGGTTTTTCATTAGACACTGCTTTAAGAGTTTATCTTTGGAAAAGAAATAGAATTGAAATACCAGGTTTAGATAGTAAAGATATAATGTTTTTAAGTAACATAATTAGAAAAAACTCAAAACTAAAAAGCTTCGCGCTAGATCTTGAAAAAATATCTAAAATGAAAAATAACTGGATAGAACCAAGTAAAGGTTGGAGTTCAGGAAATGTATTAAGTGATATACAAGATATACTTAATTTTTCTAATAGAGAAAAGTTTTTATCAAGATGGATTCAAAACAAGGAATTAATATTTGATAAAGAAAACTTATATAAACTAGAAGCTGCTTTAGGTGCGGATTTTGTTACAGCTCTTAAAGATATTACAAAAAGAATGCAAACTGGTAAAAACAAACCAAAAGAACAGAGCGCTTTTGTTAATTGGTTAAATGGATCTGTTGGTGTTACAATGTTCTTTAATATGAGATCTGCTTTATTACAAACAATCTCTGCAACTAACTTTATAAATACTACAGATAACAATGTGTTTGCAGCTGCTAAAACTTTTATTAATCAAAAACAGTTTTGGAGTGATTTTACTACCCTTTGGAAATCAGCTTACTTGTCAAATAGAAGAGAAGGAATGCTTAGTGATATTCAAGAAGCAGAACTTATTGATGTTGTTAATGATCCTAGAAACAAAACATTTGCAGGTAAAACAAAAGCTGCTATAGCTTGGGTTTTAAAGAAAGGTTTTATGCCTACTAGATTTGCTGATAGTTTTGCAATAGCACTTGGTGGTTCTAGTTTTTATAGAAATAGAATAAAATCTTTAGTTAAACAAGGTGTAGAAATTGACGCTGCTGAATCACAAGCAATGAGAGAATTTTACGAAGCAGCTGAAATAAGTCAACAATCTGCTGATCCTTCTAAAATATCTCAAACTCAAGCCTCAATACAAGGTAGATTAATTTTGGCTTTTCAAAACACGCCGCTTCAATATGGAAGAATAATAAAAAATTCAGTTGTTGATTTAGCAAAAGGAAGAGGTGACTGGAGAAATAATATAGCTAAAATAACTTATTATGCTGCTTTGCAAAACATGGTGTTTAACTTTTTACAAAATGCGTTGTTTGGAATGTGGCTAGATGATGATGAGTATGCAGATGAGAAAGGAAAATATGATACAGGTAAGTATAGAGCTGTAAATGGAGCTATGGATACTCTTCTTAGAGGTTCTGGTTTAAAAGGAGCATTTGTTGCAGCAGTTAAAAATGTTGTATCTAAAGCTATAGAATTAAACGCTGATCCTAAAGGTAGATATAAAAGTGGAAAACTACTTGTTGAAGCTTTAAACGTTTCACCTCCGGTTGGTATAAAAGCAAGAAAATTAATGAAAGGCTGGGAATCTATTCAATACAATAAACAAGAGGCAGAATATTTAGGTTGGAGTTTAGATAACAAATATTATCTTCAAGCAGGAGCATCTATTACCTCGGCGGCTATAAATTTACCTTTAGATAGATTATATATAAAATCAGAAAACCTAAAAGACGCTATGAATACTCAATACGAAACTTGGCAAAGACTAGCTATGCTAGCTGGTTATAGTAAATGGAACTTAGGTATAGAAGATGGCAATAACAAAAAATCTAGTGATGGCCTTAATTTTGACACAATAAATTTTGGTGATTCATTAAAGTTTGATAAAATAGAATTTTAAAATGAGAAAAATAAACAAAATAATAGTACATTGCTCTGCTACACAAGAAGGCAGAAATTTAGATGCAGCTGAAATAAACCGGTGGCATTTAAAAAGAGGCTGGAAAGGTATAGGTTATCACTATGTTGTATTATTAGACGGTACAATTGAGTATGGTAGAAATATATATGAACAAGGAGCTCATGTTAAAAACCACAATAAAGGATCAATAGGAATTTGTTATATTGGAGGCGTTGAATCAGAACGTGGTTCTAATGGAAAATGGATAGCTAAAGATACTAGAACATCTGAACAAAAAGAAAGCTTATTACTATTGCTTAAAACATTAATAAAACTGCATCCAAATGCTACAATACATGGACACAACGAGTTTTCATCGAAATCTTGCCCTTGCTTTGATGCCAATAAAGAATACTGTAATATAACTAACGCCTCAATATAAAAAAATGGATATTCAACAAATAAAACTTTACATTATAAACGCATCAACATTAGGAGTAACAACATTTACTAATATAGAAATGGGATTAAAAGTATTATTATTATTAGTAACAATAGGTTATACTATAGACAAATGGATTAAATTAAAAAAAAATAAATAATATGTGGAAATTAACTAAACAATATTGGATTGACGTATGGAATTTACTTTGGAGCAAAACTAATATAGATGAAAAAGCTATAGCTACTGTAAAAGAAATTAAAAAAAGATACAAACTTACTGCAAAAGAACTTCAAGATGTTGCTAAAGCTATAAAAGAAGTTGGAGATCAAATTGGTGATATACCAGATGCTATAAAAGGAAAAGCTAGAGCAGGTAGAAAAACAAAAAAATAATTATGCCAGATCCTTATAAATTACTTAAAAAGATTAAAAATTCGCCAGGCACTATAGAGTCTAAATTAGCGTATGAATTAGGTAACCCTAAGAAAAAAGCAGTAACTAACATAAAAAATAGATACGATGGCGCTAACGATAATAACGATGCGCCTAGACATGCTACAACTGCTCAATACACTACTGAAAGTTTAAGAAATAAACTTCCATTTGGCTTAGGTAATTCTATAATGGGTAGAGGTTTAGCTGCTTTTGGGGCAAATGTTTTAGGCGCTGCTCACGAAGCTAAAGCTGGTTATTCATCTGTAAAAAAAGGCAAATCTAGTGTTAAAGATACTTTTTTAGAAGGCGTTGAAGATTTAACTAATAATTTTGCAGGTTCAGTAGTTGGCGCTTTTGGAAACTCAAATATGGATAATAGTAAAAATAAAACAATAGATAAAATAATAAAATATCTTCCAGACGGAAAATATAAATCAAAACTTTAAAAAAATGGAAGACGAAGAATTAATAACAAGAAGAACAGGCCCGGTTGATGAAAGCAATGGTATTTTAAACAAAGTATCTAATCTTGTATCTGATAACAGCACAAATGAAAGATTAGCTGAAATTGAATTAACTAGAAATAGAATGAATAACGAAAGTGTTCCTATTACACCGGAAGAACAACATAAGCAAGGTTTATTAAAAGATATTCCTAAAGAGATGATGCAGCAAAGATTAGGAAGCTCAGGTAGTTTAGGATTAATACTAGGAGGAGGAGCTAAAAGTCTTTATAATATGGGTAAATTTCTAGCTAAAAATATTGGCAAAAAAGGTATTGTAAAAGAAATTGACAATTTTCTTAGATAAAAACAAGGAACAAAATAAAATAGGCGTACCATACCTAAAGTTCCTAAAAAAGAAGGGCCCTCATTACGAGAGCCCTTTTTTTATTACAATAACTAATAGTTATAACTTTTTAACCATCACAAGCTAAACAATCTTCACTCATTGCTTGCTGTGCAATATCACCTCTTAAAACAGATTCTGTTCTAGTGTAATACAACGTTTTAATACCTTTTTTCCAAGCATCAAAATGAACTTTATTAATCCACTTTGGTGTTGCTACACTAGGAAAAGCTAAGTTTAAACTAACCGACTGATCTACATATTGCTGTCTTAGTCCAGCTTGATTAACTAATTCTAATTGATTAATCTCCTTAAAAGTTTTAAATACCTCCTTTGCGGGTGTTTCGTGTGCCAACACAACATCATCAAGCTCAATAATATTTTGCACACTACCACCGTCAGCCATGATCTTATCCCACGTTTCATTGTTATTTATTTTAAGTTTTCTTAATAGTTTTAATAAAGTAGGGTTCTTACGTATAAAGGTTCCTTTAGCTGTCTGCTCTGTAAATACATTTGCAGCCCAAGGCTCTATACCCGGCGAAACATTGCCACTAAGCTTGCTATTAGAAACAGTGGGAGCCACAGCGCGTAAATGAGTATTACGCATGCCAGTTCCAGAACACCACAAAGGTTCTCCATAAGTTTCTGCAAGTGCCATACTAGCCCTTTCACTTTCAATTTTAATTTGACTAAATATTTTCCTAGTTTCAAACTGAGCAAGTAAACCTTCGAACGAGATACCTTTTTCTTGTAAGTACGTGTGCCAGCCCAAAACTCCCAAGCCAAGCGCTCTTCCTTTCGTAGCTGACCTAACCGCGTTTTCAAAGCCTCGTAAGCCTTTAGCTCGTTGTATAAACTCTTCCATGACTCCATCAAGGAACCATATACTGTCGTAAATAAGGTTTGTACCTTTCCACTCTTCATATTTCGCTAGATTTAATGATGATAAACAACATACAAAACTGTGGTTTTCATCAGTGTGTAACGTGATCTCTGAGCATATGTTTGTCATGTGTACTTTGAGACCATTATCTTTGTACGCTTTGGGGTTATTTTTATTTGTGTTCCCTTTAAATAGGATATAAGGTTCTCCAGTAGCTTTACGTTTTTGAAGAAGTTTTCCCCAACGTTTTCTTGCTTGTTTATCTCCAGCTTCAAGTCTTCGCATGAATTTATCGCCGACAATAGCACACTGGTGCAAGTTGAGCGATTGACGATTGACGTCTCCTTTGGGTTCACGTATTTCAAGCCACTCTTCGAAATCGGCATGATCAATATTGATATTAACCGATGCTGCTCCTCGTCGGACAGATCCTTGATTAGTGGCAAGTATAGTTGAGTCGTATATTTTACAAAACGGCACAACTCCATCACTTGTTCCATTACCTGTTATTTTAGCGCCGGCGGGTCTTATTTGATTTATACCGATACC
>VMHT01096003.1_pt1 | contig 18976 bp, 18 predicted proteins | sample 4693611 | NCBI WGS metagenome assembly VMHT01 (sample SAMN12280063, study PRJNA550983) | marine metagenome | isolation source: seawater sampled from same location over 5 years 0.02-0.2 micron viral filtrate | place: USA: collected off the coast of southern California halfway between the port... ...
GATGTGGAAGGCGCCGGTCTGGTGGAAGTTGACTTTCTGGGGCTGCGAACCCCGACCATCATCAAATGGGCACTGAACATGATCAACCCGCGCCGGCAGCAGCGTGGGGAAGGCGAGCTCGACATCAGCGCGATTCCGCTGGACGACAAGCCCTCTTTTGACATGCTCAAGAAGGCAGAGACCACGGCGGTATTCCAGTTGGAATCCCGGGGTATGAAAGATCTGATCCGCCGCCTGCAGCCGGATTCCCTGGAAGACATGATCGCCCTGGTTGCCCTGTTCCGGCCGGGCCCGCTGCAGTCCGGCATGGTGGATGACTTTATCGACCGGAAGCACGGCCGTCAGCCGCTGTCTTACCCGCACCCGGATTACCAGTATCCGGGCCTGAAGCCGGTTCTGGAGCCCACCTACGGGGTTATCCTGTACCAGGAGCAGGTCATGCAGATCGCTCAGGTGATGGCGGGCTATACCCTTGGTGGCGCCGACATGCTGCGCCGGGCCATGGGTAAGAAGAAGCCTGAAGAAATGGCCAAGCAGAAGGCCATCTTCCTGGACGGTTGTGAAAACAACGGCATAGACAAGACCCTGGCGGAAAACATCTTTGACCTGGTGGAGAAATTCGCCGGTTACGGCTTCAACAAGTCCCACTCCGCCGCCTACGCGCTGGTGTCTTACCAGACTCTGTGGCTGAAAGCCCACTACCCGGCCGAATTCATGGCCGCGGTACTCACCGCCGATATGCAGAACACCGACAAGGTGGTGACGCTGGTGGAAGAGTGCCGCAACATGAAGCTGGACTTGCTGGTGCCGGACGTCAGCCGGTCGGCCTATACCTTTACCGTTAATGATCAGGGGCAGATTGTCTACGGTCTGGGCGCGATCAAGGGTCTCGGTGAAGGGCCCATCGAGAGCATTGTAGAAGCGGCCAAAGAAGGCCCCTTCCAGGATATCTTTGATTTCTGCCGCCGGGTGGATCTGAAAAAGGTCAATAAGCGGGCCATGGAAGCCCTGATTCGCTCTGGCGCCATGGATAAACTGGGCGCCGACCGCGCCAAGCTGATGGCCAGTATCGACAAGGCCATTCAGCAGGCGGATCAGCAGTCCCGCAACGATGCCGCCGGCATGGTGGACATGTTCGGAGAGATGCTTGAGGGCGGTGGCGATGATGAAGACACCTATGCGGACGTTGCCCAGGTTCGGGAGTGGCCGGAGAAAGAGCGCCTGAAAGGTGAAAAGGACACTCTGGGTCTCTACCTTACCGGACATCCCTTTGACGAATACGAACGGGAAGTACGCCGTTTTGTCCGTTGCTCCATCGCCGATCTGAAACCCAATAAATCGCCCCAGCGGGTGGCCGGGCTGGTGGTGGCCCAGCGCACCATGAAGACCAAGACCGGCTCTACCATGTGTTTCATTACCCTGGATGATCGCAGTGCCCGGATTGAGGCTACCCTGTTTTCCGAGGCCTTCTTCGAGAACCGGGAGTTACTGCAGTCGGATCAGGTGATTGTGGTGGAAGGACAGGTCAGCCACGATGACTACTCCGGCCAGATGAAAATGCGGGTCAGCAGCGTGATGGATGTGGCGACCGCCCGTCAGCAGTTCAGCCGGGGTATCAAACTGGCGTTGCGTTCAGAGCAGTTGCAGAATGGACTTCTGGACAAGCTGGACGATACCCTCAGGCCGTTTCGCAGTGAAGGCAGCCCGGTCTGGATTGAGTACCGCAGTGCCGAGGCCAGCACACGTATCGAACTGGGTGAAAGCTGGCGGGTACAGCCAGACGACACGCTGTTGTTCGAGCTGAAACACCTGGTGGGCGACCAGTCTGTGGAACTGGTCTATGATTAAGACCAATGTCCGCTTTAGCCGTGCCGGCAGCGCTGCTATCTTTGTCCCAAATTCTGGTTTTGGCGGGTTTCGGCCCGCCTGGCAATAAAATGATGGAACATCATGAACCCTAACTACCTGGATTTCGAACAGCCGATCGCCGACCTGGAAGCCAAGATCGAAGAGCTTCGCATGGTGGGCAATGACACCGATATCAATATCACCGACGAAATCAGCCGCCTGAAAAAGAAGAGCATCAGCCTGACGGAGTCGATCTTCTCAGACCTTAAGTCCTGGGATATTGCTCGTCTGGCACGGCATCCACGCCGGCCCTATACCCAGGATTACATCGACCTGATCTTCGAAGACTTCGATGAACTACATGGTGACCGACGCTACGCCGATGACCTGTCGATCATTGGCGGCACGGCCCGCCTGGACAACACGCCGGTCATGATTATCGGTCACCAGAAGGGTCGTGAAGTGCGGGACAAGGTCAAGCGCAACTTCGGGATGCCTCGTCCGGAAGGTTATCGCAAGGCTCTGCGCCTGATGGAAATGGCTGAACGTTTCAAAATGCCGATTCTGACCTTTATCGATACCCCGGGCGCTTATCCCGGTATCGGTGCCGAAGAGCGCGGACAGAGTGAAGCCATCGCATTCAACCTCGCGGTGATGTCGAGACTGAAAACTCCGATTATCTCTACCGTGATCGGCGAGGGTGGTTCCGGTGGCGCACTGGCGATCGGTGTCTGCGACCAGCTCAACATGTTGCAGTACTCCACCTACGCCGTTATTTCTCCGGAAGGCTGCGCCTCCATCCTCTGGAAGAGCGCCGAGTACGCTGCTCAGGCGGCTGAGGCCATGGGCGTTACCGCCGATCGTCTGAAAGAGCTGGGTGTGGCGGATCACGTGATCGATGAGCCGCTGGGCGGCGCTCACCGCAATCCGGAAAAAATGGCGGAAACCCTGAAGACGTCGCTGGCCCAGGGCGTGGCTGAGCTGAGCCGATTGCCGCTGGATGAACTGGTTTCCCGCCGGTACGAGCGTCTTACCCGCTATGACGGCGGGCGGTAACACCGCTCGCCGGGATACCTGGCCCGAAGACCTGATCGGGCCGGTTCAGAAACTTCCCGCCTGTGATGAACTCTGGGTCGCCTTGAGCGGCGGCCTGGACTCATCCCTGCTTTTGCGTGTCGTTGCGGCCGCCCATCCGCGCGTCAGAGCGTTGCATATCAATCATCAGTTACAGTCCAATCACGATCAGACGGAGCGCGCCTGTATCGATCTCTGTGCTGGACTGGGCGTCGAACTTCAGGTGCGTCGAGTGAATGTAGCTACGGGCGCGGGGAGCCTCGAAGAGTCAGCAAGAGCTGCGCGCTACGAGGTCTTCAGGGAGGTTCTGGGAGACAACGACCTTCTACTGATGGCGCACCATGCAGACGACCAGGCAGAAACGGTTCTGTTCCGGCTGCTGCGTGGTACTGGCGTAAACGGTCTGGCCGGAATGCCTGCTGCCCGGTCGCTCGGGCTGGGGCATCTCTACCGGCCCTGGCTTGACGTATCCCGCAGTCGATTGGAGCAGGTGGCGCGTGAGCAGGGGGTAAGCTGGGTAGAAGATCCCAGCAACCAGAGTGAAGTACACGACCGCAATTATCTGCGGCACTCGGTAATGCCGGGCCTTAAACAGCGTTGGCCGGGTTTGTTGAGGCGCCTTGCTCATAGTGCCCGGGCCTGCGCCGAGAGTGAAACCCTGAGTCAGAGGCTGGCGGAGTTGCAATGGCAGAGTTGCGGCGACGATAAAGGTCGAATCCGCCTGGCCCCGTTCTCGGCACTTGGGCAGATCGAGCGCCGGAACCTGGTGCGCTGGTGGATTCATGGCCGGGGATTGCCGGTTCCGGCGCTGTCAGATTGGTGCTCAGCACTCGACCAGTTGCTTCATGCAGGGTCGGATCGAACTCCGGAAATTCGTGGAGACGGATTCTGTATCCGCCGTTATCGGGATCATCTTTACCTGGTGCCCCAGGTCGCAATCCCTGTGGGTCCCAGGCCCTTGTTGCCGGGCCAGGTCATGGAGTGGGGGTGGTGGACCCTTCGGCTTGTGCCTGCATCGCAGAGCGCTACAACGGAAGCCTCCTGTCCGGAAATAAGGGTATCTACGAGGCAGGGCGGCGAGCGAATCCGGTTCGGCAGCAATTTACCCTCCCGATCGCTGAAAACCTGGATGCAGGAGCAGGGCGTGCCACCCTGGGAGAGAGCGGCTCTGCCGCTGGTTTACGAGGTCTCGGCGGCTGGAGAGGCATGGATTGCCATTGGCGATTTGTGGTGTTCTGAACAATACTCCGGAGGCGCCCATGCCGCCGGCTGGCGGCTGATTGTGGAGCGGGATTGTGATTGAGTAGAGAGGGGCTTTCTGGTAGTCTGGCGTCCCATCTTGAGATGAATAATCTCCCTCCTTCACCGAACCAGATAATCACGGAATCTGCATGACGCGTTATATTTTCGTCACCGGCGGTGTCGTGTCCTCATTGGGGAAAGGTATTGCGTCTGCCTCACTGGCAGCCATCCTTGAGGCACGCGGCCTGAAGGTCACCATTCTCAAGCTGGACCCGTACATCAACGTGGACCCCGGCACCATGAGCCCGTTCCAGCACGGTGAGGTTTTCGTCACCGAAGATGGCGCGGAAACCGACCTCGACCTTGGCCACTACGAGCGTTTCATTCGCACTCCAATGACCAAGCGAAATAACTTCACCACCGGCCGGGTGTACGAAGAGGTTATTCGCAAGGAGCGTCGGGGCGATTATCTGGGTGGTACCGTTCAGGTCATTCCGCACATCACCGATGAAATCAAACGCCGTGTGGTGGAAGGCGCAGCGGGTGCCGACGTGGCACTGATTGAAGTCGGTGGCACGGTAGGTGATATCGAATCCCTGCCGTTCCTGGAAGCCTGCCGTCAGCTGAAGGTGGAAGTAGGCTCCCAGCGTGCACTGTTCATGCATCTGACGCTGGTGCCGTACATTGCTACCGCCGGCGAGATCAAAACCAAGCCGACCCAGCATTCCGTGAAAGAAATGCGCTCCATCGGCCTGCAGCCGGATATCCTGCTGTGCCGCTCTGAACACGAAGTGGATGCCAGCTCCCGTCGCAAGATTGCCCTGTTCACCAACGTGGAAGAGCGTGCGGTCATTCCGATGCAGGATGCCAGGTCCATCTACGCCATTCCGCGCATGCTGCACGAATACGGGCTGGACCAGCTGGTGATCGAACGCTTCGGTCTCGATGCCCGTGAAGCAGACCTGAGCGAATGGGACGCGGTTGTGGATTCACTGATGAATCCGCAGGATGAAGTCACCATCGCCATGGTCGGCAAGTACATGGAGCTGCTGGACGCCTACAAGTCCCTGATCGAATCCCTGCTGCACGCCGGTATCAAGACCCGCACCAAGGTCAACATCAACTACATCGACTCCGAAGACATCGAACGCGACGGCACCTCCGTGCTGGAATCCGCCGATGCCATTCTGGTGCCCGGTGGCTTTGGTGAGCGTGGCGTGGAAGGCAAGATCCGCACCGTACAGTACGCCCGTGAAAACAAGGTGCCGTATCTGGGCATCTGCCTGGGTATGCAGGTGGCGGTTATCGAATACGCCCGCAACGTGGCCGGCCTGAAAGACGCCCACAGCACGGAATTCCGTGAACACACACCGGAGCCGGTTGTCGGCCTGATCACCGAATGGCTCGATGCCACCGGTGAAAAAGAAGAGCGCACCGAAGAATCCGACCTCGGCGGCACTATGCGTCTGGGGGCCCAGGATTGTGTGCTGACCGAAGGCTCCACCATCGTTGGCTGTTACGGCAAGAAGACCATTCGTGAGCGCCATCGTCACCGTTACGAAGTCAACAACCACTTCCTGCCGAGACTGGAAGAAGCAGGCCTGCAAATCTCCGGCCGCTCTGCCGATGGCAAACTGGTTGAAGTGGTGGAAGCACCTGATCATCCCTGGTTCGTGGCCTGCCAGTTCCACCCGGAATTTACCTCAACACCCCGCGACGGCCATCCGCTGTTCAAGGGCTTTGTTGAAGCCGCGCTGGCGAACAAGAAAGGATCCTGATTATGGCGCGCAGCAACCTGAACGTCTCGGGCATTGAGATCGCCAACGATAAGCCGTTTGTGCTGTTCGGCGGCATGAACGTGCTTGAGTCCAGGGAACTGGCGTTTGAAGTCGCGCAAAAGTATGTGGATGTCTGCACTCGCCTGGGCATCCCGTACGTATTCAAGGCGTCCTTCGACAAAGCCAACCGCTCATCCGTCAACTCCTTCCGCGGCCCCGGCCTCGACAAGGGGTTGCAGATCCTGGCTGATATCAAGAGCAAGTATGGCGTACCGATCATCTCGGACGTGCACGAGCCCGGCCAGGCTGCCCCGGCGGCGGAAGTCTGCGACATCATACAGTTGCCTGCTTTCCTGAGTCGCCAGACTGACCTGGTGGTGGCCATGGCCAAAACCGGTGCGGTCATCAACATCAAGAAAGCCCAGTTCCTGGCACCCCAGGAAATGAAGCATATCATCACCAAGTGCGAAGAAGCCGGCAACGACCAGATCATCCTCTGCGAACGCGGCACCAGCTTCGGCTACAACAACCTGGTGGTGGACATGCTCGGCTTTGGCATCATGAAACAGATGAACGTGCCGGTGTTCTTCGACGTCACCCACGCCCTGCAGATGCCGGGCGGTCGTGCCGACTCCGCCGGCGGGCGTCGTGCCCAGGTCACCGACCTGGCCCTGGCGGGAATGTCTCAGGGCCTGGCTGGCCTGTTCCTTGAGGCTCACCCAGACCCGGATAACGCCAAATGCGATGGCCCCTGCGCCTTGCGCCTGAGCCCGCTGGAACCGTTCCTTGAGCGAGTGAAAGCTGTCGACGATCTGGTAAAAAGTTTTAAACCTATCGACACCGCCTGATTGGCGGTGTTGGCAATTTAAAAGCCCGCAGATTTCTGGCGTTAAACAGTTTGACGGCATACTGCAGGTTTCGTGAGCAAACGGCTGGAAGGCCTTGGCGAAAATTTCGAAGGCCAAGGATGGCCTGAGAGAAGCGCACATGGATGTGCTCGTAGCGGTTTTCGCCAAGGCCTTCCAGTTGTTTGCTCTTGCACCAAAATTCAAAGCTTGTTCAGTGTTTAGAAGATAAAATCTGGAGAACCATACGAATGACCAAGATTGCCAACATCAAAGCCCGTGAGGTTCTGGATTCCCGTGGTAACCCCACCGTGGAAGCAGACGTCATCCTGGAAGACGGTACACTGGGCCGCGCTTGCGCACCGTCCGGCGCCTCTACCGGTTCCCGCGAAGCTCTGGAACTGCGCGATGGTGACGCCTCCCGTTACCTCGGTAAAGGTGTTCGCAAAGCCGTTGAAGCCATCAACGGTCAGATTCGTGACGCCCTGCTGGGTAAAGATGCCGCCGACCAGCGCAGTCTGGACCAGATCATGATCGACCTGGACGGCACCGAAAACAAAGCCAACCTGGGCGCCAACGCCATCCTGGCCGTATCCCTGGCTGCTGCCAAAGCCGCAGCTGTCTCCCTGGGCAAGCCTCTGTATGAGCACATCGCCGATGTAAACGGCACCTCCGGCAAATTCTCCATGCCGGTGCCGATGATGAACATCCTCAACGGTGGCGAGCACGCCGACAACAACGTCGACATCCAGGAATTCATGGTCCAGCCGGTCTCCGTGAACAGCTTCGGTGAAGCCCTGCGCGTTGGTGCCGAAATCTTCCATAGCCTCAAGAAAGTGCTGAAGGCCCAGGGCCTGAATACAGCCGTAGGCGACGAAGGCGGTTTTGCCCCCAACCTGCCGTCCAACGAAGCAGCCCTGGCGGCGATCAAGGAAGCCGTCGAGAAAGCCGGTTATGAACTGGGCAAAGACGTCACTCTGGCGCTGGACTGTGCCTCTTCCGAGTTCTACAAAGATGGCCAGTACCAGCTGTCTGGTGAAGGCAAGAGCTTCGATTCCGAAGGCTTTGCCGATTACCTGTCCGGCCTGTGCGACCGTTACCCGATTGTGTCCATCGAGGATGGTATGGACGAGAGCGACTGGGACGGCTGGAAAGTGCTGACCGACAAACTGGGCAGCAAGGTTCAACTGGTCGGGGATGACCTTTTTGTCACCAACACCAAGATTCTGAAGCAGGGTATCGAGAAGGGCATTGGTAATTCCATTCTGATCAAGTTCAATCAGATCGGTAGCCTGACCGAGACTCTGGATGCCATCAAGATGGCTCAGGATGCTGGCTACACGGCGGTCATTTCTCACCGTTCCGGCGAAACCGAAGATACCACCATTGCGGATCTGGCCGTGGCTACCTGTGCTGGCCAGATCAAGACTGGTTCTCTGTGTCGTTCCGACCGGGTTGCCAAGTACAACCAGCTGCTGCGTATTGAAGAGGCGCTGGAAGGCAAGGCACCTTACCGTGGCCTGAGCGAAATCAAAGGTCAGGGTTGAGGATTAGCAACCTTTTCTGACCCGCCGGTCCATTCCGGCAGGTAACAAAATGTTAAGGCCATCGCGTTCTGAATGAAAATTCAGACACGATGGCCTTTTTGTACAGTGACTTACAGAAAATTGTTGCTAATCTACTATAAGGTCTATACTTGACCCTCGACTCGTTTATATTGTTGTTCATTTTCTGTACGGATTCGGCATGAAATCGCTTTGGGCCATTCTGGTAGTGCTGATACTCCTGCTGCAGGTTCGCCTGTGGATCGGGGAGGGCAGTTTTGCGCAGGTGTGGGCCCTGGAGCAGTCGATTGCCGAGCAGCGGGAGGAGAATGCCGAGTTGGCGGCCCGGAATGACCGGCTTTATGCGGAGGTGCGGAATCTTCGCAATGAGCAGGGCGCCGTTGAGGAGCGGGCCCGGATGAATCTTGGCCTGATTCGTGAGGATGAGACGTTCTTTCTGGTCGTCGAGAATTAACTTCGGTGCATAGAGCATCATGGGCCTTCTTTCCGGGAACCGCTACAAGCACTTCCCTGTGCGCTTCTCTCCGGCCATCCATGGCCTCCGAAATTCCCGGAAAGAAGGCCCATGATACTCTCCGTACCTTGTGCAGAGCCGTCTATGAGTACCCCAGATCTCTGGCTTATCGTCCCCGCCGCCGGTATCGGCCAGCGCATGAAAGCCGAATGCCCCAAGCAATACCTCAGGATCAATAACCGTTTTATCCTGGACATCACCCTGTCCCGTTTGTTGGACAACGCCCCGTTTAAAGGTTGTATGGTGCCGCTGAATCCGAAGGACCACTGGTGGCCGGAGAGTGAGTCGGCGAGGGATGATCGGGTGCAGACCTGTACTGGGGGCAAAGAACGGGCGGATTCGGTGTTGTCGGCTCTGGTAGCCCTGGAGGGGCAGGCCGCGGATAATGACTGGGTGCTGGTACATGATGCGGCGCGGCCCTGTGTTCATTCTGAAGATCTGTCCCGTCTGATTGAGACGTTGTCTGAGCATCCGGTGGGTGGTTTGCTGGCGGCGCCGGTGGCGGATACGTTGAAGCTTGCCGAGGCCGGATCATTGCCGGTGGTGAGTGAGACCATTGACCGGAGCAGGTTGTGGCGGGCGTTGACGCCGCAGATGTTCCGGTTCGGAGCGTTAAAACAGGCGTTGTCATTGTGTCTGGAACGTGGCCAGGCGATTACGGATGAGTCCTCTGCCATGGAGTTTTCCGGTAACATGCCGGTTCTGGTGGAAGGGCGCCCGGATAATCTGAAAATTACGGTCCCCTCGGATCTGGCGTTGGCGGAGTTTATCCTCGGGCGTCAGTGATTCCCTGCATTCTGTTCTGTTTTCGGAGATGATCATGCGCATTGGTCAGGGCTTTGATGTCCATGCCTTCTGTGAGGGCGATTCTGTCATTCTTGGGGGTGTGACAATTCCCCATAGCCACGGTCTCATGGCGCACTCGGACGGGGATGTTCTGTTGCATGCGCTTGCGGATGCGCTGTTGGGCGCGGTGGCGCTGGGTGATATTGGCCATTTCTTTCCGGATTCCAGCGAGGAGTGGGCCGGTGCAGACAGCCGGGATTTGTTGCGGCGGGTGATGCAGCGGGTGCTGGATGAGGGGTACGCGGTCACCAATATTGATGCCACGATCATTGCCCAGGCGCCGAAAATGGCGCCCCATATTGAGGCCATGCGGATGAACATTGCCGAGGATCTGGGCGTGCCGGCTAATCGGGTGAGTGTGAAAGCCACCACCACAGAAAAGCTGGGCTTCACCGGGCGTGGGGAAGGCATTGCCTGTCAGGCCGTGTGTCTGCTGGAGGCGGTTCCCCAGTGAGTGAGGATTCTCAGTGGCTGTTGGACTGGCCGGTGTCTGGCGGAGCTCGGGTTGGTCGGGCCGAACTGAAAACGTCGCCCGAGGATTTTCGGGTTACGGAGTTGCTCTGGCCGGAGCGGGAGGAGGATGCCGCGGCACCAGGTCCGGTTGAGGTATCCGGCGACGGTGAGCACCTTTGCCTGCGGCTGGAGAAAACCGGTGACAATACCGAGTACGTCGCCCGGGAGCTGGCGGCTCTGGCGGGCTGTCGTTCTTTCGATGTTGGTTTCTGTGGCCTGAAAGACCGGCATGCGGTGACGGTTCAGTGGTTCAGTCTTTATCGGCCAGGCCAGGAGGCGGACGATCAGGCGTTGATGGCAGAGGTTGGCCAGCGTTGGCCGGTTCGGGCCGCGGTTCGCCATTCCCGCAAACTGAGGCGGGGTGATCATCAGGCCAATGGTTTTGAGATTGTGCTGCGCAATGTGACGGGCCAGCGCGAGCTTGTGGAAGCCGGGCTTGAGCGGTTGGCGAGTCAAGGTGCTCCGAATTATTTTGGTCCCCAGCGGTTCGGTTTTCAGGGAGGGAATCTCGACCGTGCGGTACAGATTGATCCCTCACGGCTCAATCGCAAGCGCGGACGCGCTGGCAGAAGCGCGTCGAAAAACGTATTGTACTTTTCGGCGGCACGTTCCTGGCTGTTCAATCAGGTACTTGCGGAGCGGGTCAGCAATCGAACCTGGACCGAGGTGTTACCGGGAGAGCCGGAACCCTCAGGTGCCGGGCCCACCGGACCACTCTGGGGCGATGGCGGTACGCTGGCCTCGGGCGAGCAGGAAACCCTTGAGCGTGGTGTGGTGGATGCCTGCCCGGGGTTGGCCAGGTTGTTCCAGTCCACCCGCATGAAACCGGAGCGGCGCCCCCTGGTTGCCCACCCGGGTGAGTTCAAATGGCAGTGGCTGGATACCACCACCCTGCGAGTTCAGTTTGTGTTGTCGCCCGGGCAATACGCCACAACGGTATTGGGCGACCTTTTCGAGCTTGAGGACCTGAGCCTCAGCCGTGATAACAAGTAGTAAGGCTAGCGGAGATAATTGTGCGAATTCTGTTGTCCAACGACGATGGCGTTCATTCGCCGGGTCTGGTGGCGCTGTATGAGGGTCTGAAGGGCCTCGGGGAGCTGAAAGTTGTTGCCCCGGACCGGGATCACAGCGGTGCCAGTAATGCCCTGACACTGAACCGGCCTCTTACGGTAGAGCAGCATCCCAATGGTTTCCGGTCTGTCGACGGAACGCCAACAGATTGCGTACACCTGGCCGTTAACGGTCTGTTCGACACGGCGTTTGACCGGGTTGTATCGGGCATCAATACCCACGCCAATCTTGGTGATGACATCATCTACTCGGGTACGGTGGCCGCGGCTACAGAGGGGCGCCATCTGGGGCTGCCTGCCATTGCTGTATCGCTGGTCAACAATGGCCACTTCCATTACGACACGGCTGCCCGGGTAGTGCGGCTGTTGCTGGAGTACAAGCAGGCCCTGAAACTGGGCCCCCGTTCCATTCTCAATGTAAATGTGCCGGATCTGCCCTGGGAACGGCTTAGCGGGTTCCGCGTGACCCGTCTGGGGCACCGGGAACGGGCCGAAGGTGCGGTGCCGATGACCTGCCCGAGAGGCAAGCAGCGATACTGGATAGGGGCAGCGGGTCAGGGCGGAGATGCAGGCCCGGGTACGGATTTTCATGCGGTGCGTGAAGGCTATGTATCCATCACCCCGGTGCACATAGATATGACCCGGCACGAAGCCTTGTCTGGCCTCCGGGAGTGGGTTGACGGTATGGATGAGAGTACCGGAGGTCAGCCATGACGGCCCAGCTCGAAGGCATTGGTATGACATCACGGCGCACGCGCATGCGTCTGGTGCAGCGCCTGCGTGAGGGGGGAATAGAGTCTGACCGGGTGCTTGAGGTGATTGGCCAGGTGCCCCGGCATATTTTTCTGGATGAGGCGTTGTCACACCGGGCCTACGAGGATACTTCGCTGCCCATCGGGCATGGCCAGACTCTTTCCCAACCCTACATCGTCGCCCGGATGACTGAGCTGTTACTGGCCCATGCGCCGCAACGGGTGCTGGAACTGGGGACCGGCTCCGGTTACCAGACGGCCGTGCTTTCGCAACTGTTCCCCGAGATCTACAGCGTTGAGCGTATCCGCCCGCTCCAGGATCGCGCCCGGGACCGGCTGCGCCAGTTAAACGTGCGCAATGTCCTGCTCAAACATGCGGATGGTGGTATGGGCTGGCCAGAACGAGGGCCCTTCGATGGCATCATCGTAACGGCAGCCCCGGTGGAGGTTCCCAGAGAACTGCTGGATCAGCTGGCCGATGGTGGCGTGCTGATAGCCCCGGTGGGGGAAGAGAATCAGGTGTTGGTGGAGATTATCCGCAAAGGCAATCACTTTGAGCGCCACAATCTTGAACCGGTGCATTTTGTGCCTTTGTTGGGTGGAGTTATCCGTTAATGTCAGAATCGTTGGTATCGGGAACAGACCAAAGCCAGACTGAGTACCATCATCGCCTGCCGGCCATATTTCTCAGGGGTATGGCGATGGGCGCCGCAGATATTGTGCCTGGCGTTTCCGGTGGCACCATTGCCTTCATCACCGGTATCTACTTCCGGTTGCTGGAGGCCATCAGTGCCGCTCCCGTAGCCTTTGTGCGCCAGCTGGTGCGGGGCAATGTGGCAGGGTTCTGGCGTGCCATCGACGGGACGTTTCTGGTCTGTTTGCTGGCGGGGATTGTGTCGAGTATTGCCAGCCTGGCCTCTGTCATTACCTGGTTGCTCGAAACCCAGCCAGTTCTGATCTGGAGCTTCTTTTTCGGTTTGATTGTGGCCTCGGTCTGGCATGTTGGTCAGCAGGTCCAGCGGCCCCGGGCCGGTTTGCTGGTGCCGTTTGTGGCGGGGGCTGTCTTTGCCTGGTGGGTGACGACCTTGCCGGCCAGTGAACTTGCGCCCACGGGCATTGCCTTCCTGGGAGCTGGCGCGCTGGCTATCTGCGCCATGATTCTGCCCGGTATCTCCGGTAGCTTCCTGCTGTTGATTATCGGCATGTACGCCCCTGTTCTTGCCGCGATCAAAAACCTTGAAGTGACCCATCTGGGGCTGTTTGTGCTGGGTTGCCTGATTGGGTTGTTGTCGGTTGCGCGCCTGATTACGCTGGCCTTTCGGCATTTTCACGACACAGTGTTAGCGCTGCTCACCGGCTTTATGGTGGGCGCCTTGAGTAAGGTTTGGCCCTGGCAGGAAACCCTCAGCTGGCGTACCAACAGTGCCGGGCATCAGGTACCGTTGAGCCAGACCCCGGTGACACCGGAAACCTGGACAACGCTTTACGGGCAGGATCCCCAGATTCTGCTGGCGGTGTTAATGGCGGCGCTCGGGCTGGCGTTGGTATTAGTGATTGAATTGGCCGGCAAAAAGGCAAGGCCTGCGGAGAGTGGTTCGGCCTGAGCAAGAGAAAATGTTACCTGGCGCACAAAAAGACTGTTCCCGAGGGTAACAATCCTGTGCACAGGGTAACTTGGAATTGCCCGATAATCGTGCAATATATTAGTAAGTTAGTCCTGAATGATAAGAAACTGGATAAAATCAGGGCGATTCTTAAGACGGATTTTTCATAACCGGGCAGCTTTTAATACGTGACTCTTTTTAACGGGCGCATTCAATTCGAGCATTTCCCCGTTTGGTGGTCTGAAGTCCCGGCTTCTGAGCGCCGGAGCCCTCCATTGTTCCGGGCCATGATGACTGCGCTCCTGGCCGTCGCTGTGCTTGTGCTCTCAGGCTGCAATACCAGTGCAATCTATCAGGACGATCTGTATAACCCTCCGGTTTACTGGGGCTCCCATGTGGTCAAAAAGGGCGAAACCCTGTATCGGATCGCCTGGCAGTACGGCCGGGACTATCGGGAGCTGGGTAATGCCAATGGCATCGGGCCGCCCTGGAATATTCGTCCGGGGCAGGTGCTTCGACTTGATCGCAAGGGCACGATCCCCCGGACCGCGCGGACGACCGCGCCCTCCAGGCCCGCGGCATCACCACCCCCTTCCCGTTCAGGTGCAGGCGCGACGGTGTCGAAACCGGCTGCCAAACCCGCGACCTCCGCTCCGACGGCCAGGTCATCCGGTAGTCAGGTGGTGGCCAATGTGCGATGGCACTGGCCGCATTCTGGCACTGTAATTGCAAACTTTTCTTCGTCTGGCAAAGTCAATAAAGGCATTGATATCGCCGGCAATCCCGGTGATGCTGTCAAGGCGGCGGCTGATGGAAGCGTGGTGTACGCAGGAAACGGGTTGCTAGGTTATGGCAATCTGATTATCGTGAACCATAACGAACATTATTTGAGCGCCTACGCACACAATCGGAAAATTCTCGTTAAGGAAGGGGAGGGTGTGAAAGCTGGACAGGTAATCGCCGAACTGGGCAATACCGGAACCGACAAACCGAAGTTGCATTTCGAGATACGCAAGAATGGCAACCCGGTGGATCCATCCAGGTATTTGCCAAGGCGCTGAAAAACGCGCACGGGCCCGAGGCCCGGAGGGTATTACCCAACAGCCTGACTGAAACCGCGAAACAGAAGAACAAAAACGGCAACGGTAATTGCCAGCCAACAAGTAAATGTCCTGAAGAAAACCAAAACTGAAACACTCCCGGAATAAAAAGAAGTAGCGGGTGACAACAGGATTATTGAGAGGCGGGGTAAACAATGTCAGTAGAACAGGAAGATATCATCATTGATCGCGTAGCAGATCTGGAAGACGCCGACGATCAACTGTTAGCCGAAGACAAGCCTGAAAAAGCTTCTGCTGAAGACGAAACTGCAGAAGTCGAAGACGGATTTCCCGCACAGGGAAAGTACTACTCCAACCAGAAGCAGCTGGATGCCACTCAGCTGTACCTCAACGAAATTGGTTTTTCTCCCCTGCTTACTCCGGAAGAAGAGGTGTACTTCGCGCGGCTTGCCCGTAAAGGGGAAGAGAGCGGCCGTAAGCGCATGATCGAGAGTAATCTCCGGTTGGTGGTCAAGATTGCGCGCCGCTACGTCAACCGTGGGCTGACACTGCTTGATCTGATCGAGGAAGGCAACCTGGGGCTGATTCGGGCGGTTGAGAAGTTCGATCCCGAGCGTGGATTCCGTTTCTCCACCTACGCTACCTGGTGGATTCGCCAGACCATCGAGCGAGCCATCATGAACCAGACCCGCACCATCCGTCTGCCGATTCATGTGGTCAAGGAATTGAACCTGTACCTGCGGGCCGCCCGTGAGCTGACCCAGAAACTGGACCATGAACCGACCGCGGAAGAAATTGCCCGCATGGTCGACAAGCCGGTTGACGACGTAAAACGCATGCTCGGCCTCAACGAGCGCGTTGCCTCCATGGACACTCCGATCGGGGCCGGGAGTGACAAGTCCCTGATGGATACCGTGGCCGATGAGGGCGCGTCGGATCCTGCGGATCTGCTGCAGGACAACAACATGTGTTCATGCCTGGAGAAGTGGATTGATCAGCTCAGCGACAAACAGCAGGAAGTGCTTTCCCGCCGTTTCGGGCTGAGGGGCTATCCCATCAGTACCCTGGAAGAGGTTGGCCAGGAGATTGGCCTGACCCGGGAAAGGGTGCGGCAGATTCAGGTGGAAGCCTTGCGTCGCCTGCGGGAGATCCTTGAGAAAGAGGGATTGTCCGGAAGTCTGCTGTTCAAATAGACTGGATTGACGAGATCAGTGAAAAAGCCGGCCATGGAAACATGGTCGGCTTTTTTGTTAAATGTGGCGGCAAATGAGAACCAGGTGGCGATCAGGCCGCAAAGTTCGTTGTTAGAATGGGCCACCGGGCAGATCTAGGGAGTCGCCCTGGTGTCGAATGAAACACTCAATAATAACGATCGAAAGGAAAGGACTATGAAGAAGGCTCTTACTGCAGGATTTGCATCCCTTTTGCTAACCGGTGTTCTGTCAGCCCCGGCTTCCGCCCTGACCGTAGGGGATGTCGATGTGCCCGATACCTATTCTGCCATGGGGCAGGAACTCAAGCTCAATGGCGCCGGCACCCGTTCCAAGTGGTTTATGGATCTTTATGTGGGTGGTCTCTATGTACCTGAACAGGTAAGCGATGGCGAAGCGGTTATCAACGCTGATGAGCCCCAGGCCATCACGCTGCACATTACCTCGGGGATGATCACCAGCGAGCGCATGACCGAGGCGACCATGGACGGCTTCAAGGCATCCACCGATGGTGACCTGTCTGCCATCCAGTCGGATGTGGACCAGTTCATGGCGGTATTCCAGGAAGAGATCACCGAAGGTGATGTGTTTGATCTGGTTTACCTGCCCGGCGAAGGCGTTCGCGTACTCAAGAACGGCGAGCAGAAAGATACCGTTGGCGGCCTGGAGTTCAAGAAGGCGCTGTTTGGTATCTGGCTGTCAGACAAGCCCGCCCAGGAAGACCTGAAAGAGAAAATGCTGGGCCAGCGTTGATCGCAACCCGGACCTGAAAAAGCCGGCATTCGCCGGCTTTTTTGTGCCTGTCAGTTCGCTTTCAAGACAGTCTACTGGTAGTCCCGCTTCTGCTTGAATTCGCACAGATCCTCAATAATGCAGGCGCCACATTTTGGCTTTCGGGCTGTGCAGGTATACCGGCCGTGAAGGATCAGCCAGTGGTGAGCGTCCATCAGGAACTCTTTCGGCACCAGCCTGAGCAAGCGTTTCTCGACTTCCAGTACATTCTTGCCCGGCGCGATACCGGTACGGTTGGAGACCCGGAAAATGTGGGTGTCCACGGCCATGGCTGGCTGCCGGAACGCTGTGTTCAGCACCACATTAGCCGTTTTACGGCCGACGCCGGGCAAGGCTTCCAGGTCTTCCCGCCGGGCCGGGACTTCACTGCCGTGTTTCTCGATCAGAATGCGGCAGGTCTTGATCACATTCTCGGCCTTGCTGTTAAACAGGCCGATGGTCTTGATGTATTCCTTCAGGCCGTCAACGCCCAGGGCAAGAATGGCCTCGGGCGTGTTCGCTACCGGGAACAGCTTGTCGGTGGCCTTGTTCACGCCTACGTCTGTGGCTTGAGCGGAGAGAATGACCGCAATCAGTAGCTCAAATGGCGTGCTGTAATTGAGCTCCGTGGTCGGATTGGGGTTAGCGTCCCGCAACCGGGAGAAAATCTCGGTACGTTTTTCTTTGTTCATGCTGGCCCGATCTGGTTCAGGAAATAGTGCCGGTTACGCGCACCCGTTTGCTACCTGTGCTGGCCGGAGCGGGTTCGGCGGCTTTTCTGCGTTCTTTGAGGTGATTGTCGATGCCGTTCTTCAGGGCAATCAACAACCCGAGGCCCACAAAGGCGCCCGGTGGAAGCACCATGAACAGCATGTCGGGGTACTGTTCGAGCGGCCGGATGACCCAATCCGCCGCCATGGGGCCGAGGAGCAGGTGCATGTCGGCGAACAATGTGCCCTGGCCGATCAGTTCCCTCATAGCGCCCAGGGTCATCAATACCGCAAGGAAGCCGATCCCCATCATGGCGCCGTCCAGAATGGCCGGTAACGGTGGATTCTTGGAAGCAAAGGCATCGGCACGGCCAAGAATGGCGCAATTGGTAACGATCAGCGGGATGAAGATGCCGAGAATCTGGTACAGCTCATAGGTGAACGCTTGCATCAGCAGTTCGGCGCAGGTTACGAACGAGGCAATGATCATGACGAACGCCGGCAGTCGAACGGATTCGCTGACGAAGTTCCGGATAAGGGAGACCGACAGGTTTGAGCCCATTAACACCAATAGTGTGGCCAGGCCCAGGCCGATGGCGTTGACGACCGTGCTGGTGACGGCAAGCAGCGGACACAACCCGAGAACCTGCACCAGGGCAGGGTTGTTGTGCCAGAGGCCATCCTTGATGATTTCGCTGGACGTTTTCGTGCTCATGATCAGGAGTGCTCCGCTGGTTGAGTATCGGCGGCAATGGCTTCCGGAGACAGGCGGCGCTTACCGGGCTCCGGGGGCGCGTTCACCCGTTCGCGGATGATCTCACGGTTCTGGCGAAAATAGACCAGGGTTTTCTGTACCGCTTTCACTACGGCTCTCGGAGTGATGGTGGCTCCGGTGAACTGGTCGAAGATGCCACCGTTCTTCTTCACGTTCCAGGCGTTGGGGGCAGGGTTACCGAGAGACTTCCCGTCAAACCCATAGATCCAGTCAGACTTGCGGGTTTCGATACGATCGCCAAGCCCCGGTGTTTCCTTATGGCTGGTGACCCGAACCCCCAATACCCGGCCTTGAAGATCCAGGCCAACCAACAGGCGGATATTACCGGAGTAGCCGTCTGGTGCCACGGTGGGCAGTATCATGCCGATAGGCCGGCCGTCTTTTCTGGCAACCCAGGCCCGCACGGGGCCTTCAACGGGTAGCCGCTCGCTGGCAGGCAGGGCGACCACATCTTTCAGCAGGTCATTATCATGCTGGCTTTCCGGAATAATCTCGAACAGTGCCCTGGCCTCGGCGCGGGCCGCCTGCTCCTGAATCCGGTCTTTGGTCAGCCCCTGAGTCAGGGCAATGGTGCCGCCGGTAATAATGGCAAACAGGCCCAGGCCGATGGCGCTTCGACGGATGGCGGTGGTTACTGCACTCATGGTCAACCTCCACTCCGGCCCGGGACACCCCGGCGGGCCTTGTGATGGCCGTAAGTGCGGGGTGGTGTGTAATGGTCGATAAAAGGAACCGCGAAGTTCATCAGTAGCACGCTGAACGCGACCGCATCGGGATAGTTGCCCCAACTGCGAATC
>VMHT01130509.1_pt1 | contig 18970 bp, 25 predicted proteins | sample 4693611 | NCBI WGS metagenome assembly VMHT01 (sample SAMN12280063, study PRJNA550983) | marine metagenome | isolation source: seawater sampled from same location over 5 years 0.02-0.2 micron viral filtrate | place: USA: collected off the coast of southern California halfway between the port... ...
CAATGCCTTTACCTTCATATTTCAATGCTAATTGGAAGAAAGGTTCGAACTCCTTTACAATACTAGGAGTAGTCTTGGTAGTATTATCAATTTGTTTTGGAACCATCTTAATACGCTTTGACTTCCAAAGGAAAGAACTTCTCTCATTAACACTCTCTTCTTCCTTTTGCTGCTTCCATTGACTGAACAACCAATAAAGTTGTAGCAGTTCAGGGCAATAAGATGAACGCAAAGGACTCCCTGTATCGACGCCCATAAGTGCTATGAATGCTTTTGGTTTTCCAGTATGTCCATCCGAAAAGAATTCTGTGAACAATGTTTTACCGTTATCCACAGGTGTAAGCGTATCGGGATTAAGCAGAGGTTTGGCAAAGGCATCAGGGCCTAATCCTGTCAGTTGAACGCCTGTTACACAGCATTGTCCGTATTCGTTATATTTTGGGCCCGTTCCTGGGAGCCCCCATCTTCTAGCGGGCATCAAAACTCTTCTTGCATTTTTGATATTCTTTTCCCTTCTCAATACAGGATCGGGGTCATTATCGAACTCAAAATTAACTTGAGGATAGTACACAGAGGTAGTCGCCATCAGTTTATGCAAGCGTCTTTGTCGGTTAAGCGTGGCGGATTAAGATTTGGCTTGTAATAGATCCCATATCACTCTTTCAACATTCCAATTATAGAGTGCAGAACAGGATCTCTTAAGAGTAGGTATCATCAAATATCTTTGTATTCTTACTAAATCAGTTCTGAATGGAGAAAAGATAGGGTGCTCTCCAATACGGGGTGTTTGATAAAGAGGAGTCCATGTCTCATCAACCCATACATCAGCCTTGTTAGCCACAATACCTACAATTTTTGGTTTGTAACCTTTAGCCAGCTTCCTCAACTTTCTAGAGCGAAAAGGATATTTGCCACTAATCAATACATCAACGAACTTCCTAAAAACCTCTTCTTGCTTCTTATTAGTAGGGTCAGTAAGGTGCCTATGATCTATCAAAAAAATTACTATCTGGACATTTCTAGTAACCATGTCTTCTAGCCATAGTTCGAAATATTCTTCATGGCCCCCAATGTCAGTTGTACTTAGTGTTCTTGAGGCACTAACTAATTCGTTTGCAGTTAGTCGAACTCGTTTTGTAGATGGTTGGGGAAGAACATACTTTTTCTGTTTCTGATTGTATGCATGATATGTACTGGTTTCTTTTTCTATCTCTTCATCCATTACTTCAAGTTCTCCAGTAGTAGATATCTGCCTATTCAAAGTAGTTTTACCAGTGCCCCAATATCCATAGATTCCAACGCGGTGTTTACGCCAAGAAGCCCATAGGTGCCTAAGCCACAAGATCCCGCCATAAGCGACTTGTCCTGGTACTAGAGCGTCGGCCATACTACCTACCAATCGGTGATAGCATCTGAAATCTCCTCTTCTTCGTTCTCATCTTCATCAGGTGACTCTTCTTCTTCCCATTCATCTTCTTCATCATCCCACCATTCATCTTCTTCATCGTCGTCAGATTCCTGTTCATCAGTTTCCTCCTCATCGAAAGAGACAAGGCGTAACCTAGGTGCTTCTTCTTCCTCTTCTGGTGCTTCCTCTTCTTCCTCTTCTGGTGCTTCCTCTACTTCTGGCTTGAGAGGTCTACGGACAAGGCGAGGTTCTGGTGTAGCAGGTTGTCTCATTCTAGGTGGTGGAGGTAGTCTTTCTTCTGCCTCTATCACTTCATCAACATAACCAACTACTTCTGATGCCTCTTCTTCAAAAGCACCTTCAACAGCAGGCATAACATCTTCTGCTTGACTTGAAATCACATCTGGAAGAAGTTCTTCAATAGTAAACGGTGTAGTAGGAAAGCCATCCTCGTCTGATGATAGCCAAACCTCATTAGAAGCAAGGCCATTACCTTCGTAAGCATTCATCATCACTACAGTAAATGCGTGCCAAAAAGCATATTCTTCATTGGTGCGTCTTTTGTGTGATACACTAATTGCTATTCCCCAATTAGAAGTCCAACCGACTTCATCTGCCCACTCTCTTTCTGATGTAATCATAAAATCTCTAAAATCTACGATCTGAACTATCATAGCTCCACGGCCACCTTTTACTGGACCTTGAAACATCCATTCTGCTCCAGTAGTGGGTTTAGCCACCATATTGCTATATTTACAGAGCATTGAGGCTATTGTTTTCTGCGGCTTACGGTCAAATGGTAGAAATGCAGTCATTGTCATTGACTGCCGCTAAGGGCTATTGTCGTATGAACTTAGAGGCCAAGTAGCCAACCTATCAAAGATACATCAAAAAACCATTCAGCAGCCGAAGTACCGGCTATCCCTCCTATTCCTGCTGTAGTAACATAAAGCCATAGTTTCAATGTATAGATCCGCAAATCCCATAATGAACGGAACGCATAAGCGTCAGCCATGTGAGACATTCGCAAATCATTATCGTCAGGAAATAACCTACTATCGAGAACTCCCAAAGTTTCACCTCAAATCATTTCTAATTTCTGGTGAAAGGCTGACGACAGGAGCCGCGTCTTCATATGTTTGAACGGGAGGAGCCGCAACATTGTTATCTGAAAGGATTTGATTCTTCTTAGCTTCCATAATCCTTTTCATTTCTCTCTCTTTTTGTTCCATTTCAAGAGACAAAGAGAATCGCTGTAATTCTGCATTCATTCTCTTTGTGTTACGCCTGGTCTGTGTCATCAAGTTCTGGATGTAAGACTGATCTTCCAATCTCTCTTGGAAGAATACCTTGTATAGCATAAATGCAATCATTTGCACAAAAGTAGCGGCCATCATCCATAAGCCACCTAACTTAGGCCATGATTCTTCTGTAGGGAACCATAACCCTTGTGCATGGATGGCTACTGCCGACCCAATTAAAAACGAATTCACCAATAATAGAGTGAATATTCTCAGCGTTAGTTGATCTCCTTCATTCAACGATTTAGCCATATTATCGTCATTGGGAAGGGTCTTTGTCGTTTGAAGGTGCTTATCATTCTAATTACTTCAATTAAGAGTTAATTTGGATCTTCTAGATAGTCCATGCCCAAGTGATGCTGCTGCTGCTCCAGCAATCCCCAGCACTACCGCTTGCCCAATATCGTAGTAGTCAGACGATTGGCGCTCTTGCATTAAAAGTGCTTGAAGTGCTATTGCGGTAACAGTTCCACCTACAGCAGACATAACAAGGGTGTCTTTTCCTTTATTTTTTGATTTTCTTGCGGCCACACCTGCGCCCACGAGTACTGCAAAGAAAAGCGGGCCAGCAAGTTGATTGACGCTATCAATAGTTGCACCCAATGGTTGCAATGTAGGTGAAAAAGCATTCATGTTAGCAGTAGCACGAACTCTTTTCATGCGCTTTGAATGACTTTCTCCCTTAAGTTGATTTCCTAGCAGATGATAGTTTGAGGCATTTACTGTTGAAACGGGCATCATTATTAAGCACTCCATAGTTTCCCTGTAGTTCCTATTGGAGTATCTACTATTATTCTATAGTAAGGCGAAATGCCTGCATTCAATGATCTACGGAGGAATTTTATTACTCTTCCATTAACTTCATCTGCAGTAAGGTCTAATTCTGCTCTCAGACTTAATACTGCTGGATCGTCAATAGAGATTCTAGGATAATGTCTAGGTTCTAAATCTGACAAGGCGGGGTTAGTAGCTACTTCTTCTTCATCCAAAAGATAGAATGTCGGCATCATACAATGCCCACTAAGCCGTCCAGTCATGGTAGTCGGATGGGGGTTGTTCGTTTAGGCTTTTGCTTACTCTTTGTTCTTAAGAGCAGCAGCAGCAGTAACAAGTTCTGCCCAGACCTGATCAACGATGTTCGGAGCGCACTCCGTTTGGATTACACCAGGGTTTCCGTCGCTGTCAGTAAAGTTTAGAGCCAGTTTGATATATGGTTCACGCATAAATCAAAGCAACAGTCTTTGTCGTATAAGCCTTGAGATTTACCACCAAGACTTTTTATCCTTATTCTTCTTGGTATTTTTCTTCTTTTTTAGAGGGTTATCAGCCAATGTAGCCTCTCCCACTGCTTCTTTATTCGTCCAGATGTAAAATTTCTGCATAATTTCAGTTCTTTCCAATGGCCTGACGCCATAACCCATAGCATCCCATCCATCATCTAAACAAGGGAAGTTCTGTATTCTAAAGAAAGCAGACCCTCTTAGACACTCTTGAGCGTGTTCCTTAGCTCTTTGCTTACTTTCATCATCAGACGCACTATCAATCTCTTTCTGCGCTGCCTTGAAATCATATTCTGGAGGCATTCTAAGTGTTACTTTAGATCTGTTAGTTACAACATCAACTCCTTCATAGAAATGACCGCTACCGCAAGAAGGGCAAGACAACATCATGTTGTGTGTCATTCCTCTCATAGCCTTGTTTGGAACAGTTAGCCAATTATACTCTAGATCCGATTCACAGAACGGGCAAGGAGGGGGAGATACTTCTGAATCAGGTCTTACTTCTTTCAAATCTCTAGGCCAAACTTCATTCTCTATTATTTCTTTACAAATAGGGCAATGTGCATCCCAAGAATCAACATTTAGTCTAGTGTCGCTCACGGATCTTCGCCCCTTAACTCATGCTTCCCCATCCATTCGCTAAACAGTTTTCTTTCCATTCTATCTACTGTGAATATACTTCCACATAGCAAGTGAACATCAGTTCCTTCTCCATGCTCGGTCCACGCCGCAATATATTCTTTCTTAAATTCGGTCATTCCTGCTCTTGTTCTAAATTTCATCTTCTCACCTTTTCCCTCTTACAATGTTCATGGCACGACAATAGTCTATCAACTTGTCATTCCTCCATTTTAGGCTACCTCTAGTCCAACTTGTAGGAGCATCATGTGGAATCAACTGTGCATGAGTATCGTTATGGTTACTACCTCTATCGCACTTTACAAGTAAGTTAGGTTGCCAAGCCATAGCACAACCAGACATTTTCAACCTATGTCCAAAATCAATATCTTCCATACCATAGACTCCATCAAAAGTCTCATCATATCCGTTTATATTTTCCCAAGCCGCTTTAGAAAATCCAGTATGCATACCCCACCAGCACATCCACACAGTATGATCGGTAGGAGATACAACTCCCCCTTCATTAGTGATACGGGTATCTTCTATAATCCAACCGTCACCGAATTCAGCGACTTCTTTATCTTCTGTTAGATAAGAGCCAGCCACAGCATCAAATCCCTGGCTAAACAACTCATAGTGGCTTTGAATAGTATCTTCGGTTAAGAATGTTAAATCATCTATGCTGATAATATATTCACCACTAGCAACCTCTATGCAAGAATTTCTAGCTCCTGCAGGGCAAGGTCCTGGTTGCGTAGGGGTATCTCGAACATACTTGAATGGAATACCTGATTCTTCTAGTAAAGTAACAACTGCTTCTTCCCTATCTTCCCAAAGGCGATCACCATAAACTAATTCAAAATCTCCATCGAAAGTTTGTTCTTTCAAAGAATCTAACAACCGACCCAACCCTGGCTTACTTCTAGCAGTTATGCAAATGACACTAACTTTCATTGATATTTCCTCCTTAATACTCTTATCTGATAAACTGAAATCATTCCCTCTATTAAGAGGCAGAACCCTGCTAATGACCAAAATAAATCTCCATCTATGTTAGTTATACCTAAAATATTCATCAAAGGCAGCACAGCCAAAAGCAGCCCACTAAGCATAATCCATTCAAACCGTAAAAGACTGTCTCTTAAATCATCAAGATCTACAACTCCATCTTCATTAATGTCTAACCACGACTTTCCTTCCCGATCTCTGTTCAAAAAGTTACGCAGATCGTTCACCATTTGCATTTCTGCAGCAATATCTTCATCCAATTCTGTTTTTTCATCAAGCATCTAAATCCTCCATGCTATCTATGTGCCGTCTCATATCCATCTTAGCGATTTCTTCCGGTGTAGGTGGTACAGGTAATGCTATATCGTCTGCTAATGTATCTAATTCTTCAATCTTCGAACCAGTAGATGACTCAATCTTGGAATTAGCCATGAAGTCAATACCTTCTCCAGTTACACCAGAGAATGCTGCTGTAGCGTCTTTGGAATATACTCCCCATAGTGAACCTACTTTCTTGTATGCGTTTGCATGTCTCAAAGCAATTTTTGGCCATGATAGGCTATCTGCTAACAAAGTTACTTCATAACGCATTTGCCTATATCTGTTAATGTCATCAACTCTTGTATTGACAGCATTTACAATGGCCTTAGTCAAAGATGGCACATCACCTTGAGCGACCTTCCATCCGTGAACTCCGCCTATTATGTCTCTTAAGCGCCCCTCATCACTAGCAATTACTGGCTTACCTGAGCCCAAGACTCGGAACACAGCACCAGAAGAACTCGAAATAGAACTACCTGTCATCAACTCTCCTTCGTAGGGGAAAGCAAGGTAATCTGCTGCCTGACAATGTAAATCTATATCTTCTTCGGATAGTAATTCTGGAATGAAATGTATTTGTTCCGATTTAGACGCTAGGTTATGGCACTCTTCCAGCAATTGAGGGTGAGTGGGGTATTTTGGATGAGCGCCCCCGTAAGCAACAAGCTCAAAGTAAGGAGCCTCTTTTACAGCCTCTACTGCGGCCTTGAGTAAAGTGTGAACACCCTTCCCTCCTGTCAAAAATCCATAAGTGAATATCATGGGTGCCCTTTCTGCTACGCCAACTATCGTTCTCGCATCTGGATTTCTAGACATTGGCAAAATTCCATGATCTATATGTGTGACTCCATTTACGCATTGACTGGCAATGACAGGAACTTTAGAGCGATTATGTAGTACATGCAGATCACAAACGGAATCAAATAACATAAACTCAGACATAGCCCTTTGATTAGCAGGGAAATCAGGCGTATGCCAAGTAATCACTCTCCCGCCCCCGCACACACCCATGAGGTGCCTGAGCGCAGGCGAGGCATTTCCTACCATAGTCCATTCATGTTGTGCGTGAATAATGTCTGGAGATAACTTTTGCATAATCTCTTCTGCCATACCCCATCTAGGGGCAGTTCTCGACCAACAACGATAGACTTCTACTCCGTGTTCATCTTCTTCAATTTCATCACTTACTGGGTGTTCTGGTGTGACTTCTGCTAAAATGCTAACTTTGTAGCCCGCATCAATTAAAGCGTGTGATAGCATTTTAGTGTAAGTAGCAATACCACAATCAGTATCGTAAGTAGAGACAAAACAAATATGTGCAATCGTATCTGTAGGCTTTCTGATAACTATTCTAGGTTCTTTCAAATCCTCAACTATTGACAATAATTGAGGAAGTATTGTATTTGAATAAACTTCTTCATAACTCCAATCTTGCGCCCAATCGGAAACAACTTGGCATCTACTTTTCCAAAGCAAATCATCTTTCCATTCTTCGAAAAGAAGATTCAGTCTTTTAGCAATCTCTTCTGAACTTGTTTGACCGTAATTGGTAGAATTAACAGTTCTATGGGAAATTAGAGGAGATATGAGGTCTTCACAGGCATTCAAATTCCTCATAGGTCCAAAATCAGTATTAATTACTGGCGTACCAACAGATTGCGCTTCAATCTGAAAGATCCCGAAACCTTCTTGGCTGCTACAATGCAATAAAACATCCACACCCTTAAGCAATCTGCCCATCTGTTCTGTTTTTAATCCAAGTTTGGATGCTGATTCTGGGACAGTAAGTACCATTTGCTGAGGAATGCCTACTTTCTGATAAACTGATAAATCTTGACCTTGAAGATGATCCGGTTTGCTTTTCAGGTAAAGACGGATGAGATGTTGGTCTTCTGGCTCTAGCCCTTCTACAAATTTTCTAAAACCCATTAAATTGATTTCCGGCTCTTTTCTAACTGACATATCTCCGAAGAATCCAACTATGAACAAATCGTCACCTTTCACAGGTGGCCTCGCTGACTTTTGAGATAAATCGGCCCATCTTGAACGAATAGCCCGTACAGAAAGACTTGATACGGAATCTTTGATATTGGAATCAAAGCCATGAGGGAGATAAAGGGGTTTCATCCCTGTGCTTTCTTCAAGAACATCAGCACCATGCCGAGACATAGCCGCTATATGTTTGAAAGAACCTAAAGCCATAACTTCTCTTGAGTTTAGGCTTGAACCATCTACAGGGCATATAATTAACGAATTGGGTAAGTAAGAACCTAATGTGTTCCATTTCCAAATATCTCCCAAAAAAATACAAATGATGTCATCTAGATCTCTTTCAGCACAAAAGTGCGCTATTTTTTCTTGAACATCATCGCTAGTCAAAGTCCCTGGCGCTTCACTTAATGGATATATCGAAATACCCTTCCAATCCATGACTGGACCAGAATAGTTCCAATCAGAGATATGACAAACATCAAAACCGTCTGATACTAGCTTCTCGCCCAGCAATCTGCATTGTGTTCCATATCCAGTAGGATAAAATGGGGGGTTTCCTAGTATTGCGAATCCAACTTTCACACCCTTAGCAAGAGTGTCTGTCGTATAGGCGTAGCGTAGAATGATTGCAGTTTAAACATGAAGATACGGCTACTGCCAAGACAGGAAAATATTGCATTTCTCTCTCTTTGTGTTTACAACTAGCAATAGCCATCAATTTCATTATTAAGCCCCACAGACGGATCAGCGTCTTCAAATTGTAGTAATAGCAAAGCAATAGCACCTGGGTTCAACCCCTTCTTCTTAATAATATCACGAAGTTCGAAAGCCTCTTCAACAGCAAATTCACTATCTCGGAGACGAGAAAGACATCTCAAAATGACTGGTTGCCATTCGTCGCCTTCGTTTTCCACGCTCCAGTGGAAGCGGAGGTGGCCTAAAACGGTTACTATTGGCTACATCATAGTCATATCCTTTATACGACAATTATAACAGGCTATAATTGGTGAATGCGAGTTGAGTCAGAAGAAGGTCATATCAGTTGAATTGAGTACACATCAAAAATTACTAGAAAGAGGCAGAAAAGGGGAAACCTTTGACCAAGTTATTAATCGGGTAATCCAATCCGAAATAGGTCAAAACAAACAAATAATGAGGCTTGAGATAGAAATAGAAAATCTGAAAGACCATTTAGCACAAGATATTATGTCGTCGGAGGATTGAAGTTGGGGAGGAAATTCAAATCTCCATTAGTCCCAAAAATAATCAATCTCTATGATAAGTTAGATACTGATGAGTTAAAATTTGGTACTATTGCCGATCATTTAGGTGATGGGGCATCAGCAATTGCAGGCGTTCTTTCAAGCTACCCTTCTGTTTTTACAAAAGCCGGACAGATCAGGACATTTGATTTCGTAACTAGCAATTCTAACAAATCAACTATTTGGAAACTGATACCTGAACATGAAGTCGATGATGAACAAATAATGGAATTGTATGGCTTTAGTGACGAACTATTATCAGAACTTTGCGATAATTCAGAAATGAAGTACAAATGGATCTCAGCGAAAAGAAAGGAAAATGGTAAGTTTTCTCGAAGAGAAGTCCACTACATCATGCATCATTTCAGAAAAGACAAACTCAGCGTAAACGCCTCAAAAGCCTCACTTGTTCGCCAGTAAGGCCTACATCAGGTGTATGACCAGGGTTAGTTTTGGGCGTCAATGTTTTGTTGATAGCCCTATATCCTTGACTCACACTTTTCCTGCCCATATTGAATCTCTCGCCTATCTCTTCTTGAGATACTCTCTTTTCTCCGCCATTCCCTGCGGTTTTCATGGCTTTGTATAATGCGCCAGAAGCATGAATCCCTGGTCTTAAGTTAGGAATATACATCTTTGCATATTTGATTGCTAAATCTTCAACTGGTTTACTGGAAGCGTTTTTTGACAATGCTGATTGTAGTATGGCAACAGGATCTCGAACTACACGCTCGACCAACTCCTCTCTTCTTGCCCGCTTAATCAAACTATTTGCCTTCTTTTTCAATGTGGAATCTCCATCTACTACTTTATCCATAGATAAAAAATTATAATCGTAGTGTGCTCCATGATAAGCAGCCGCATAAACCAGCGCCTCTAAGCCTGTTCCTCCTAAATGATAATTTTCACTTAACATCTTATCATAAAATCTTCTAGTTTCCGCCTCTGCATTAGCGGAGAATTGAAATTTTTTCACTAAACCTAATTCTGTTAGCTTCCAAGTTCCAGATACAGGATCGTATCGGGAATCGCCAAACAATTTCCCTAATGATTTATCTCGCCCACGCTTTGCACCCGTTTTGCTCAAAAGTTCTCTTTTGATTATTTTATCATTTTCGAATTCAGGGGAAGTATCGAACACATCTCCTAAGTTTGGCGTCTGGCCACACAAATTGCAAAAAGCATTTCCACCCTCATATTCAATAAAACCGCCTTTCTTAGCGCATTCGGGAGGTTCTCCCATCATACAATCCATGTCCATGAAGGCCCGAGACCCGAGAGAGATGGCGTCACTCATGTTCTGCGGAGAGGGGTATCCATCATAAAGTCCGGTGGCATAAGCACTAGAATAGTTGCTATATGTTACTAACTCACATAAATATGATCGGACAAAGCCATTTCTGACTTGAGATGTCGGCCAACTGATCCAAGCAATAGCCGTTAAACGATGTTTTTTGGCTTACTTTATAGTGTCCGGTGGCATAAGCACTAGAATAGTTGCTATATTACACCAACTTATTTAGATATATTGAGGAAGCAGATCTTGTTATCCTCAAAAACAGCCTAAATGTTCCAAGAAAGAGCTTGAGGGCTATAATTTAGGCACTTCTTTATGAGTGCCGGTGGCATAAGCACTAGAATAGTTGCTATATTACACCAACTTATTTAGATATATTGAGCAAACATGATCTGTTTTCTCAAAAAAACAGCCTAAATGTTCCAAGAAAGTATTGAGAACCCTCAATTTAGGCCTTCTTTATCAGTAGCGGTGGCATAAGCACTAGAATAGTTGCTATATATTACCATCTGTCCTTCTCCTAGAAGGCCGATGGCGTATATAGTGTAGGGGGATCTGCAGGAGCAGGTTCTCAAAAACTTACCAAATATCAGCCAAAGGCACTCTTCTAGAGAGCCGATGGCCTATATAGTGAAGACAATAGTCTTCACGCCGGTTGCCCCAAGGGGCTTCACGGAGTTCCCTGAATAGCGATACGACGCAAAGTATCGGATTAAGCAGGGATGCAAACTCCACCGGCAGAAAACCTACGGGATTCGCAAATGCTTTGAAGACTAGCGTCTTCTTGCCCCGTAGAAGTGAAGCGACAAACAGGCTGGCAGCAAACCAGCCTAATGCAAGATGCAGCTTAGGATAGTTTTCCTTTGCCTTGTATGACTGGAAACAGTAAGTCGTAGAACCCACTCGCATAGAGCAGCGAGTGGACTTATACAGTATATCACACAACAACAGCAGTATGGAGAGAATAAATCGTAAGACTGACAGCAAAACTGGCCTTGCAACAAAAGGATCACCAATAGGTGGCCTCTTGTTGAGAGTTCTATTGAACCAAGACTTCCAGTAGACGCTTACTCTCGTTAGATATGCAACACACCCTTCGGGGTGAACAGAAAACGGGCTACGAACCACCCTAACGCTTAGGCGAGGGTGGGGATGATTGCGCGAATTTTACGCTTGGAAACCTTCGGGTGGCGTAAGTTCGAGGAAGTTCGTTAATGGTGTTGAACCAAAAATGTGTGATAAAGACCGGCTTATAGCCGGACTTATCAAAAATAAACTTAACATAAAACAAATACTTACCATGAACCATATGTTAATATGTTCCTGCGGAATAAACCACGATGACGACAATTTGCCTACCCACCCAGAATTCAAAATCTGCGGTGGATGTGGATGCAAAATGTGTAGACTCTAAAACCGCAAATAATACAGTATGGGCAACACTAAGATTGCCAAACAACAGAAATAATGCGTCTAGCAGTACGCGCAAACTGCACTTACCATGCTTGAACAGCGTAAAAATCCCAATGGGTCGGTTGCACCTCACCGTCAAGACAGGAACAGAAAGAAGAACCACGGTAAAAAACTAGAGAATAGTTTACTGCAATTGTATATGGATAACAAAATTTCAGAGAATCGATTTAGAGAAGCCTTGAAACAATTGAAGATTACTCGTGAAGCACAAACGACTGCCGAAAAAGACGCAAGAGATTTGATTGACCACGCTAAATGGGAATCAATGCGTCCGCAGTAAATATTTCAGTAGGCGAAAGCTACTGAATACGGAATTACGATCTATGACCCACCTGATACGGGATAAGGTGGCGAGTGAAATCCCGTGTAACAACAACAAACAACAAACAACTTAACATACTTATCATACCAACTGTGTGGAATAAGCGGAATCCCTGGCCGGATAAAGCGTCCTAGTACGCAAAAAAAAGTCATATTTCGTGAAGCATCCAAGCGACAGAAGGAAACGAGTCTTTCTCTTAATGATGAAATGACTCGGGAGCAAGTACGCCACAATCTTGCTTAACTTACCATGAATGATGCAAATATAGCACCAGGCTACGGCAAATGCCGTAACTGTGGTGTGCAATTCAAAAGGTACTCTTTATTGAGTACACACAAAACATGTCAAAGATGTACGGCATCAAGACTTCAAACTCAAAAAACATTTAAGTGCATAGGCAAAGAATGTTCATGTGGTGAGGAGCATCTATTCTGCAAAAACAACAGGACACGAAAAAAGAAGAAAACAAAGAGACGCAAAGCAAGTAAAAAAAGCACAAAAAGAAGACTTTGGCTCAATGTTTCAGACAATGGTCGTGAACTAACAGAAGCAGAAAAACGAGAAATGAAGGCAACAAGGTGTAAAAATAGGGCGATTCGAAGAAAAAAGAATCTTCCAATACCGCATCCTGCCTTTCGTACACAGACATAGACGGAATTCTAAGACCCACCTGATTCGAGATACGGTGGCGAGTAACAATCTCGAAAACTTATCATGCAAAAATAACGCTCACACAGCCACGAGTGTGTGAATAAACATCTCGATCATAGTTCGAGGATGCGTACAGCATACGAGCCGAAAGGCTCACTTAACTATCCCGAGGCCTTGTCAAAGGTAAACGGGGCAAGCGAAACCTTGCGAACGCTCGAAAGAGCAAATTATAATGGCCGAAAGGCCACAAACTGTGGTGCTCAAAGAGTATAATTGGCGTTTCAAGCCCTTTTAGGGTTCTCGCCAGCCACAACAATACCGAGCCGAAAGGCTCACCAGGAGCAGAAATGGCCGTAAAAAGCCGGTAACTGTCTCATGGGCTGATAAAAACCAGATACACTCATAGGATCTCGACGGAGAAAGCATGGGGGAGTGACGATCTATAAGGTCGGCGTAAAAGGACAGCCCAATTCCACTACTCAATGGAACAACTTACCATAACTTATCAGCGAAGAAAACCATAACTGGGCGAAGGTAAAGCGTCCAGGGGCGAGGGGGCTTCGCTAGGATTCATCTCCTTTAATCCCTCCTCGTCCAAAACTTATCATCCATATCTACCAAAACCTCCCTCCTAATAACGCAAGAGGGAATTGGGTGTGGATCCTTCACCAGCCTCTCTACGGTCAAATGAGAGGTCTATGATTACCAAGCGGAATCCTGAGCAAGAACGCGGTAATTATCTAATAAAAGGCTCACTTACCGTCGCCAGAATCCGCCTAGGACTCCTCTCTTACCATAGAGATGAGAATGCGGGCTTAACACCCTCCTTAATTGGAGGTGGCGGCACTTACCATCCGTAATCTATTCTAACTTTCATAAGTTAGCAGGAAGCACCGTATAACACAGATAACGGCACTTGATCCTAAGCAAGAACAAGGCATTAACAAAAAGGCTAACTAACCCAACTTGATCCTAAGCAAGAACAAGCAAGAACAAAAAGGCTTACTTACCGTTCCAGAGATGTAATCATATCGGCAACGAGAATGAGTCTTAGACTCATTCACAAGACCAAAGACGGTTGCCCTGGAACACACTTACCATGCACACTGAAAATGATGCAAGCGTAGTTTTCTACGCTCAAACAAATGAAGATGAAATAGTGAACGCAATCAGCATGAAGGAAGCGAAAGCGACTCTTGCGGTATATAGTGACAATCCGAAGTATTCGGAACTTGTCGCTAAGACACCGAAGAACGCAAAGTTACCTATTATTGCTGCTATCGTCACTATTTCTAAAGATATAAACAACGAAAGAATGCAAAATGACGCAACAGACGAACTAACTGCCTGTGTTGAAGCCTTCAAAAGCGAAAGAATGAGAGCAAACGGAACCTTCTTTATTGGAGAATCGGAATGTGAAATAATTCTATACGGAAAGGAACATGCACAGCAGAAACAGAATGTCTTTAACGAACTTTTGGACAACGAAAAGACTGAGAAAACAGGCTACGGATCTGTACCGAAAGATAGCACATGGGTTTGCCATGGCTTGATTAAGGCTACAAATGTAAAGGGTCAATCAACAGTTGAAGGAAACCAAATGCTTGCTGCCAATTTTTTATCAGGTAGTATGACACTCGGTTCCATCGATATGGAAAACCCCGCCGTAAAACAAATGATGAGTAGAGTAATGACTCCAGATGGAACAGAAGTTCAATCATCTGGGATGATTAGCCGTGAATCGGCAGACTCATTAGTTGCTGGCCTCCAGTCAATCGCCCCTAAAGGTACTAGAGTGGGTTACATCCCAGATACCGACGCAGATGAATTTGCGTCTATGGTATTGTATGATGTGACGCCACAATACACACCAGGGATGTTCAAGGTTGGAAGAGGAATACCTCGAAAGACTAATAGAAACCCATCTGCACAAGAATTACTTGAAGTAAACCTAAATAAATATTTATCTCAAAGTGATTCCAAATATGCAGATATTATGGTCTATCGTGTCAATGCACTAAGTAGGTTTAACCTAATTAGACTTGCAGAACCTTTCCAAGAGGAATTACTAACTAACGGTAAATACTCTCAACTAGGAATAGAGCATGGAATCTCTAGGAATGACAAGAAATTGGCTTTCCTGAATCTAGCCTCTACTAACAACGCTGAATTTATAGATTGGGGAGCAACGAAATTGCTTCTCGAAATGGCAATAGTATCTATGGAGCAAAATGGCTATACGAAGGAAGTTCATAGCCAAATATTCATCCGAGGTTCTAAAGCCGAAAAAGCCTGTGATAAAAGAAGAAGGACTAAAATTCTTCAATCACAAGATATAATCGACATAAAGAAGGGTCCTGCTATGGCAGAACTCTTGTTCGATCTTGTGTATGGACAGGGCAAAGCAGCTACAATAATGAATATCCTAGGATCGGAGAATAGAATGGTCAAACATAACAACCAGCCAACAGGAGTATTATCTAACATTGACTACCTTCTAAGGGAGGGGAACAATGATAAATCAGATAGATCCTCAATAAAAGCACTAAATAGATTACAGCAAATGGCTGTATTTAGGCCGTTCGGCTTCCGTAACGGGAAAGTCAAAGGTAAAAGCAATGGTGCTAAAGGAACGCAAGAGTTCAATTTGTCAGGAAGAATTGGAAGAAATGAAAAACAACTGACACTTTCGATGGTAACTATCGGTGAGAAAACAATCATCGGTCTAAAGGCAATTCCTCTTAGCGAGGGTGCCATCAAACATCGAAGCGCACAATTGAATAAAAACAAGAAAAGGTACTCAAAACCTGCTAAAAAGCAGACTCGTTGAATATCAACCAAAAAATCCTAGGGGTGAGGCGTAAGCCAATGAAGTCCTAGGGTACTTACCATGCAAATTAACGCACAGGTTGCGCCCGACCTCGAAATTAGGGCAGAAATCGAACGCCAAGAAAACCGCCTATCTGGTATTACAGCCAGAGCAGCAGCCATAGAAAAACGGGCTGCAAAAATCAGGAGCAGAAATCCTGGTGCGGGCATAAGTGCTCTGCAAAGAGTATCTTTTATGAAAGTGTTAATTTCGATAATCAAGCCATACTTGGATAACCTCACTACAACCGACAAAGACGGTAACAAACATTTGACAGACGCAGCAACAATGCTTTCACCTACGGTGTTAGCCTCAAAAATTGCTTATGTAGTCCGTTACATAACCGATGCCAGTAATGATGGTCGAGTGACTGAAAAAGTAATCCAATTGGCTAAATGTGATGTAGGATGGGACGAAGAAATCCCACTAACTAAATCAGGGAATCTAGATGCTAGATTCAAACCAGTTAAATTCACAATCAGCAATAATGAATTAATTTCAGTTGCTAGATTCTGTGGATATTGGCGCGAAAAACCACGAAAAGTGGTAAGCAAGACAGTCCCGAAAAATCCTACGCCTCCTATAGACAGCACTATATTGGCTCTAAGACAGCGAGAACGACAAATTTGTTCTTCCCGTCGTAGGGCATTAGCTTTCGAAAAAGAAAAGGAGGATCATATGAAAAGAGTGAAAGATGACAAGGGATGCCACATTAGGGCTAGAAACGCCCAAATAAATGGCACCCGCAAAGGTGATTGTAGAATATGTGATTCAATCCTAAACGGAGACAAGCCAGTTTCCAACAGGATGAAGAGAATCCTAAGACACACCTTGAAATCTAAACCACGAAGAATGTATCGAAAAAGACAACCAAGCCGCATCGTAAATGATGTTTCAACAGGCGATTTACCTAGTGACCCAACAAAATGGGAAGATGATGAAAAGCAATGGCTATCAGCAAATACCAGAATATCTGCTGAGATACAAGCCAAATTGATGAAGAAGGGGGAAGAACTCCTCGTAGACATCATTAATCAGAATCAACCAGAAAAACCCGAATGGCGAGGTCGCCACGGGAAAAAAGTCACGCCGTCTCGATGACCAAGAACGAAAGCCCAAGACCTCGACCCACCTAAGCAGGGGGTCGGGGCAATCCAGACACTATGACCTCCCGATAGGGATAGGGGGCGAGTGGACAAAATCCCTACTTACCATGACATTGCACATATTGTTAATGCCCAGACCAGGGCATGAACCAAACAAGAATGACGGTGAGCCGATTGAATATCTCGTTTTTGACGAGAGTAAAATGAAGCAACCCGTTCATCCTAGCAAGTTAGATCCAAAAAATCAGGATTCTTACTATGCTAAAGCAACGAAAAGGATTCAATCAATCTATGAAGAGAATCCAAGCATATTCCACGATTCACAAGTAGCCCTTTACGCATCAGGCCTTACATCTGCCCTTATAGGGACAGTAAACGCCTGTATTGGACTAGGACTAAATCTAAGCGTAGGAATATGGGACAGGGAAACAGAACAATACAATTTTCAGCCGTGGGAACACAAAAAATCCAAATTATTCGCTGAACCAATTGTTCCATTTTCTTCACTTAAGAAAATGATTTACAAGTGATACTGACCGAGCCACGAATGAAATTTACTGCCAATACCCGAGGGTAACAGTACGATACCTTTTTTCTGCAGAAGAAAGGTATCTAAATATCGTGTGCGCGGTAGCTCCGTTAAGCCAATGACCCGAGGGAATCGACGAGGCGCTCGGAGCACTTACCATGACTAATACAGAAGTAATACAAGCTATTATGAATACTAAGAGAGTATTGAACGGACACTGGGAGAAGACAGTCTCAATGAGATTAAACGGTCCAGGGAGTTATTACCGTCAACACGACGAACATAAGACTCTTGAAGCAGACCTACTGGAAAGTGAATGGACACCATTTGACGATTCAGATAAGGTAATAATGGAGGGATGCAATGCCTTCATAGCCGAAATACCAGGACAAACAGGAATGCAAAAACTAGACCTTCTAAGTGATCCAGAAGATTACGAAGTGAAACTTATAGATGCTAAAAACACAGGTTTTCTAAGTGCAGTTATTGGAATGAACGCACACATAGTAGCCGATGCTGAAGCAACTAATTTCACCGTAATTATCATCGGAGAACATGAAGGAGAAAAAGTAGTTTTCACATTTCACCCAGGAAATCCAGTTGAACCAAGTTCAATTACTGGAGAAGAAAGAACCGTAACAGTCCAAGAGGCTCTCGATCTAGGCTTTGGCCTAGCAAAAATCGAGATAGCCGGACTATAATACTGACCATGTCAAGTCGAATAGCGGCGATACCGCCACTAAATATTAATGCCAAATCAAGGTATTACAAGAAATTAGAAAATGACTTAAATTCCGGTGACGAATACCGGATGAAAAAAGCATCAAAAGCAGTTGAGGAACAAATCCAACTATGGAACGAAGATCTTAGTTGCCCTTATGATGAAACGACACAAGATTACAAACACTATTCTGAAATTTGGACAGAATGGTATTATGGTGAAATTAATCTCGAATTATGGGAGAATTTAGCCTAATGACTAACAACAAGCCGAGTCACCTTCATGGTGGCTCGGCGATTTTTTTGTGCCAACCCGAACTTACCATGACTAATAAATCAAAATATACTCCGGACAATCTATGGGTTGTTGCGGAGAATCAAATGGTAGGGTATTGTGCCTGTGATGCCTCAAACGGGGCTCTATTCACATACGAGAGAAAAGAAGATGCTCAAGAAAGAGCAGAAAAATTGATCAAGAGGTTAAATGGACATTTGCCAGGTGAATATGATGAAGATTCTTGGGCAGGAGTTTTACTACGCGATTGCATTATAGGAGATAATCAAGAAAGAATAATTATGCCCTTTCTCGCAAACCAGTATGGTGAAGAAAAAACACCTTACACTACTTATACAATAGAAGAATGGAACAAGATGTTCCCTAATGGTGATTAAATGTTAGAGATTATTCCGCCATTTGCAATGACCTTCCTGTTTTTTTACGGGGCAATATCCATTTGCAGAGACATTATGGATATTTTTGTATATCTGCAAGGATCAAAAAGGTGAAGAAAGACTCTACTGACCATGACA
>VMHT01045014.1_pt1 | contig 18967 bp, 10 predicted proteins | sample 4693611 | NCBI WGS metagenome assembly VMHT01 (sample SAMN12280063, study PRJNA550983) | marine metagenome | isolation source: seawater sampled from same location over 5 years 0.02-0.2 micron viral filtrate | place: USA: collected off the coast of southern California halfway between the port... ...
AATGAACAGAGATGTAGTACCTGAATATACAGCAACTTTTAAATTAATAAAAGAATCTAGTGCGGGTGGAACATTTTATAGTAATACTATGATAACTTGGCCTAAACAAGACGCTATTAATATAGACATAACTAGTAGTGGGTACACTAATTATCTGACTCAGTTATCTGACTTAGGAAATGAATTAGATGTACAAAAAACTAACTTAGTTTCTAGATTTTTAACGGCACCAGTACTAAAAGAATTTGATACCACAGACCAAAAAATAGAAAAAACACTACAAATATATGGTAGAAGTTTTGATGATATAAAAACATTTGTAGATGGTATAGCTTATATGACCAATGTAACATATGACAGTAAAAATAACATACCTAACGAATTAATTAAAAACTTTGCAAGAACCTTAGGGTGGTCAACACCTAACACACTAAATAACAACACATTCCTAGACAACGTATTAGGGGTAACAGCACCAGAATATTCTGGTAGTAGTGTAAGTATGACACCAGCAGAATTAGATATAGAATTATATAGGAGGATACTACTTAACACAGGATACCTATTTAAATCAAAAGGTACTAGGAAATCTATAGAATTTCTATTAGGTTTAATGGGTGCACCTGAAGCGTTAGTTGAGTTTAATGAGTATATAGTTTTAGCGGACGCAAAAATAAATTTAAATAAATTTTATGATACTTGGGCTGTTGTTTCGGGTGGGACATATGTAACTAAAACAATAAAATATAGTATACCATTTTCATCTTTTACATATGTTACCGGTACAACCACTAATAACTTTAATTTTGGGGACTACCCAATAGACGGTTCTGGGTACCCAAAAGTACCACCAACAAACAACAATTTCTTTTTCCAAAGAGGAGCTGGTTGGTTCGAAAGAACAGAGGAACATAAATCAGATTTAATTATAAATCAAGAAGCCTCAACATTAAGTGGGTGTAATCCTAGTGTAGTAACTAAATTTAATAATTTTACTTGGGGTGGATTTTGGTCTACTGGTACACACTCTAACAACCCTAAAGCACCATATTTAGATAGATTTAGAAGATTCCCACATATGTATTTTGGGTATTCCCTAGAAAGAATTATAGACGACAAGAAATCTTGGGTAGAAATAGGGGAAGATATATATAGACCAGATTTAGACCCTGATATGGGCATTTTCCAAATAAATAACACACACCAAAACTTTAAAAACAATGTTTATAGGGAAAAATGTGGACAATTACAAAGAAGAAAAGAAAAATTAATTGCTAAGTTTGAAGAATTAACCGCAGCGGGCACAAACCCAAACTGGAGAAAAATACTTATAAGTAGAATTCGATATGTCGAAATGTTTCAAAAAAATAGATGTAAGACAGAAGATGAAACTAGAAGATATAGTTTTAACGATAGATATTGGAGAAGTGCATACTACCAAACAAGTAACGAAAAACTAATTTTAAATGTTAAAAATGTTGATTTACATTTAAACATAGGACAAGGATTGACGTACGATGTTTGGAGACAATCTAGTTTATATAATTGCATGTTTAGTGGGGGTACATTACCACCACCATACCCATCAAGTGGTGGAACTTGGGACTCAACTAACCCACAAATTAATGCTAAAAAATTAGATTTTAAGTTATTTAGAGATAATTTCTGGAAATATTTTATTGATGTTAAAAATAGAATGACTATAAATGACGGTAAAACTGGTGGGTATCCAGTACTACAACAAATGTACCTAGATTATCTAAATAAAAGTTGTGGTGATAATAATAAGTACACCTACACTAAAATGGTTGATTACGCTCAATCCATGGGTGACTATTGGATAAGGATAGTAGAACAAATGATGCCAGCAACAACACTATGGACTAGTGGTGTTAAAATAGAAAATTCTGATTTTCACAGAGATAAATTTGTCTATAGATGTTTTTCTATGTCAGGAATATCCTATGATTCTGGGTATACAACTACCTTTACAGTAAATCCTACAGGGTATACTTCTTTTCCAGCACCACAATTCCAAGCAAGGATGATGAGTTTCAACGCACCACCCGAAGCCCCTCAACCAAATACTATATATTATAATAACATACTAACCGGTAATACAACTAATCCAATATCCACTTATGCTTCTGAATATGATATAAATCAAAAGTCATTAATATCGGGAAGTGAGTTAGTGGTCAAAGAAGGTAAAATATTAGCTAATGAATTTAACACAAACAAAAGAAAATTTGAATCCGAACCAATCTTTACAAAACAAGGTAGTACAAATAATCTTTTATGTGTGTATGGTTTAAAAGAATTTGGTAATCAAGGACTAGGTTGGTTAAAAACCTACAATTTAAATAGTGGTGGAGGACTCACAAGTCCAACCCAACAAGCAACTACAACTACACCACCCTCACGTGGTGGTGCCTCGGGTATAAATACAACTTCTAGTGCTGGTTCTTCAGGTGGAGGTGGATATTCATCAAGTGCTGGAGCTGGAGGTTCTTCAGGCGGAGGTGGTGGAGGATATTAAAAAATAATATGGAAGAAAAAGTATATAGAACAAAAATAGATTTAAGAGTTTTAGGAGATGAAATAAAATTTGTTTTTTTTATGTCCGGAAATGTTAATAGTAGAACTCCTTCTGAAGTAATAAGTAAAAGAGCGTCATTTAATTTTATTTATGATACTAATTACCCAGTAGATGTTATTGTAGAAATAAAAAGTGGTGTACAAAGAACATTTCTATATTTTGACGAAAAAATACTAAAATATAATAATATAAATAAGTTTATAGGGTTAAAACCCACACCCATAATTTTAGAAGTTTTTACAAATTCTAAAGGCAATCTTGGGTTTGAAAAAATAAACACCTCAATGACTGGTGCTTTTCTAAGTCATAAAAACTATTTTAGTAGTAGTCCTAATAGTGGAGCTATAGAACCTTTTGGTAAAATTATTGGTGGTAAAGCACATGCCTTACAAATGATAATACCAGGTGTTACATTTAGAAGAAATACAATACATAACCTATCTTTTGATATGGATATTTTCATAGAAAAATGCGGTCAATATGTACATTCACTGGACTTTAAGGTTAATTTAGATGATGATAAAATAATTAAAGGTAATATTATAACTATAGAACCTGTAAAACAAATTACAACACCACCACAAACAATAAAATTAGAAACAACTTATCTAACACTACACTCTAAAGATTTGTCGGATAGAGAAGTGATATACGACTACAAAAAACAATTAACACCACAAAATTGTTTACCAGAGACTTTAGATTTAATTAGTAGTAGAGTTTACGCGGTGAAAAACCCATTAACACCAAACGTTAACTTAAATGATGTAAACCTACCAGCTAACAATTTAATACAAATACCATATAATATTTCTAGATTTGTAGAAAACAATGAGGTTAAAGAAAGTAGAAAAGTATTTAAAAATGGAAAATATGTGTACCCATTAAATTGGGCAAGTGAATTACAAAATAATGAACTTTTTAGTGAAGCTGACAAATGTTACTCTTTAAAATTTTCTACCAAGACACAATTAAAAGCTTTTGAAGAAAAATTAAAAACACAACAAATCGGAAGTATAGAAAATTATCCTACAATCAACTCGCAAGGACAAATACAAAATATACCCAGAACTTATTCTAGAATATCACAATGGGTTAACAGAAGTTCTTTAAATACATTTACAGATGTAAGGTTTACATATACTGTCGATGGTGATATTAACACAATAACTATTTGTCCTAGTAAAGAATGTACTGTAGGCCCCACAAAAATAGGTTCGGAAGAAGGATTATATACATCAGGTAATGAATACTTACTACCAAACGGAGAAGAATATGTAGGTTTCTACCATGTGCACCCAGAAAAAGGTGCAATGGTTGGAGCAAAACATAGTCCTAAAGCACATGACCTTCTCACAGCTCTGTATACTATAGCACCTATTAGTGCTAACACTGTAACAGATTTTTGTTTTACAACATACGATAAAAAAGATGAAACAGAATTATACACAGGATTTACAGCTACGACCGGTGACCCTAATATAACTAATAAAACCTATGACCTACATTTAAGTGGAGCTTCTTTTTCAGCTAATACGATAGTGCCTATTAGTAATATAGAGAGACAAACAAAAATGAAACTAATCGGTGATACTACTCTAGAATACAGACCATATACATTTAGTGAAGCTTATGGTAGAAATAATGGGACATTAATTTTTAATGAGTCGGATGTGGACAACTACCTTACTTATTCCGCATTAACTAGTGGTATATATAGGTTTACATATAAGGGGTATTTAAATATAAAATATACTGATAGTCAGTGGTGTGAGTACCTAGAAAAAGCATATCCTTCCGGATTTACAGGTAGTTACCCAGGTAACGATTATGAGATTAAAAGACTTATAAATACCTCCATAATCCAAGCGGGTGATGGTGAAAAAGAAGTTGTAGCAACAGACACAGACTTTAAATTTAATGCTGGTGAAAAATATAGAGATTGTACATCTGGGAGAGAAAAAAATATTTGTGGTGATGCACCAGATAATACTGGAATATTAAACTTTAATTTTACAGCTTCTATAATACAAGGTTCATCGACAGGTGGTACCGGAACAACATTATCTGAGTTTAAAGTTGTAAGAAGTAGAAAAACAGATGGGTTTGCAAATGATTATTTAACATTAGATGTTGATAAAAATGATTTAACTACTAGTGGTATGAATAGTTGTATATTAAGTTCTATGACATCATCTACCATATTTCACAAACAAATACCAGTTACATTGGACACGGGATTAATAAACTTAATTAGTGGACAAACCATACAATTAAAATATGAAACAGATTGGAACTCAACTTCTAAAGGTGGGTTCTATTACTTATCCGGTGGTGCAACAGCTATAGATATAAATTTAGGTCATAGATTAGATACTAGTGGGAACACTTTAGAATCTCCTTATTATCGTGGTATAAAAGCATCTAATGGTGTTAGTAGTAAAAAATTATTCTTTGATTCAACCAAAAAATCACTACCATTTGAGTTTAAAGTTGGTGACACTACACAAACAATAGAACTTGATGGTACACTTTATTTGTCAGATAGTGAATGTGGTAACATACGAACACCTTTTGTCGATAATAATACCTTTGGTGGTTTAAATTTTGTAGATAGTACAGCTCCTGACGGTAAATTGGTTTGGGATATAAGTACAGAAAAACCTACAAATAACTGGCAAAGAATGATAGAAAATAATACAATAAAAGACTACATGTTAAGTGATAAATCTAATTCACAAATGACCCATATGAAAGAAAACGGGTTATTCTCATTCTACCTACCAACCTATAACAGTTATGAGTACGGTGCAAAATGTGATTTTAATTTCCCACAATTAAGCCAGTCTTATATTATAGTTAATAACTTTAAAAATTATTACGGTAATACATTATTACATTATATAGTAGTCACACCAGACTGTGGTTTTTATAAACCATGTTCTGGAACAAAAGTAGGTACAACTTATGATATTATACATAAAACTACACCAGCTGACTGGAAATTAGTAAATCTAAATAGAAAATTAAACATCAAAGGTAAAGACGTTAATATAGTTTCTGCTTTTTCACATTACAATCCTGAACCAGAAGTCTTATCTAATAGTACTAAATGTAAGTACTACTGCCAATGTGGACAAGAACTCTCCAAAGCATTGAAGTTAGACCCAATATATGGAATAACTAATATATTTCACGATTTAGAAACTAAAGAGTGTGATGATTGTTTAAAAAACGCACAAGAATATTGTTTTTCTTTAAATAATAAATGTACAGCACATTTAGTTGGGGACTGTGCAAACGATAATATTTATGTGGGACAAGTAATAAACAATTTAAGACCAACTACATTTAACACACCTGTTACCACTACACTATTTGGTGGTTCAGACGTATCTTCTGAAGGTGGGTATCCATCAGGCCCTAGTGGAAAACCAGGTGTTGTAACAGAAGGAGGCGACCCAAGAGGAGGCGACCCAAGAGGAGGCGACCCAAGAGGAGGCGACCCAAGAGGAGGTAACCCAAGAGGGGGAGGTACTTTAGATACTGGAGTTTTTGTTCTTGGTGATAGGCCAACAAATATTGTAAGGTATGGTTGTAAAGAAGGACTGTGTTTTGAAGACCCTGATGGGTTGTATACTTCATTTGAAGAATGTGTGGCAAGATGTTCACCACCACCCCCACCACCAACAGGTGGTGATGGACCAGTTAAACCTGCAACTGATACAGAAGATGAAAAAACTGATGTAAAAGATAAGTACGACGACGAAATTAGTGAAATTTCACCTGTCGAAAAAGAAGGTTTATGTAGTAAAGGTTATTATTGGTGTGAAAGCGTTGGTAAATGCATAAGTGAAAAAGAACCTTGTAAAGGATAAAAATAAAATATAATTATGGCAATGGCAACATCTAACGGAGATATAATGTTAATCAACTATAATGTAGAACACACATTAAGTGGTAAGTGTAATGGGCAAATATGGTCTGTTGACGTTTCTGGTAATACAAGTGTGATTCCACCATATACTGTTAGTTGGTCTGGTAGTAGTGATAGTTATACAGCAGATACTTTCGATATTATAAATTTATGTGAGGGTTGGTATGAGGCTACTATTACCGATTCAAGAGGTAATACTGGGAGTACTGAACTACAAGTAAGTGGATTTACCACACCACTAATAGAAGCCACACTATCCAATAATGACTGCGTACTAGACACAAATAAACTAGGACAAATTAGTGTTACAACTTCAACAACAACAACATCTAGTTTTAGGTATGATTTGGTTAAAAATGGAAAAGTTGTGGATAGATATTATGGTACAACTGCTGATACAACACATATATTTTCTGGTGTGACTAATGGAGTATATACTGTTAGTGTTATTGAAGATAGACCTATGAATACAAACATAGCACCTGATAATAGTGGGTGTACCCCATATAACTATAACGACGGTAATAATGGAATGAGTACTGCAGGATGGAATCTTAACACCCTTTCCGGTAGTAGTATGAGTTGGGAACCCTATGTACCCAACGCACCTTATGATATGCCATTTAGTTCTGGGTGGGGACCAGCACCAGCTACTTCTGCAGCATACTTTGATACTGGATTAGGTTTGGATGGAAAAGTTTATAGTAGTAATCCATATGTGTGGTTTTACACTGGTACAACAGCTAGTAGATTAACAGATAGTAGTGATGATTGGTATTTAGGTGAATCCTCCATAGATATGACAGAGGGTGGCAATTTAGGACCTACAACATTAGCAGCAACCGCGGCAAACATAGGAAAATTCTACTATAACACAGTAATTCAAAAATATTTATATTGGTGGCCAGCACAGGGAGCTGGTTATGGTTGGAGAACATTAGACCCTAGACAAAACTATGGTATATTTGGTAACCCAGTAGCAGTTAGTGCTTTAACAGGTACATCTTATGGTGTAACAATAGAAGATGTTAGTTCTAGTGACTACTCAGTTAATTCTGGTGGTACAGTAGCTGTTGGGACAGGAATAGTTTTAGAGGGTGGTGCATCACAACTTTATGCTACTAGTGGAAATATTAGTGGTGTTGTGGGTAAACAAAGTTTATGTTCATACTACAATTACACTTGGGAAGTTACATTTAGAAGTGGAGCATCTGATGACGATACTATAGGTATTACTATAGCATCTTTTAGGGATGATAGGGGTAAATATGGACCTACAGGTGTAACACATACTTTAGATTTATTATTTAATGGTAGGGCTGGTACAACTACAGTCACTAATAATAATGGTGCTGACGCATATGCATTTAGTAACTATAACACACCTAAATTTAGAAACTGTAACGGTGGGTGTAGTGGTTCAGAAACAACTAATTATGGCATAACCACTGTATTGAGTAACACAGCAAGTAAAACACCATTTACCACTAGTACCGATTGGAGTGCTATGGGTGCAACTAGGGTTAGAGTAAATAGATATGGTGATTTTGGTGAATTTTTTACAATTGATTTTACAGATACTATGGCTAACGCTTCGGGGGGTGCAATAACAAAAGGTAATGGTGATACAAATCCATATAACTCTACATATACTATAGATTTTAATTTATTAGATAAAAGTACTTGGGTGGGAGATAAAGCTTCAGCCCCTTATTGGGTAGATAACTATGCTTTATGTAAGTATTTGGGGTCTAGAAAGATTGGTTTTTTTGCTAGTTCACAGGATGATTCCAGATTCTACCATATGCAATTTACTGGTGGTTCTTTTAATGAATATTTAGAAGGACCAATATGTGGTGTGGATGACGGACCAACCGAAACCATAGGTATTACAGCTACCACAGCTACAACAGTAAATATAAATAACACTAAATGTAGACCTAAATATAACACAACCCAAAAAGGGGTACCACAAGTAAGACCTACAATTAAAGCTTCATTACAAACAATGCCATCACCAGCATTAACTATTAATGGTTTAAGTAGACCTACCACAACAGTATCTACAGAGCTTGGTGGTAAACCAGCATTAGAAGTTTACAATTTAGAAAATACTAAAGGTAAAAATATACAATTCTATTTTGGTGGTAATAACCAAGATATGATTTTTGAAAATGCATACCCTAAATTTAGAGTTTACCCCTATATATTTGAAACTGAACAAGTAGCTCCATTAGCCGATTACGAAGCGATATTTGACACAATGCCAACTTACATGGATAGTGATGTTAAATCTATAATATTTAGTGCTGAAACATTCATGCCATTATCAGGGTTGTCTACAGATACCTCATGGGAATTTATAATAAGACCTAGTTATTTATATAAAGATAAAAATTCTACAACAGATACTTGGGTAGATACAGCAGAATACCCAACAAGTAGAGACATAGATGCTGGTAAAGACTTTTATATGGTGGTACTACAAAACCCACCAGTACCACAAATATATTTAGACAACTTTGATGTACCAATAACAGGTTACGCGGTATTAAGAACTGAAACTTATAAATTAGTAAGTGGTTCCGGGGATTTACCTGATACTACAGCAACCACGTATACTTCATCTACATTTTACTACACACTGGAATCACCAGTAGCTAGTAGACCTATGGTTAGTGTTAATGGTGTTGTTTTAAAAGAAGGAAGAAGTGGTACTACAGTACCTGATGGGTATAATGCAGGTGGGATTGCATCAAACGATTATGGTGATTACTATTTTTACGAAAATACAAGAAGTGTTATATTTCACCCAGAAACAGTACAGAATGGTGATGACCTACAATTTATGTATGATACACAAGGTGGGGCGTATACACAATCTGTAGAAATCCCAGACACAGTGAGTACCGAATCAACCGATAGAATATATGAAGAAAATGGGTATTATTACGTTAATCTAGAAAAACAATCTGTTGGAGCGATAACATTGGCAATAAATGGGGTATTACAAAATGATAAAAAAGATTATAGAAAATTTAGTGACACTAAAATACAATTACTAAATGAACCATCAACGTATAGTAGTGGTGATGTGTTAGTTTTATTTTACAAAACAATTTATAGGGTAATATCAGCACCTATAACTAAAGACCCTATTGTGCCCGTAACATACACAAAAAATAATAACTTAGAAGAAGAAATAATAGTTAGACTTTTTAATTCTACTGGTAATTTAGTACAAGAACTTAGGGACAAAATAGATATTGATATGTCAGGTAATATATTTAGAGAATTTAAATTATTACCACCAGACCCAGATAGTTATTATTACTATGTTTTAGTAAGAAGATACTATCCGTTGATTGGGGGACAAACAATTACAAGTGAATCACAGACAGACACAATAAACTTTGTTATGGATAGAAACGTATTCTATTCACCACCAAGAAACGAGAATTCAACGATAATCTCAAACACTTCTAATGGTAGTATTTCTTCTGGTGGTGGATATTAATATATAATATGGTGAACAAACTAAAATAAAAGGTATTTATGATTAAAGACAAAAATTATGAGTTATATAGTTAAAAACAGTACACAAGGAGCTATCGTAGCTCGATTAACAGACGCTGGTAGGAAGAAACTATCAGAAGGTAAATTAAATATTGGACTATTCCAAGTGGGAGACAGTGAATTTTGTTATGATTGTTACACTAATTCATTAGCATTTGATACCGGTACACATATTTTACAAGCAGAACATAACGCACAAAATCTTTTAGGTTTTCCAGCAAAAAATAAAGGACATGTTAAATACCCATTACAAGATGGTATAGCTAGTGGTGATACATTTGGCCCAACAATACCACAACCAGGATTTGAAGAAGTTTACAATACAGCAGCTCAAAGAGGGTTTTTTAGTGGTACAGGTTGTAATTTCGGTGCGGAAGTAGGATTCGAATATGTACTAAACTCAAATTGGGTAACACCAGCCTCAGCTATGACTGGAGGAGCAACTATGCAAATATTAAGTGCTGGTACAACAAGTCTTTTTGCTGATGAATGTTATACTGATATTGATTACACACCTATGCCGGGAGATTTAATTTCGGTAACCTACCAACTATCTGGGGGTACTAGTTGTTTTGAATTAAATTGTGACGCACCTTCACCTACACTATTCTATCAAGTTTTAGATAATGGAGGTGTAGCATCCGACCAACAAACTACTACTATAACATTAACATTAGATAGAGATATAGCTGATTTTAATAATAGTGCAAATTTAGCATTCCAATCATACTCCGCTGAAACTTTTGCTAGGGTAAGGGTTTATCCTGGGATGTCAGCTGACCCTATGACAACTGATAGTATATATGTTACTGCAAATACTTCTACTTATTGGTGTAACGATACACTCTCATTTAATAGTTGTTGTGACGTGTCAGAATTTGACGCTCAAATATGGAATATGAACATTAATTGGACACACACTGTGGCAGGAGTAGACCCTACAATATACGAAGGAGTAAATCATTATGGGTCAAGTGGATATTCAGGTTCTAAAGAATATTTTGGTTTAGAGAGTGATAATGGGCAAACATTTAGTAATACAGCTTATGACGATTACCAAGATTATTTTGCTGGTACTTGGTATTATGATTCGTTTAGTAATGTTAGAGGGGTTAAACCTTCAGAACAAAAATGTGCTGGATTCATACACTACACCAACCTAAATACTACAGATTTCTATGGTGAAAAATTTGCTTTAGAATCCGTAGGTTATAACCCAGCAACCACAATAGGTGAGGCACGTAATTTTAAAATGCATTTACCTTGGTTAATGTGGCATAAAAAAACAAGTACTACCGGTTCTGGTGCGGGTACGGGAATGGGGGACGAAACCAAATATGGACAAACTTTTTATGTTGACCCAGCCGGATTTAGTGTTTTCCCAGTGGGTGCTCAACCACATTTAATGCAATCCAACCTTAACCCTAATATGAATGATGATGGATTAAGATATTATCATTTATGGGATGACAATTCAGGTAGTGGAACAACCAACCCTAATAGGGTAGGTAAAGTATTTCCAGATTATAAAATGGTAGTGATTGATGATGAAGAATTATTAGCAGCAATGTCCTATAAATCAAATAGAAGTTGGACCTTACCAGCTCCTAAAACAGAAAAATTCCCAGCTGGTACTATGTGTACCACAGGATGTACTGGGGGTGCTGTGCAATTTCCTGGTGATACTCTTTATATGACATATATGTTGGTTAATACGGGAATGACTACTGGATTACACTGTAATTATTATGTTAAAGAAACAAAAGTACCAGGAGAAACCGCTTTTGATGTAGCTTTTACATTGGGTAGAGAATTCCCTTATTTAATTACCGATGAGTTAGGTACTGGATTTACAGCAACAAAAGTATACATATTAACACAACTAGTCCAAAATGGAAACACATTAAATCCAGCAGATTGGCATTATAGAGATGTGACTGCAGAGTTAACAAATCATACTGTGGGAGATAAAATTTCTGCTTCACAACTAGTAGGTCACACTTTTTATATAACTGAAGACTATACAGCCGGTAGTACTGCAACTTGTCCTTATTGGTCTGCAATGACTTCTTATAATTTAGACAATTTTATAAATATCCCTAGTGTAACACAACCCACCCACCTACAATTTGGGGACGAATATTTCTTCTATGGGTCACTAGCAACAGATATAATGGCAACGATATATGAAATGAAACATGTAGTACAATTAGGTAATAATCAGTACACACAATCAACAAACCCAACTTGGGTAGATTATAACTTAGCAAATGTTACTTTACCAGCAGCTAACGCTAGAATAACCGAAATTGGTTTATTTGATAATGAAAATGGGAATCCAGATTTAATGGCTATTGCTAAATTGCAGTCACCTATTACAAGAACGGGGACTCAACAATTTACAATAACTATTGATTTTTAATGGCATTTTTAAATATACATAACAATTCTTTGTCCGGTAATACGATGAGGTTATATCTGTCCGATTATGGGAAAGCAGTATTAACATCACAGGTTAGTTTACTAGATGCTATACAAAAATTCGGACTATCGGATTCAGATATTGATTATCGTAGATTTGTAGGTAATGGTAGTTGTGTTGATAATATATCTGTAACTGGAAATTGTGGTATAACAGGAACCAGTGTTAGTGCATTAACAGGTTCTTGTTTTTATGATTTACCAGATTCTAGGGGTGGGGACCCTTTAGTATTATCTGGGGATTACGGAACCCTTTCCTCTGTAATGAAAGGACCTAAATTTGAAATAAAAAAAGGTAACATAAAATTTTTTAATAGTAGTATAGGGAGTGACTATATACAATCTACATTATGGTCCACCTTCAAACCACCAACAAAACACCAAGAAGTTGAACTACCTTCTTCTGGGACAAAGAGTAGTTGTTGGTCTATGGGTATGAGTGTTACTAATTATTTTCCATCTTACTGTACTATATGTGCAGATTTCAATCAAGATGGTTACGTAGATATAAATGACTTTAAAACTTTTTTAAGTTTAATGGGTAATAAAAGTACAAATAATGAATTGATTGGTGATTTTGATGGTGATGGTGTAGTAGGTACCTCGGACCTAAATAGTTTTTTAAAATGTTTGGGTAATAATGGAGAGAACGTGCTAGAGTATTGTAAAGATGAATTTGTTTTCTGTACGTTATGTGAATACTTAGGTAAAGAATCACCATGTAATGGAGATTGTATAACATGTATTTAAATTAAAAGAAATCGTTTAACGAGATAATTATATAATAAGAGAATAAAAAAATGGCATATATAACAAGTGCAACAACAACGACATTAGAGTTACAATTAACTGATGAGGGACGTAGACGTGTTTTAGAAAGTAAAAGTTTAACTTCATTATTTGAAAAGTTTGCTATTTCAGATGCTGATATAGACTATAGAAATACACAACAACACGCAGACACTAACGCTACCACTAACGATTCTGCACAACTAGGTTATATACCATATGTTACTGGTAATTTACTAAATTTTAGAAAACAAATTAATAATGGTTATAGACAAAAAAATATAATATGGGCTTCTCCAGAAACTAATACTGTTAATGCTAGGGGGAATGAAACAACATATGTAGCTGTCGGAGTAAAAACAACCAACGGAAGTGTTAAATACTATAGAGATAATGTAGAAATAGATGTTTATTTACATGATTATTTTGTACTTAATAAATTATTAGCATCAAAATACATAGCTGACCACAAAGACATACTATCCTCTAACCCTACAACAATTGAACAAAGTTTAAATAACTACTTCCAAGACACACTAAATGTAATTACTAATTCTGACTACAATTCTTTTCTAAATGACCTATCAGAATTTGGTATAAGTCAATATCTAGATTTTTGGGACAGTATTAGAGTATATAATGGAGCTGACTTTAGTAGTGAAGATGTTAAACTAGTACCCATGAAAGATTATAGTTATTTTAATGGATTAGCTTTGGCAGGTGGAGCTTTTATGGGTAGAGGTGAAAATATGGGTATAAACTTTAGTGGGACCTACCTAAAAGGTTTAAATGTAGCTTCTCCATTTTCTCTTGTATTTTCACCATCACTAGATAATGGAAGAACTAGGTATACTAAAGGTTCTGGTTCAGCGGGTATAGGATTTGAAGCTTTCAGCATGGGTTATTTAAATTGTGGAGGTATAAATAATTGGGATGAAAGTAGTACAGCCCCATATCCTATGTTTGATATGTTAACAAAAGAAACTGGATGGTCTACAGATATGGTAGATATAACAAATACCTTTATAGGGTTTGTTTCTAGTGTAGACATGGAGACTAGTGTTGCTAATGAAAATTTAGCAAATCTAGGATACTCAAATATTACAGCAACCCTACCGACAGCAAGAATAGTATTAGATATTAATAAAGGTAATGATGCGTCACCAACATATTACCCAATAAAAATGAAAAGATTAAGTCAGGAAGAAGGTAAGTATATTAATATAAACTCACAACAAGCTAAAGGTATTAACATAACTAAAACAACTCACCCATCGGATACTTTTGGTTTATTAGTTGGTGGGCTAGAGTACACCTCAAACTGGAACTCAAATCAAAATGGACTCAGATTTTCTGCACCATATTTTAGAGTGGTACCATCTAAAGATAATGCGATGAGTATTGATTCAGGTAGAGTTGCGGCACAAACTGAACCTTACTATACCCTAAGTACTCGTATGATGAAAATGGCTGACGAAATATTTGTTGGTGTAGCGTCACAAAGTAATAACTTTTGGAGGACTGATACATATAGTGGTGGGTTTAGAAGTGGATTAAGTGGTAGTAGTCTTAATCACTATAATATATCTATACCAGTAACATGGACAGTATACTCTCAAAACTCACCTAGTGCAGCACCTTGTAAAGTAACTGTCAGATTTAAATTTAATAAAGAAGCTGTTACTGACTCAGTATCATACAACACGGTTTCTTCACAGAATTATTATAGAATATATGATGATGCAGAATTTAAGTTTTATGGTGCTGCAGGAGAAACTAAGACATCATTTTCACCAGACCCAAGAGGATTTGGTTACGCTTCAGGTGCGTCTACTACTTGGACAACAAGTGGTGGAGATGCATTATTTAGAAAAGTAATAACAGGACAAGAAATTTAAAATTATGAACGTAAAAGCATTAGAGTGGTATAGAAATAATAGTGACTACACAGAAAATAGTCGAAAGGTAAATAAATTACCAATAGCATATTTTGATAATCAAAATATAAAAGGTGGAAGAAATAGATATCAGGATGTTGTATCTACAGGTGGTAACGGAATGGATTTTTATGGTACCCCTGGTGAGTATGGAGCTAGATTTAAAACGTCCAAATATTTATCGGTGATAAGTTCGTTAGATAAAGGTAAAATAATGTTTGTTGATTATCCAAGTAACGGTAAACTAACAAAAAGAACAGTTTTCCCTGGTATACAAAGTAATGGGAATAATATGAGTGAGGCTAGTCCTTTTCATATGATAAAACTTTACTTTCCTGGTAGAGCGTCCTTAGCTTTAGATACAAACACTAATTCAGCTAATTATAAAAATTGGAATTAAAATGGGAAAACTTAAAAAAATATCAGCAAACGAAAAATTTGTAGAAACTACATTAGTTCCTTGGTCGGGGAACGGTTGGACTACCACAACAGGTACTTCACTAACATTTACAGCGGTACAAAGAGACCCATCTAATGGGAGACCATTCTCAAACCTATTTTCATCGTTTAACTTACCTACAACTTCAGCACAATGTGAAACATTTGAATCTTCTTGGGCTAGAAGTGGGTTTAGTGGGTTAAGTCAAGAAAATGTTGTTGTTGTTGATATAGGTGTTAACACATATGGTGAACTTATAGATGGAAGAACACTTAAACTAACACTACCTATGGGTGGAACATACCGTGGAGGTGAGGTTGGTAATACCCTAGATTTTTACAGTTCATATTATGAACCGGAACCATTTTCATCAGACAATTCGATAAACGGAGAGTATTTCGGAGGACCATCGATAAGAAACGAAAATGTAAAAGGTAACCCTAGTCTACACTCAACCAATATAGCCTTTTTATTTACAGATGAAATTTTAGGGCCTGAGATGTCTGCCACATCAACAACAATATCTAGTTGGTCCCTAATGGGTATACTGATGGTGGTGTGGATAATTTTAGATTTACCGATACAGTTTCTTCATCAAACACACCTAAAGCATATGCACAATCACAAGATATCCCAGTAGGAATTTGTTATTTAGATAAAGGATTTATAGTCTTAACAGACCCAACAATAGTACAAAATTTCCTATACTCTGGTTCAGCTTCTGGTACAAGTGCAACCACAATTGACTATGGTTATACTGGTGTAGAATCAGGATTTACCCAAGTGTTTTTTACGGCAGACACTTCTGGTTCGTGTACTTATTATTCTTTTGAAAGAGAGATATTGTTAACTATTAATGTCGTCGCCAATTCAGGAGAATTTTTTATAACAGAAAATCAAACGGCTTCTAGTGCAGATGCACCTTATTATGGTGCGGGAGGTAGTGATACCGGTATACAGTTTATGACACCATTTGGTGAAGTAAACCAAGTATGGGATTTGTCCAGTGTTAGTTCGACCTATATAACAGAAATAGGTTTATATGATGCACAAAACAGACTATTAGCTATAGCAAAACCAGATAGACCAATTAAAAAACCTAAAAACACACCAGTAACCTTGACTTTGAAGTTAAAATTCTAATATTTTAATTATGAAAAATATTGGAAATCGACCTAAAATTTTAGGTTTAGACATATCTACAAAAACTATAGGGTGGGCTTTATTTGACCTACAAGATGGGCAACTTTTAGAATTAACCCATTTCTCACCAAAAATCAAACCACCAAAGGAGTGTAAAATAGAAGAAATGTTGGAAAAAACCACCCATTTTAAAGATAAACTAGCCGACTATACTAAGGTGGGGATTACTCAGGTGGTAATAGAAGAACCACTAATTAATTCAAACAATATTAGAACCGTAGCTACCCTAATGAGGTATAATTCATTTATAACAAGAGTAATATATGATGTTTTAGGTATTGTACCAGAATTCATATCTACATACAACTCTAGAAAATTTGCTTTCCCAACACTATTTACTGAAAATAAAAAAGGAAGAAATGTTTTATTTGGTAAATATGAAGTTGGATGTGATAAAAAACAAATAATTTGGCAACATGTTTCTGATAGAGAACCCCATTTAACATGGGCTTATACCCGTAATAATACACTTAAAAAAGAAAATTACGATATGGCGGATGCTTATACCTGTGTTTTAGGTTCTATGAAACAAAAAGGTATTTGGTAATTGATTAACCAGTAAAAATTCCATACATTTATCACATGGAAGACAACCCACTACTATTAGAACTACTACAAGATGTTTTAGGTGATATAAATTCACATTACCCAAATAAAGGACAAATCTCATTTGATTGTCCAGTTTGTTCCTATGATATTAAAGGGTTAGATAAAGGAGACGGTAAAGGTAATTTCGAAGTAAACTACCAACAAGGAGTTTATAAATGTTGGGCATGTTCAGAAACCTATAACACACATGGTTCTTTAAACAAATTATTTTTAAAGTGGGGTAATAAAAGAAATAAGTCTACTTGGAAATTAATAGGGGGTGATTTTATTAAAACACAAAAACGAACCTACGAAGACGTAACACTACCAAACGAATATATATCTTTTACTAAAGGAAATAAATTAACCATACCCTATAGGGAAGCTTATAATTATTTAAGAAAAAGAAATATAAGTGATGAACTTATAACAAAATATTCTTTAGGTTATACCACAGAAGGTAAATATAGGGGTCGAATTATAGTCCCTTCTTTTGACGAAAATGGTGACATCAACTATTTTGTTTCTCGTTCTTATGTTGGCCATAAGAATAAATATAAAAATCCTGAAGCAGAAAAAGATAAAATTATATTTAATGAACACCAAATAAACTGGGAAGAAAAAGTTTATCTAGTGGAGGGTGTTTTTGATATGTTTTTTGTTAATAATTCGATACCGGTATTAGGTAAAAATGTTAGTGATAAACTTTGGGGTAAATTATATGATAATTGTAAAGATAATATTGTGATATGTTTAGATGGAGATGCCTGGAAAGACGCGGAAAAATTATATCGCAAACTAGATGGTGGAAAATTAACCGGTAGAATCAGACTAATAAAGTTACCTAAAGATAAAGATGTTGGTGAATTAGGTGGCCTAAAAGGACTAAAAGAAATAAAACTATTATAAATGAAAATAATTAAAGAATTAGCAAAGTTTAACAATATAAAGTTTCACGATAAAGAACATATCTATTACCTAGATGGGGTTAAAACAAAATCAGTAACATCGGTAATATCAAACTATAAACACCCTTTTGATAAAGATTACTGGTCACAAAAAAAAGCAGATGAAAGAGGAATCACAAAAGAAGAAATACTAAAAGAATGGAAATATAAGGCAGATTTTTCTTGTGAAAAAGGTTCTGCTTTTCACGAGTACGCTGAAAATTTCTTAACAAATAAATTATTTCCATTTCCAGAATATAAAATTACCGAAGCTTTAGGTAGTGTGGAAAATATGTTAGAATGTAAACAAGCTGTTAATAAATTGACAAAAATGTTTACTGAGTTTTACGAAACATCTTTTGGTAAACTAATACCTGTTAGGGCGGAGATTGTTGTTGGTGATAAAGATTGGGGTGTGACAGGAATGATTGACCAGTTATTTTATAATGAAAAATCTAAAAAATTAGAAAT